>ENA-ORXR01001440-ORXR01001440.1-marine-metagenome-genome-assembly--contig:-NODE-1440-length-25149-cov-7.483727_pt1 | contig 25149 bp, 19 predicted proteins | sample MGYA00237866_ERZ511479 | MGnify/ENA metagenome assembly ERZ511479 | reverse complement strand
TGAAGCGCCTCCTTGTCTTCGTGTTCATCTTCTTGCTTACTGTCTTAGCAAGTGGTCCAGAAATCTAGCTCACATCACAACGCTTGGTGCCCGTGTAGGTGCGACTGAGCTATGACGTTCGTCGGATAGGGAGACGGATTCTTGTTGCACAACCAATTTACAGCACTACCTAATGTTATGATGAAAATAATCCTCCTGTCAGTTCTCGCAATGCCGCTGATATCCACTGCAGCTACAGTCACGTTAACCGGTTCCGGAATGGTATCCACCACCGACCCATTCCCAGGTTTCACAAGAAATGGATCCACTGAAGAAAGCGTTTGGGGTACACCTCCGCCAAATACCTTAGTAGTTGCCCCCCTTCCAGGCGCACCTGCTGGAGCCACTCTTCTAACAAGAACAATTACCGCAGTAACGTTTGACATCTCAGGGCAGGTTACCATTGCGGGACGGAATGTTTTCCCTGCGCCGATCAATGTCGTCATCCCGAGTGGTCTGGTATCAAGTGTGGATGATGGCATGACACCTTCGAGCCTACAACAAAACACAACAAACGGCACAACTCCGGTTTCGGTGGCTGTAGGTGCAGGGTATAGCTTTACCCGAAATTACGCCCACACTCACATAGTTCCCCCGTCTCTTCTTCCCGCCAGCTCTACCGGCACAAGCTTTACGATACCAACCGTTGGTGGCGCCTTCTTCGTTGCGGTGAATGGGCAGGACAGTCAGATACTAAACAGTTCACTTTACAAAGTAAGTTATGAATATAGCGAAAGTTGGCAGACTGTGCCAGAGCCTTCCCGAGCACTATCTCTAATGATTGGTGCACTAGCACTTGTGACAAATCGGCGGCGCCCTACTAAGCTCTAGCCTTTCGGAGTAGAAGCCGGAAGGTGAGTGGCCACAACTGACGAATCGGGTAGCCGGGAGTCTTTAACTCCCAGCCCCCACACCACCGGCCATACGGGTCTGTAGCACGGCGGTTCCAATACGTCACCTGTTACACTGACTTCCCTTTCGGGCCGTTTGGGTAACGAATAGACACCCACTGTTCCGTTAGACTTGGCACACCTTGTGCGTCTAACCATTCGTTGTTCATCGCACGATGAACAAGCGAATTTTGACTCATACGCCAGGAGCCTTTTCTGCTGCGACGGCGTGTTCTTGGTCGTCCCCACTGTTTCCGGCAGTATAACCGAACGCGTCGTCTCAGCCATTGGTCTAGTTCTCGGGCCTAGCCGTAAGCAATTCCGATGCCGTAGTAGTTGAACGATCCTCTGACATAGCGACTAAGTTCTGCGATCACGGACTTCGGCAAGTGACCTCGCGTCCGTCTGGTGATCAACTTTACCTGCGCCTTGAGCTGGAAGTGTCCACTGAGTCGTTAGAAATGTGATGGCGGTTGGTCTGCCCACGCGAAGCGTGGGTTGTGAAAACAGAACCAACCACCACCATGAATCATGAGACACTGAAAGCCGCCTTCCTGCAAGGTGGAGAGGACGAGGCCGCGAGGCTTTTTGGAGCGATGACGAGAACGGCAGTGCGGGCAGCACTTTTCTCTGCAATGGCCACAGAGGTCGAGGCGCTGTGCGGGCCGGCGTACCACCCCGATTCGGAGGCGGAGTGCCGCCGTGCGGGCAGCGAGAGCGGGGTAGCCTATTTGGGCGGTGAAAAGCAGGAGATCACCAGGCCGCGTGTTCGCAGCAAGGACGGAACAGGCGAGGTGACACTAGAGACCTATGCAGCAGCCTCCACGCAACGGAATCTCTTCGATGAGGTGGTCGCGGCGGTGATGGCTGGAGCGAGCATCCGTGGGGTGGCGAAGTCAAAGGAAAGCGCCCTGAGCAAGAGCAAGGCGGCGCAGATGTGGGCTGAGCTTGGGCGGGCGAAACTTGAGGAACTTCGCTCGCGGGATCTCTCTGCAAGCAAATGGCTGGCGATGATGATCGACGGAGTGTTTCTGGCCGACGAGGTGTGCGTGGTTGTCGCCATCGGCATCGACACCGAGGGCCGCAAGCAGGTGCTGGACTTCGAAGAGGGCACCTCGGAGTCCGCTGAATGCGTTTCCGGATTGCTTCGACGTATCTGCGAGAGAGGCTTCAGGCCGTTGGAACAGCATCGGCTGCTTGTGTGCCGCGACGGATCGGCGGCGATTGCCAAGGCGGTGTTCAGACACTGGCCGGATGCCGTCCAGCAGGAGTGCCTGGTGCACTGCGAGCGTCAAGTGGGAGACAAACTCAAGCGCGCCGACCGGCCCGAGTCCAGAAGGCTGTTTGCGAGGCTTCGGGTGGTCGAGGGGGCCACGGCGGGAGAGGAGGCATTCGACGAACTCGCCGCCTTTGTCGAGGCGCGAAACGCGGCGGCGGGGCAGGCTCTGCACGAGAGGAAGAAGGAACTCACGGCCCTCCACCGGCTGGAAGTTCCCTCGACCCTGCACAGGACATTCCTGAGCACCAACTGCATCGAGAACGTGATCCGCAACTGGCGTGCGGCGACGAAGGGAGTCAAGCGATGGCAGCAGAAGGGAGACATGGTCGGGCGCTGGATGGCCACGGGCCTTCTCTCAGCCGAAGAGGGCTTCCGCAAAGTCTCTGGCCATTCCGATCTACACGCGCTGAAGGACGCCCTGTTGAAGCCAGCGTCGCCTTCCGGCGACTCCGACTCGGGGCTTCGCCCCTCGCCTCCATCGCCGGAAGGCGACGCTGGCCCTTGCCAATCCACTGACCATGAACAACTATCCCCATAGCTGACCGCCACCATTTCTAACGATCAAGCGGACATCCCCCCGATGATCGCCTTACTTCCCTTCACTAAAACGGGGCGCTGTAAGAGCTGTTTATGCTTCACGAGAATCTCTACGACCGCGTCGGGATTCCCGACAAACGTCTGCTGATCCAAGCCCAGTTTTTTGAACTTCGAATCCTTACGCACTAAATCTTCAACTGGATCCTCCAGTGCCGCAACAATATCGCGTAGGTCTGATTCACTTGGTGGCTCTTTGATGTAAAGAATCACTTTGTGGTCAATTCCAAGCTCCTCGGCGACCGCCAAGGCATTCTTCGATGAGCCTCAATGAGCGTAATGATAGATGATCAGGTCAGCCATGAATTCAGATAGGTCACGCACGGCAAACGGTCAAGAAGCCCCGCAGTCCATCTCGATGCCCCAACTCGACCCGACGTCGGGAAGCCCATCGAGGTCTCTTGTGTAGAGATAGCCAATAACCTCAAGAAGTTCTGGCTCAACAATCGAAATCTTCCCTCGGCGATAGAGCCCCACATCGACACCTTCGAGCTCATCAAGCCGACCGAGACCGTCTTTATCGACCTCCCAAATTTCGCCAGCGATCGCAATTCCAGGCGGGCCGCCGACCAGCGTTGCAGCTTCAATGAGAGCCGGAAACCCTCCGTAATCGAACATGCGGTAGAGAGGGGCAGTGGTCGCCTCGAACAGAAATTTCTGACCACTCATCCAACTCGCATTGGAAAAGCCGCGCTTGAGCGATCCATAGACAAATACCTGCGACATTCTAGTGAATCCCTCGTTTCGGTAAAATCCAAACTAAAAGCAGCTCAGACCACATTCGCATCTCGCCTTTAGGATTAAATCGGCCACAAACCCGAGCTCGCTCACTTTTGGTCAGTCCAAATAAAAAAGCGGGCCGTCCTAAAGGACAGCCCGCTTCACAAATTACTCTCAATGCCAGTCTAACGACGACGACGACGGAGAAGGATCGCAGCTCCAATTCCGAAAAGAAGACCTGAAGTCGGCTCAGGGACGACATTGTACTTCACAATGGCTTTCAGCTCGAAGTTAGCCTGTTGCTGAAATTCAATACCAAACGGATTTGCGTCCGAACCGGCGTCATAGTCGCCATCAAGGTCGAAGCTGTAGTCAATCGTCTGAGCGCCACCTAAGAAGGCGTCCAAATCTGAAACGGTGTAGTTAACGCAGTTGCTGTCGACAGCGATATCGAACACAAACTGTCCTGAGGCATTTGCGTCACCGAATGCAATCGGCCCTGGTGAATTCCAATACTGAGCGTCTTCAATATCTTGAACGAACGCGGTAGTGCCAAACGAGGGGTTGTCGAATTCGAGCGCCGCAGTTCCTTCGACCTCAAGTTCGTCTGACTCGCCTTGAGTGATGGCATATGAAAGCCATCCCTCAACGCCGAAACAGAAACAAATATCAACCGACTCGACCATCGATGTGTCGACGCCAGAGTGATCGAAGGTTATGACTCCTTCGTCAGCGTCACCCACGCTGGTATCGATGAATGTGACGTCGGTGACGGTAGTGAACGCAAAAACGCTTGGTGCCGCTAGGGCAGCAACTGTCGCTATAGCAGTAGTTAATTTATTCATTGGTATTGTTGTTAGCCCAAATGGGCATGTGTAGACTCTACATAACCCAGAATTATTGAATCTGCAATTCATTTTCTGCCCGTCCTATCAAAATTGACAATTCGACTTTCTGGAGAGGGGATTCTACACAGGGTGAAACCTCCCAATAACATCTCAGCTGTCCGGCACAAAGATGGGAATTGAGGTCAGGCCTGTTAGCGCTGCGCGCCGAATGAAAATTGAGACCTTTGAGTTACAAGTTACAGCCCAGGCTACGCCTAGCTTTGTTGCTCGTTGGTTGTGGATGCCTATCCACGTCCGCCTCGCGCCGGGTCTAACCCAGCACTTTTTGGTCTAACGGTGGAGAACTCCAACTGCACAGATAGAATCTGCGACGAACGATAGGAGCGCGCGCGAAAATACCGAAGGTGGCCGTTAGTCCAACAAGCCAATGGCCGACATGCCACCACGCCTTATCAGCATTAGCGTTTATATAGTTCGGACACTAGCCTGTCGGGGGCAGCTTAAGCTGCTCAATCGCCGGTGCCATAATCTGATACTGCCATCGCATCAGAGTATCCTCAGCGTCGGCCGGATTGATCACAAGATCTTCTAATACCGTCCTTGAAGCAATCAACGCTGGATCAAGGCCGAGTTCCTTTGCTTGGACATCTCTAAATAGCTTGATTGGCTCAACGCGTTCAGGGAGATCTGGAATACGACCTCTTCCGGTTCCGCGGCGTCGCTTTGGCAATTCGTTGTCGGGTAAGGCTCGGGCCTCATCAACCATCGTATTGAAGGCTGCCTTCTGCGCTTCTGTATACTTCCCGACAAGGCGACTCTCTTTTCCCGTCTGAAGCCGCTCTGCCAAATAAATGAGTTTCCCATTAGGCATAACTTTGAAGGCAGGTCGATCGACGGCCGCTGCTTGCATATCTCGCCATTGCCAAATAGCTCGAAGGTAGGCCCATCCTCTCGGCTTTAGGCGACCCCAACCCCGAACTCGCCACAATTCGTCTGGGTCTTTTTCTTTGCGATTGGCCGATGAGTCTAGATTAGCCTGACAACTCTCGATGAACCATTCTCTACGCCCCAACCGATCAAGTTCGGCAAGCAAGCGATCTGCCAGCGGAAGCAAATGGCGAACATCGTTGATCGCATATTCAACCATCTCTGCGGATAGCGGTCGCTTACCCCAATCAGCTCGTTGGGACTCTTTGGCCAAATGAACGTCAAAGTGCTCCTCTAGCAGTGCAGCCAAGCCGAACTTTTCCGTCCCGATCAGTTGAGCAGCGATCTGGGTGTCGTAAACGAAATGGGGCAATATCCCGAAAGTCCGCTTCCAAAGTAGCAAATCGTAATCTGACCCATGAAACCAGATTTCGGACTCAGCCATCAAATCCAATAGCGGCTGATGGTTGTCATTGCCGATCTTTAGCGGATCAATAACAGCAAAGCGACCATTAGCTCCAAATTGAATGAGACAAAGCTTCTCGCGATAGCAGTGATAGCTGTCGGCCTCAGTATCTAAGGCTAGGCGCACCTTCTCTCCCTTTGGAGTCGAAGCACGGGCCTCTGCAACGAGAACTTCAAGAGCTGATTTATCTTCTACGAGCACGATTTCCGTCCTTTATTCACTGAGAGGAGTTGAGTTTATAGACGCTACTTCAAGCCCCGCAGGATCAGCTCAACATTTGAAGAGGTGGACCGAATATTCTTGATCAAAGTCTCCATGGCTTCGCCGACAGGTAGTTGGGCCATCTGCTTCCGGAGAGTGTTAATGCCCTGCATCTCATCGGGATGGTAGAGAAGATCGTCTTTACGCGTGCCTGATTGGGCGAACTGGATTGCTGGGAAAATTCGTTTCTCGACCATTTCGCGGTCAAGCATGACCTCCATATTTCCGGTGCCTTTGAACTCCTCAAAGATGACTTCATCCATCCGGCTTTCGGTCTCGATGAGAGCAGTCGCAACGATCGTTAGGCTGCCGCCTTCCTCACAGTTTCGTGCTGAACCGAAGAACTTCCTCGGCTTGTTAAGTGCGTTCGAACCTAGACCACCAGACATCGTGCCTCCTCGCCCACCTTGAACGGCATTATAACCGCGAGAAAGACGAGTAATGCTGTCTAGGAGAATGACGACATCCTTGCCGGTTTCAACCAACCGTTTAGCCCGCTCAATCACCAATTCAGCAACCTGAGCATGACGCTGTGGTCGCTCATCAAAAGTCGAACTAATAACGAGAGCATCGACCGTTTCTTCGAAGTCAGTGACCTCTTCTGGGCGCTCATCAATTAGCAAAATCATCAGTTCTACCTCAGGATGGTTGCGATGAATAGAACAGGCGATGTCCTTTAGCATCAGAGTCTTGCCACCGCGTGGAGGTGCGGCAATCAGAGCTCGCTGTCCCTTTCCGAGAGGAGCCACAATATCGATTACTCTGGGAGTCGGGCTCTCTGAATCAGGATTCTCCAAAATGATCCGCTCACTTGGAAACAAAGCGGTGAGGCTATCGAAGCCCCGTGGGCTCTCATAAGATTCAGAAGGCTGATCATCAATTTCAAAAATCTCATCAACCGTCAGATACTTTTCTCGATTCTTTGGCGCTCTTACCGAGACCTTGAGAAACTGCCCCGTCCGTAAGCTATGCTTACGGATTAAAGTCGGCGAGACATAGACATCATCCGAACCACTCCGGAAGTTCAGGAGCGGCCAACGAAGGAAGCCAAAGCCATCCGGCATGACATCAAGAATACCTTCGGCGCGAATGATCGTCCCACGATTGGAGTAGAGTGAGAGTAGATCGAAAATCAGCTGCGACTTAGTCCGTCCTGCGGTCTGTCGAACACGAGCCTCCATGGCGCGAGAGTAAAGCTCGGCGAGGCTGAGCCCTTGGTAGTCTGCGAGGTCGCAATCCTTAGGCACTTCAAATTCGGGCTCAGGAGCCGGGGTCGGCTTAGAGGGCGCCTTCTTTGCCGTGGCGGACTTTGCCTGAGCCTCAGTGCCATCGGTAGCCTCGGTCGATACACTGGCGGCATCCGGATTCTCTTGAGGTTCGGACTCCGATCCCTGTGGCAAATCTGGCTGCACGGGAGGCGCCGTTTCATCGTTAGAGCCGGTGTTGACTTGGACCGGCTTGGCGGCTTCGGGGTCATCGTTTGGCCCCTGTTTATTTTTGGTGGGAGTATCCACTTTAGGATTGATTGGGAAAAGTTTGATGCCAAGCACTCGCGAGCCTTTCGACCTGCTTGTAGAGGACTGCTTCCGTCCCATCGTTCCAGATGCAGATATCGGATTGGGCCGCCTTTTGTTGTGCTGGTAGCTGTGTTTGTATAATGTCTTTGGCCTGTTGTCGATTGATGCCTCTCTTCGCCCTCAACCGCTCGATTTGAACTTCCTGACTCGCTACTACACAGACGACACGGTCGGCTGGATAAGTCCCCCCTGTTTCATAGAAAAGAGGGATCTCCGCGAGGAGGATGTCTGATTGAGTATCAGAGATGACGACCTTCACCTCCTCGTCAAAACGGTGCCTGACAAGAGGGTGAAGAATGTGCTCCAGCTTCTTGCGACTAGATTCACAAGAGAATATAGCCGCTCGTAGTTTTCCCCGATCAATCGAACCGTCCGGGCTGAGAACTACTTCACCGAAGGACTCGACCAATGTCCCGATGGTATCGGGGTTTGTCAACTGCACGTGCACTTCTGCATCCGCACTAAAAATCTTGGCATTTGGAAGAAGTTCGCCAAGCCTTTTGAGACAGCTCGACTTTCCACAAGCGATTCCTCCCGTGAGGATCCAAACCTGAGATCTTTTATCGTCCGGCATTGTGGACGGAAAACATTCTGCGGCAGACAAAGAAGGGGCGGTGGAATCAACCACCGCCCCAAAGTCATTAGCTAGACTAAAACGCTAGCACTCTAAGGCGTGAAGGTTGGTGCCTGTTGGCCGACAAGCTCTTCGTGAGAACGAATTGGCTGACCGGAAGGGTCAATTAAGCGAGCGGTCACGAAGACCATCAAATTGCGCTTAAAATACTGGTCTGCCTGAGTCTGGAAAAGACGACCAATTCCTGGAAGGTCTCCCAAAAACGGAATCTTATCCTCCACCGTGTCAACGTCTTCACGCATCAGACCTCCAATGGCTACTGTTTGGCCATCCCAGATCGTTACCGAAGTGGTTACCCGCCTAGTAGCAAAGATCGGCTGATCAATGCGGTTCTCTGTCAAAACAATGGTAGCGACTTCGCCCGTTCCGTCGACACCTGCCGATTGGATGGGGGAACCGTAGTTGATGAATCCTTCAAACTCTACCACCTCTGGTGATAGGTTGAGATCAATAGTAAAGCCATCAGGACCGATGACTGGGTCGACATCAACTGTTACACCAACGTTTCTGGTCTCAAAAGTAGTTGGAGTAGCCGGAGTGACGGGGAACGTGGAGAAAGTTCCTGAGTCATTATCGTCTCCACCGACGATAGTGTCACCACCAACCTGGTTTGGAATCTCTGGTGGATCGTATTCGATTGGATAGATGAATTCGCGGATCACTTCGATCTTAGCGCGCTGCCCACTTCGGGTAACCACCGACGGGGCGCTCATAAGATCCACCCCTTTGCGCTGAGCAAGTGAGCGAATCAAAACTTGGAACTGCGGATCGGTAAAGACACCAGAGATTCCAAAAACTCCAGGGCTCAGATCAGTAGCGCCACCGGCACCACCAGAAGACTGTGAAGCGATGAGATCATCAATAGTATCAACCGGGATGGCATCGTTGCCGAAGCGCAAGCCTCGGGACACTGGATTCACACCAACCGGAACTGCGCCAGCACTCCCGGGCAGATTTGTTGGGAAATCGCCGGCTACGTTTCCACCAGCATAACCAGGAACACCTCCACTTCCGAATGTGCGCTCACCACCGACGTTAAAGGGGCCGAGCATCCAGTCGAAACCGAGTTCTTCTCGGTTTCGTTGAGTTACCTCGACAAACTTGGTTGTGATGTGAATCTGGCGCTGAACTTCATCGAGAATATCTAAAACGTAGGCTTCGATGAGTTCCAGATTACCCTGAGTATTCCGAACAATGAGCTGGGACGTTGTTGCGTTGAAGAATGCCGATGCTCCCTGCGGGAAGATCACACCTCGCTCCTCAAGAACCTGCCGAGCCGATTTTCGAGGCTTGATCGAACCTCCGCCATCGTCAGTTGCTGCTGGGGCAAATGGGTCAAGTTCCGCTCCACCGCCTCCACCGTCATTTGCAGTTTCTAGGAACGTCGGAGGAACTCGAAAATTCCGTGTGTAGAGATCGTCAGTAACGTCTGTGATGGGAACGACCACCACTGCGTAGGGTTCGATCTTGAACTTCAGACCTGCGAGATCTGTGATGTATCGAAGTGCTTCCGCGAGTGGAACATTTGTCAAATCGAGCGAAATCCGAGGAGCGCTAATTTGTTCTTCCGCACCCGGCTTGAGAATGATATTCACCCCTTTCTCTTCTGGATTTGACTCGAGAGTGTCCAACTCCCGACTACGAAGTCGAAGGAATTGAACCGCCTCTTGAACACTCGCATCGACAAATTGAACTTTTGGAATCCGAATGGTGTTCAATTTCCGATTGATCGACCGTTTCCCATCGCTTCTCGGTTCACCGAGTGTTGTCCCTTGGGTCAGGTCACGAACCTTTGTAGGCGGAACTGATGTTTCCCAAGCGAGGTCAACATCCCGCATCATCTGAGCCCTAGTTTGAGAGCGAGCATCCTTCGCATAAAGAGCGATCTCTTGCTCGACCTTCGTCAGATTATTCCGTGCTGCTTTGTTGTAACGGTCGATACGCAACACTTCGCGAAATGTTTCACGTGCCTTGTCAAACTGCCCCAACTCATAGTAGCCAACGCCTAGACTCAGGAGCTCGTTGACTCGCTGAACATTTGCTACGTGCTGAGGTGTATTGCCGACTGGGTAGATCTCAGGATCATTGACCTCTTTGAGAAGCTTCTTTGCTCCAGCGTGATCAGCATTCTCTGCCAAAACGCTCTCAAGATATTTGACGGCGTCGGCGTATAGGGCGTTGTCGGCCCGCTGCTTGGCCAATTCGACGCTGGTGTCGGAGTACCGAGCAAGCGCAATTTGACGCTGATCGGCTGTCATTGGCGCATCAGGAAGGAGGTCGAGAGCCGCCCGGTATTCGGTGATTGCACCCTCGTAATCAAGTTCTGCCTTCAGCGTGTCGCCACGCTCTACTGCGGCAAAAGCATCAGCTACTAGCTGCATACGCCGAGCGATCTCTGCTTCGGCTACGCCTTGGACACCGATAGGCCCGTTCTTACCGCCAGAACCGGTCGGTCCTGCGTAAGAGATGCCGATTGGTGCCAATAGCGCGGCGGATACCGTTGCTGCTATGGCAGAAACCCTAAGGTTGCTTCGGAAGCTGCGTGATTGAATCATCATGCTCAAAGTCTTTCGGTTTGTAGTTCCGCCAGCTTACTGGGGGACTTCCAGGTCTGCGGTTGCGTTTCCAATAAGTTCCTCATGCGACCGAATCGGTTGGCCGGATGGGTCGATCAATCTAGCGGTTACGAACACCATCAGATTTCGTTTAAAGTGTTGGTCAGCCTTGGTCTGGAAAAGGCGTCCGATGAGTGGGAGATCACCGAGAACCGGCACCTTATCCTCCACAGTTTGGACGTCTTCCCTCATCAAACCGCCAATAGCAACTGTCTGACCGTCCCAGATTGTGACAGCAGTAGTCACCCTGCGAGTGGCGAAAATTGGTTGTTCAATCCGGTTAGCAGTGAGTTCAACACTGACCAACTGACCTGCTGCGTTGACTGCAGTGGTCTCGATCGGTGATCCGTAGTTTACGAAACCTTCAAATTCAACCACCTCAGGAGCGAGATTAAGATCGATCGTATAACCATCATTTCCGATGACAGGGTCGACCTCCACAGTGACACCTACATTGCGAGTCTCAAAGGCTGTCGGCGTGGTCGGAGTGACCGGGAAGGAGTTGACCTGACCCTGGCCAGGTTCACCCACGATTGGGTTTTCTGGGACATCCAAAGTCGACGAGCCGATACGCTCGGGAATCTCTGGCGGATCGAATTCAATCGGGTAGATGAACTCGCGAATCACCTCGATTTTCGCACGCTGTCCAGTTCGTGTGACAATGCTTGGAGCTGTCATCAGATCAGCACCCTTCCGCTGCGAGAGGGAACGGACTAAAACCTGAAACTGAGGATCGGAGAAGACACCAGACAGACCAAAGATTCCTGGACTGAGCTGAGTCCCGTCTTCAATCGCCGCTTCAGATGCAAGCAATCCATCAAGACTGTCATTGGCGATAGCGTCTCGGCCAAAACGAAGCCCGCGAGTGAGCGGATTCCCTCCGATTGCAGTCGGGTTTCCATCAGGGCCTAAGTTTGGGTTATTGATTGGGAAGTCGCCAGGCTCGAAACCACCGGAGTTTCCTGCGACGCCACCGTTTCCAAACAGACGTTCGCCCCCGATATTGAATGGCCCCATGAGCCAATCAAAACCGAGTTCATCCAAATTATCTTGAGTGACCTCAAGGAATTTTGTCGTGATGTGAATCTGACGAGAGACTTGGTTGATCAGATTCCTTACATAGGCATCAATTAGATCGATGTTGGTTTGGGTGTTCCGAACAACTAGTTTTGAAGTTGTTGGGTTAAAGAACGCCGATGAGCCGTCTGGGAAGGTAACACCACGCTCCTCAAGAACCTCTCGAGCAGTCTTCCTTGCGGCGATTCCACCGCCACCACCTGCGTCGGCAGGAGCAGCAAACGGGTCAACCTCAGCTGCGGCTCCACCACCAGCGCCACCTGCACCACTAACGAAATCTGGCGGAACCCGGAAAACACGAGTGTAGAGGTCGTCAGTAACATCAGTGATTGGCACAACCACAACCGCATAAGGTTCTACCTTATATTTCAAACCTGCCAAATCCGTGATGTAGCGAAGAGCGGTAGCCAGTGGCACTTGCTGAAGATCCAGCGAGATCCTTGGCGGCTCGGCACCCTCCTCGGATGTATTTTTGAGAACGATGTTCACTCCGCGCTCCGCGGGATCAGACTCCATCGTGTCAAGTTCCCGACTACGCTGAGCGAGGAAGGAAATCGCTTCTTCGACAGTTGTATCGTCGAACTGAACTTGGGGAAGAATGATTGAGTTCAATTTCTGGCTGACGTAAGCCGTCTCGTCTGGATCAACGGCACCTAAGCCAGCTTCGCGAAGCGTGTCACCAACACCAGATGCAGGGACTACGGTCTCCCACTGCTGGTCGACCTCCTGAAGCATTTTGGCGCGTGTCTGACGACGAGCATCTTTCGCATAGACGATAATCTCACGATCAACCTTCTCCAACATTCGGCGAGCTGCCGTGTTATAGCGGTCGACACGTAGAACATCGGTGAGAGCTTCTCGCGCCTTATCAAACTGACCGAGATCGTAGTAACTGATTCCCAATTGCAGCCCCTTATTCACGGCCTCAACATTGTCGAAATGCTGGGCGGTCATTGCCGGAGGGTAAATCGCAGGATCACTGAGCTCGGAAAGAAGCTTCTGAGCTCTCGCGTGATCTGGGCGACGGTCAAGAACGGCGCTAACCCACCTCAAGGCTTCATCCTTGCGGCCCCGATCTGCTTGCTGACGAGCGAAATCGACGCTGACTTCAACGTAACGGTCGAGTGCCACCTGACGGCGATCAGCAGTCCGTGGAGCTTCTGGCAGTAAGTCGATCGCGACCTTATATTCCGCGATGGCTTCGTCAAATTTTTCTGCGGCTCGGAGGGCGTCACCGCGCTCAACAGCAGCCATAGCGTCTTCAGCCATGGCTAACCTGCGGGCAATTTCCCGGTCAGCGATTGATTCCATCGAGCCAATATGGCCCCCTCCGCTACCGGATGGGCCGGCCAAAAGGCCGGTCGTTGAACAGGCAAATAGGGTAACCGAGATAAGGCTACCAAGAGTGCTACGCTTGCCGCGCAGGGTTCTGGTCATGCTAGTGATGTTGAAAGAAAGAATGGGACGGGGCGCAGCCATTATGGACACTGGTTGAAAAAAGGGAAGCCTTTACTGTGCAAAAAGTATTTCGAGTCCTTTTCCGGACTCATCACCGACTTTCTGGATCACAGCCTTCTCTTCTGAAATGTCTTTGAGAAGGTAGGAATCACCAGAGGTGTCATTAGGAAGAGTGAACGTATCGTCGCGTTTGACTTCGATCTCCGTCTTCCCTTTGAGTTGATATTGGAAGAGGGCAAAAAGCTTTGGAAGCTCCTTCTCGACGCCTTTGACTAAGACGATCAGCTCATCCCGCAGGTTGTCTTTAATCGTCAATTCCGAGACATCTTTGGCATCAACGATTTTTTTCTCGTAGCCAACGACTGTGAACCGTCCATCTTCGAAGGTTTTGTCTTTCTCCAAGAACCAGTTTTGGCGATCAGGAGCCATTCTGGTGACCTGGTAGGTTGGTTCGAAAGCTCCGGAAAACTTCAAGGTATAAGGAATAGCGATTCGCTGAAGAACGACCAATTTATCGGTCAGTGGCGGATGCTCAGCCGGATCAACCGGACTAGTTGAAGCGTTCCATTCGTCCTTATTGTTGAAGCCATCTTTATCTTGGTCCATTTCTAAGACATCTGACCGAGTGATCGGTAGCTTATATTTTAGGAACCAACGATTAGGGACAGGGTCACGAAGGAAGGGCGGGCGGTCGAGAAGTGGGTCGTGGATGACTCCATCCTTTTCGATGATTGGAACAGAAACCATCAGTTGAACTTTTTTTTCCCCGACTTGGATTCCCTTCCAGGTATTTCGGTCTGACAGGGCGGCGAGGGAGGTCTCGACATCCGCTTTTTTGGCGACGGACTCCCCTAGCCTGTCGCCTTGAGAGGGGCGATCCTGAGCGAAGCGATCCGCAAAGCCTAGGCCTTTAAGGATCATGATGACCGAGAACGCGATAGCGACCACGGATACCAGTAGGAGCAAAATTCGATCGTAGCTCTTCATGAAAACAATTTGGATTTCAGAAAACGCGGAGAATCCGCTACTTCTGCTGCCCCTCCTCTTCGTCGTCCTTCGGAGTCGGTGGCTGGAATCGGAGAAGATCTATGCCGAAGAACGCTTCAAGCTCCTCTTGGCCGAGAACAAAATTGGCGTCCATTACTGGGGCGATACCAATTTCAAAATCATCCCCTGAGAACCCCTCAATGTCGCCCTCACCATCTGGGTCTTCAACGTCCTCCTCAATAACTAAGGCAGGGGTTGGAGCAACTGGAGCTGGAGTTTTCGGCGGGCCAACCTGTTCTTCATTCGCAATCCGGAGAAGGCGAATCACGTAGAAGAAACTACCAGGCGTTGGATTGCTGATGTCATTGACAAATAGCTGCACTGCCTCCTGAGGAATCTTCACCTTAATCTCTACAGGATACCGCTCAATCACTGGGACTGGCGCATCCTCCCCGTCTTTCGGAGGGCGAGGCCCGCCAACTTCACCCGCAATTTTATGGCGCTTAAATTCCATAATTTCGGTGACTCCATGCTCGATTAGCATATTCGCCAACAGGTCGAGAGCATCGAGCTGATAATCGAGAAGGGGGCACAACCGGGAAGGAGGCAGAGTAGCGGCGTAGGATTCAAGCCCGAGAGAGAACCCATCGGGTAGAGTCACGTTTTTCTTCGCAGCTAGATTATTGATCTTCTGGATCTTGTCCTTCAGCTTACTCTGGAAAGCGACCTGCTCGATTGGGCGCAAATCCCGCTGGAACTGAGAGAGTTCACCGTGAAGCATCTCGACCGATTCTTCGTAGGCGTCGACGGCAGCACGCATCTGACCCTCATTTTTCTCGTTCGGGTAGAGCGGCTTACTCTCAAGCTGGAAGACAGCCTTTCGCTGATTATCGTACTGAGCGTAGGCATCATTGTATTCCCCTCGAGCCTTTAGTAGTAGGAACCCTAGGCCCAACACCGCAAGAACGGTGATGATGAGCCAAGCGGTGAGGAACTTGTTCTCTTGGATCCAGTTCATCGGTTACTTGTCGTGAAGCTTGATTCGACCTGTGAGTGGGATGCGGAGCTCAAATGGATAGGCCCACCGTGGTTCTGCTGACACTTCGCTATCGATTCTGGTGACATACTTTTCTCGGTTGGTCTCATACCCTTTTAGGGCAAAGACCTCAGAGGTCGAGAGATTATCTAAATAGTCGTAAACAATCTGCTGACCTGCTCCATTGATTCTCCAAAGACCGCGAATGCGAATCGTATCGATCAGTCCTTCGGACGCCTCTTCGCCGGCCGCTGGTTCATTTGCGCCAGCAGCAGACGATCCGAACCCTGCGAAGCCCTCGAAGCTAGGTCGGGCAGTTGAACTTGCACTAAGCGGGTCAGTCACAGATTGATCTCCAGATAGTGGTTCGATTTCAGTCAGCCACAGGAGGTCGTTTTGAAGCTTGTTGTTCAGCTCAGCCAAAACCTGCACCCAGAATGCCCGGGCAGCAGCAACCTCTTTGAGGGGCGCGGCGAGTTCATCGACTTCGGATTCAGCCAAACTGATTGCCTTGATCTTCTTTTCGTCTCTGTTGAGCGCCTGATACTCGGCCTGCACCCGCGCGAGCTGTTCTTTGGCGACAGTCGTTGCGCGCTTGAAGTAGAAAATTCCCGCACCGAGGAGTGATAGGAGGGCCACCGTGGTGAGGATCAGGAACGGCTTCCGCTTGGTAATATCCCGACGACGGTCGACGGTGTCTGGCACCAAGTCGAGCTCCATTGGCGAATTACCGATTCCTCGGAGACCAAGGCCGACGAGTTCGCCCATCGAGTGAGCATCCCGCGCGGCGTTCTCCGCATCAACTCCAGGGCCCATCGCAACGTTCCGAAGCGGATTGAAGTACTCGACCGGAATATTGAGCTTCTCTTTAAAGAACTCGCGAATGTATGGCAAGCCCGCGCAACCACCGGCAAGAAAAGCGATCTCTGGAGGACGCCCGCCCTGCTGGCTACGATAGAAACTAGCCGTCCGACCAATTTCCGCATGCAGTCGGCTAAGCGTGTTTCGAATCACCTTCGACATTGCGGCGATCTCAGGATCCTCATGGTCTGCGTAAGCGCCACCAAGAGCGACAAATCCCGACTCAATTTTGCGCTGCTCCGCCTTGGTAAAGGAAACCCGAAACTCTTTGGCGATGTTGGAGGTAATCAGGCTCCCGCCCACTGGAATATTCCGAGTAAAGGCGCGATCACCGTCATAAAGCACTAAGTTGGTCGACCGGGCACCGATATCAATCACCACTGCAGACTGCTCTAAATCCCCATAATTATAGCGGAACGCATTGTAGAGAGCCAGTGGAGCCACATCGACAACCTCAGTTTTCAGCGGAGCGCCTTCAACAGCATCGTTGTAGTCGTTGAGGGAATCGGCTTTGATCGCGACCAAGACGACCTCAACATCTCCTGCGGCGTTCTCTCCAACAAACTGGTAATCCCAAATCACCTCGTTCATTGGGAACGGGACGTTTTGTTGAGCTTCGAACGCGACGAGTTTGTCGACGTTTTCATTCCCCAGTGGAGGCAGCTTGACGAATCGGGTAAACACCGACTGTCCAGACATCGCCCAATGGGTCGGCTGGTTATTCGCCTTTAGCTTTGTTGTGATCTCTGCAACAGCGACTTCAAGCTGGGCAATACGGGAGGAGTCAGCGGCTGGATCCCCTAGGATTTCGGTGAAGGCGTAATCCTTGAGGATTAGAGCGCCTCCTTTACCCAGCGAAAATTTAGCTCCGCCGATCCGCTGGGATCCGAGGTTGAGGGCTACAACTGAACGTTTGTCGGCCATGGATGAGAGAGAGATTGGTAGACTTCTTCCCGCAACACGCAGGATTTGTCAGAAACTTTTGATGATCTCATTCGGGAAACAAATGAGATGGTGAAAGTTAGAACGAAATGACTAGTTTTGGCGTTGTTGGATCTCGGCGTAGCGATCACCCCAAAGCGGAGCGAATGGAGTCTTATCCTTGGTCAGGAGTAAGCCTGGCTTGCCGGGTCTAGTCTTAAACCAAGTCCCCGATGGATCACTTTTTCCGCCAACCAAAACACCACCGTAAATGATTTCAACCGCGTAACCCTCAATTGATCGTTCGCTTCCACGGCCTTTCCCAACCATTTTATCGAGGCTCGAAGGCGACAGATAAACTGCGGAGTAGATCTTTTCTCCAGTCGGGATGTTTACATGGGTGACGGTCGTTGTCAGCATGATCTTTTCTTTGGTCTCTTTGTCTTCGACCATGACATAGTATTTGAACAGCAGCTGATCGATGTATTCCGCATCTTTGCCACCAGCCGCCTTTGCGTCAGCTTCGAATTCGACTTCAAGCTCCAACCACTCGCGCCGTCGGGGAGTCTTTTTGTCCTTACCAGTGTCGACGGTATACTCGGGCGTCTTGAGCATGGTTCGCTCAACTTTGTCGACCTGCGCATCCCCAAGTTTCATCTGCAGCTGTGCCTGAGCGGATGTTACTAGAAGAGTCAGAAATCCGACGGCAACCATCGGCGTGATGAGGTGATATAAAATGGGTGTGCGCATGCGATCCAGATCGTAGATGTCCAAAGAATGAGCGGATTCGCCAAGCAACGCCAGAAAAAATCTCGGAAGTCCGGAATTTCTTTTCAATTTGGCGACATGACACCCCCTGAATTCCCAACATTAGACGCCTAAGTTACCCCATTCTCAATAGGTTAACATGAGAAATCACAGGTCGACACTCCCCCCGAAAATCAGGCACTCCTAGCACCCCAGACAGCGAAACCTACTGATCCCGAACGATTTACCACTATTGCCACACCAAAGAGACGACCGACATCAATCGAAGTCGCAACACCACATAAGGGCAATTGATGGAGACCAAGGGCGGCCTAGGCGGTTGATGCCGCAGCATCGGTGTTTTTATGTGCCGTGTGGTCTGTTGGCTTTCGAAATGACTCAAGATCGACCGACTTGAAATAATCGATCGTCTTTGCCAGCCCGTCGCGCAGGGCCACTTTCGGCTCCCATCCAAGCTTCTCCTTGGCGAGAGTGATATCCGGCTTGCGCTGCATTGGATCATCAGCTGGCAACGGCAGATAGACGATTTCACTTCCAGCTCCAGTCATCTCGACCACCAATTCAGCCAGTTCCTTAATCGTGAATTCACCGGGGTTGCCGATATTGCAAGGCCCTGGGAAGTCATCCGGACCAGCCATCAGGGATAAAAACCCGTCGATCAAATCGTCGACATAGCAAAACGATCGGGTCTGGGATCCGTCACCATAGATTGTGATGTCCTCCCCCTTGAGCGCTTGAACGATGAAGTTCGTTACCACCCGGCCATCGTAAGGATGCATGCGCGGCCCGTAGGTATTGAAAATCCGCACCACCCGAATATTCACTCCATTGGAACGGTGATAATCGAAAAACAGGGTTTCGGCGCAGCGCTTTCCTTCATCATAGCATGCCCGAATCCCGATCGGATTGACGCTACCCCGATAGCTTTCAGGCTGCGGGTGAATTTCGGGATCACCATAGACCTCACTCGTCGAAGCTTGGAACACCTTGGCATTATTGCGCTTGGCCATGCCCAGAACGTTGATTGCCCCCATTACAGAGACCTTGGTCGTCTTGATCGGATTGTATTGGTAGTGAACCGGACTCGCAGGGCAGGCCAAATTATAGATCTCATCGACCTCCAACCAGATGTCTCTGGTGATATCGTGACGAATGAGCTCGAAATTTGGACGCTCTAGGAGATGAGCGATGTTGTCTTTCTGGCTGGTGAAAAAATTGTCTAGGCAGATGACATCGTGACCTTGATCGACCAAGCGGTCGCAGAGGTGTGAGCCGAGGAAGCCGGCACCGCCGGTAACTAGAATACGCTGATAGGGTTCGGACATGGGAGTCAGGGACAGAAGACCTTAATGTTAGGATGAATGAAGTGTTCGAAATTTCAAGACGACACGTCGATGCCATCGGAACTCATCAATGCTGAGAACGCTTGGGAGGAGAAGATTTTGCGCGGACTAGCTAGCCCCTACGCCGAACAGAACGGCTGGGATCGTCCGGAACAGGATCTTCATATCGAGCCAGATCGACCAATTATCGATGTATTTGAGGTCGAGAGCGACCCAATCCTCAAACTTGGTAATCTTGTTGCGACCACTGATTTGCCACAAGCAGGTAATTCCTGGCTTCACCGAAAGTCTCCTGCGCTGGGCAGCGTCTTCGATCTGTCGGATCTCATGCACAGGGAGCGGGCGCGGCCCGACCAAGCTCATTTCGCCTGACAGCACATTGAGAAGCTGAGGAAGCTCATCGATACTAAGTTTCCGAATGAGTGCTCCGAAACGGAAGATTCGCGGATCGTGGTCGATTTTAAAAACCGGCCCCTCCATCTGATTGTTGGCCAAAAGCTCCTTCTGTTTTGCCTCAGCCCCCATGCACATGGTGCGGAATTTAACCATCTTGAATGGCAGACCATTGCGACCACAGCGGTCTTGGCGGAAAAACACCGGCCCAGGCGATGACATCTTGATACCAATCGCAGCGAAAATCCACAAAGGCAGTGTCACAGCCAAAATAATGAAGGCTGCAATTCGATCGAACGCCTCTTTAAAGAAGCGCTCCCAAGAAACATTCGGAGCACTGGTGAAAACCAACATCAAGCGGCCACCTAACATGTCGAAGTTCGGTTTCGCGATCGAAGTCTGGATAAAGTCTGTAGACAACCACGCTTCGACACCTTCACGCTCACAGGCATGAATTGCCTCCTGCACCTTACCGAAATGAGTGTGTCCGGCAGCAAAGATCACTCTGGAGACGGATTCATCATGAAGCAATTTTACGAACTCCTCGACACTGTGATCGTTGATATTATAGCGCGCGGCTATTTTCATCTCGTCCAGCTCTTGCTCAAGACCACGGACAACCTCTTCAATGTCCTCCTCAAGCCCAGCGATGACCACTCGCTCCTTCATGTCGCTATCTCCACTCAGGCGACGACGGAGATAACCCTTTAACAGAGCCTCTTTTGCCAATAGAAACGATCCGCCAACAAATGGCAGAAGGGTTAGCACAGCCCGACTATCGGCCCTCCATTTGAGAAACATCACGCAACCGCCGAGAATGAGCATCAACCAGAGTGCCGTCCGACCCATCTGACGAAGGGATTCCTTGAGACGCTTGCGAAGTGGATGACTGTAAAACCCTTCGAACTCTAAAAAAATCGGAGTGAAAGGGATAACAATTGCCATCAACCAAGTGAATTTCGAAAGCTCCGGAATCGGAGGCAGACTCGGGTCAAATTGCGGAAGGATATGATAGCGCAAGGCGTGACAGAGCCAAAACGCCAGCGCGATGAGAGCGCTGTCTATGATTTGATTAAGCTGGAGATTGATCTCCTGTTTTCTACCGATCATGTTGGGATATGGGGAGGTTCGCTTGCGAATATTATGAAAATTATCAATAAATGTCAATAAGTATAAATCAGATTCTCCCGATTGTTGGGAATGCCCGAGTTGTCGCCACGATTACGGACGCCGCCGACCTCCGGAGCGTTGAATCACTAAAGCTCCTCAAACCTCGCCCATCGCTGCTCGAATACCGGCTCGACCTGCTCTGTAGGGAGACGGAAATCGCTGATTCTACGCTTCTCCAACAAGCCCTAGGCCAAGCGATCCCCATTCTTCTGACCGCTCGCCACCCCGCAGAAGGTGGAGCAAACGACCTAACCCCACAGGAGCGAGCTGAGCTTGTCTCCCCCAGATTGTCACAGGCCGCAGCCATCGATATTGAAATTCGCAGCCTTAAGGAAGAGAAGGCATTCTGGGCTGGGATCCGAGAAGACATAGACAGGCATACCTCCCCACCCGTATTAATAGGCTCTTATCACGACTTTCACTCTACCCCGGACTTATCAACTCTCAAGGCTGTCGTCCAACTGGGGATAGACCTCAAGGTCGATGTCGTCAAGATCGCGACATTTCTCCAAAAACCGAGCGATTTGGCCACACTTTCTGAATTGCTCGCAACAACAGAAGCGCCACTCTCCGTGATGGGCATGGGGCCACTCGGCCCCCAATCAAGACTGGAACTCGCGCAGGCGGGCTCCCTCTTGAACTACGGTTACACCGAAACCGAATCGGCACCCGGCCAAATGAGCGCCGCGAGCCTGATTCAACGACTCCTCGACGGCACCGAAAACTAACAGGGTGTTGAAAAAGGCGGTGACTCGTCGCGGAGCCTCATGTGATCGAGGGTTAGGCGGGAGGATCAAGTGGATGAACATCCATGCGTGACGAGCAACAACGACCTCGTTCTCATGAGGTTACGCCCGAAGGGTTTGCGCAGCCTTCGATTCGGCGAAGCCGCTTTTCTATCCAACAATTCCTTCAAAACGACAGGTTGCCGAGTTTTTCAACACCCTGCTAAGCTCGCCCTGTTTTAGCGCCGGACGGCGCATTACCTTCGACTTGCCGTCGACTTTTGCCTATATCACTCCCAACTTCGGCGGATCACTCAAACGGTGGAGGAAGGCGGGAGTTCTCAGCATGATAAATTCTTCGACGTTCATAGCGTTCTGATTAGCCTGTAGTCTCCCTGCCACCGAGCGACGCGGGCTGCGCCGAAGTTAGACCAAGGAACGCTCTGAGTATCTATCCAGAGCGGAGGACGACCGACTAGTTTTGAGCCCCCCCTCCGCTCACCCGTGAAGAACTAACTTTAAGAGACCCTTCGCGACCCGGAGCAAACTGGGAGGGCCTGTTGAGATTTCAAAATCATGACGAATTCCTCGCGCAATTGAGGCTCTCACCACTTCACGCGACCAAAGCGAAACTCACGCCCATAAGTGGAAAAACCCTGTAGGTTTATTAAATATGATTATTAAAAAATAAGGGAATTACTTAATTCTGATAATTACATTATAACTTAAACAATAAAATACTAAATTGGCTCTTGCAGTATTGATCATACCAGTTATAAATGAGACTCACATACACAATTACTCCATGAAAGTTAATCATAAGATTCTAGTTGGTCTCGTCGGCAGTCTCGTTGCTGTAGGTAGCGCGGATGCTCAGTTCCAAGTCAGCCCCGCCATAACTCCGCTCAACCCGATCAAGTTACGTTCCTGCGACACCGTCGACTTTTTTCAGGAAACCGGATGGTTGAACCAGGATCACATCGGCACTAGCTCGGCTGACTGCCTGACTGGTGATTTCAGCTCAAACGCCAGCAATTCCGGTGCTACCTTTAACGACAACGGAAATGGATTCACTTCCGCCCAAAATGGTGACAGGTTGTCCTGCTATAAGGGCTGGGAAACCGGCGCTAGCAACTACGACGACAACACATTCGGCGGTGAGACATCGACCGTCTGGACTTGGGAAGTTGCTGCTGGAAACGGTGGATTCACCACAGTCAATAACATCCAAGCAGAAATCGGTGTAGTTGACGACGGCCCAACCAACTACGAGTTCCACATCTGGACAGGAGACGGCTCCGCTGCAGGCACCTCTTATGAGGGTCTCTATGGTTCCGGAGCGTTTGGCACCAGTGCCAGCCCATTGGACACCAACCTGAACATCTTCTTGGGTAATATTCCTTCAGTCGACGTCTACTCTCAGAATCTGAACTTCAGCAAGATCTTGGCTGCTGGTGAAAGCGTCTTCATCGAAATGTATGCCTACGGTCAGGCTGGTGGAATCTCTGACACCGGACAGCCCGGTCACGGTCTCGCTCTTGGTGATTCTTCCGTCAGGGTCTGCCACAACTGCGTTCCTGAGCCCAGCTCTGCATTGCTCGGACTGATCGCTGGTGCCGGATTCCTTGTCCGCCGCCGCCGCTAGTCGACACTTAGATCTCATCTAACACTACTGCTAAGCCCCGTCGCTCGTATGCGACGGGGCTTTTTTGATATCTGAAATTGGACGCTCCGTGCCTTCGGCTAGCGTTGATTGTGTCCGCCCTTCGGCAAGTCCGAGCTAGTGAGCAATGGATATAGGTCTTTCGGGTTGCAGCCAGATTCCACTTAGCATGTTGCTCGTTCGGCGCTCCAGTCTCGCGCCTCGCCATGAGAAATTTGGCTCGCAGGCCTTCTCAACCGATTCGCGCAAGATTTAAGCAGAGGCGGCGTATTTCTAATCATGAGCAAACCTGGCTCCACGGTCATCGTTCGTCCTCTTCCCCATCGCGGTATTTCCCGGCAAACGCTCAGGAATCTCTGGCTTGCGATTGGACTCGGCATAGTGGGCTGTCTCTCTCTTACCGCTTCCGCAGAGGCCGACTCCCCCCCGAACATCGTCCTTATTCTCAGCGATGACCAATCTTGGACTGACTACGGCTTTATGGGCCATGACCAAATCGAGACCCCGAATCTTGATCGTCTAGCAGCCAATAGTGCCGTCTTTAAACGCGGTTACGTTCCAACTGCCCTGTGCCGCCCATCGCTGGCAACTTTGGCCACCGGACTTTACGCCCATCAACACAAAATTTCTGGCAATGACCCCTCCCCAACTACTGCAAAGAAGAATTCACCAGAGTACAAGGAGCTCCAAGCCCAGCTGATCTCTCAGATCGACCGCCAACCTACGCTTCCGAAGCTGCTGGCGAAAAAAGGATACCTGAGCCACCAAAGCGGGAAATGGTGGGAAGGCAGCTTCCAGCGTGGCGGGTTTACCCATGGGATGACTCGGGGATTCCCAGAACGCGGCGGACGACATGGAGACGACGGCTTGAAAATCGGCCGTGAGGGAATGAAGCCAGTGTTCGATTTCGTCGATCACTCCATCGAAGAGGAGAAGCCGTTCTTTCTCTGGTATGCGCCATTTTTGCCTCACACCCCTCACAATCCCCCGGCTCGCCTCTATGAAAAGTATAAGGCAAAGGGTGTCGAATCCGATTTTGTCGCTCGCTACTACGCCAACTGCGAGTGGTTCGACGAAACCTGTGGCCAACTGATCGACTTCATCGACGAGCGGGGACTGACCAACAGCACTGTCTACTACTACATCTCCGACAACGGCTGGATTCAGAGCACTGACACTAAGAAATACGCCCTGCGCTCCAAGCAATCTCCCTACGAAGGAGGCACACGCCAGCCGACGATGATCAGTTGGCAGGGAGTGATCGAACCTGGTGAGCGAACTGACATCGTTTCATCGATCGATTTTGTTCCGACCATGCTCGGGGTCGCCGGGGCGGAAATCCCCACCTCGCTGCCTGGCATCAATCTGATACCCGTTGCCAGAGATGGGCAGCCGACCGGCCGGGAAATCATATTTGGCGAAGGCTGTGCTCATGATATTGCCGACATCGAAGATCCATCGAAATCCCTTCTCTATCGGTGGTGCATCCGAGGCGATTGGAAGCTCTTGCTGACCTACGATGGAGCGGTGAATCGCTACAACAGTTCACACCCTCGAACAGAACGCCGACCTCAGCTCTTCAACCTCAAGAACGATCCCCACGAGAACAAAAACCTCGCCAAAGCAAACCCGGATCTTGTTGCCGAACTCGTTCAGGAGATTTCAGAATGGTATCCGGTGAGCGGCCGAAAAGTCTTAACCAAATGGGAAGACTAGTTTTGTAGGCAAATAGTGAACTCTATTCCGTGTTTTTGGAGACTACCGGTCACGGCCCAAATCGTCAAAGAGTTGCTCGCGCGCCCAGCCACAGCGAGCTTAGGAGGGTGTTGAAAAAGGCGGTGACTCGTCGCGGAGCCTCATGTGATCGAGGGTTAGGCGCGAGGATCAAGTGGATGAA
>ENA-ORXR01001439-ORXR01001439.1-marine-metagenome-genome-assembly--contig:-NODE-1439-length-25186-cov-4.213350_pt1 | contig 25186 bp, 25 predicted proteins | sample MGYA00237866_ERZ511479 | MGnify/ENA metagenome assembly ERZ511479 | reverse complement strand
CGAGAATTCGGCCTTGAGGTCCGGCATGTCAGAGCCGCCGGTCCCTGCGCGGCGCGTGTTGCCACCCATGCGCCCGTGCTCCACATCGCCTGTCTGGGCCATGAAGCCGTCGATCACACGGTGGAAGGCCACATTGTCATAGGCCCCCGCACGCGCGAGGTCTTTCATCCGCTTGGTGTGCTCGGGGGCCACTTCGGCCAGCAGCTCGATGACGACAGTGCCGTCCTTGAGTTCCATCAGGATTGTGTTTTCGGGGTCTTTGATCTCGGCCATGGGGCGCTCCTTCATAAATCTTTACCGTTACCTAAGCCCCGTGGGCACAATTGCCAAGGCGATGCATTGACCCTCGGCAAGATAACGGCAAAACAACAGCCAACCATGATCATACCGCAAAGGACGAAACCGATGGGCTGGAAATCACTGGATGACATGGACCTGCACGGCAAGCGGGTTCTGGTGCGGGTCGACATCAACGTCCCCGTCGAGAACGGGCGCGTCACCGACGCCACGCGGATCGACCGGATCGTGCCCACCGTCCATGACATTCTGCGCGCTGGCGGGACGCCGATCCTGCTGGCGCATTTCGGGCGTCCAAAGGGCAAGGTGAACCTGGACATGAGCCTGCGACAAGTGCTGCCCGCGCTGAAAAAATCGCTGATGCGCAGCGTGGCGCTGGTCGAAACGCTGGAGGCGGCAGAGGCGCTGACCGCAGAGGCGGCCGCAGCAGATGTCGTCCTGATCGAAAACATCCGCTTTCACGCGGGCGAAGAGGCGAACGATCCTGCATTCGCCGCCCGTTTGGCCCGCCTTGGCGATGTCTATTGCAACGATGCGTTTTCGGCCGCCCACCGCGCCCATGCCTCGACCGAGGGGGTCGCGCATCACCTGCCTGCCTGCGCCGGTCGCCTGATGCAGGCCGAGCTGTCGGCGCTGGAGGCTGCGCTGTCGCAACCCGAACGCCCCGTCGGGGCGGTTGTCGGCGGGGCCAAAGTCTCGACCAAGATCGCGCTGCTGGAAAACCTCGTGAGCCGCCTTGACCTGCTGGTGATCGGCGGCGGCATGGCCAACACATTTCTGGCAGCACAGGGCGCGCAGCTGGGCGCCTCGCTGAGCGAGCCCGATTTTATGGACACGGCGCGCGACATCATGGCCCAAGCGGCCAAATCGGGCTGCCGCGTGCTGCTGCCCACCGACGGGCTGGTCGCCATGCAATTCAAGGCGGGGGCGGCCCACCGCGTTGCGATGCTGGGCGCGGATGCCGTGCTGGGGGCCGACGAGATGGTGCTGGACGCAGGCCCCGATACCATCGGGCAGCTGCGCGCGGCGTTCGGCGGATTGAAAACCCTGATCTGGAATGGCCCGATGGGCGCGTTTGAAATCGCACCCTTTGACACTGCCACGGTCGCTGCCGCGGGCTTTGCCGCGCAGGCCACGCGTGACGGCACGCTGATTTCGGTCGCGGGCGGCGGTGACACGGTCGCGGCCCTCAATCAGGCCGGCGCGGCAGAGGCATTCACCTATATTTCCACCGCAGGCGGCGCGTTTCTGGAATGGATGGAGGGCAAGACATTGCCCGGCGTTGCAGCGTTGGGCGGCTAGGCCCCCGCCCCCCGGAAAACAGCCGGAAACCCGCCCAAAACGACAATTGCGAATCATAGGGGATTCCCTTTGCGAATCGCTTGTGCCATAGTCGCGATATTCACCCGACAAGAGGTGATGCTTTGAGGCAGTTTTCATACAGGCACGTCCCATGACCAAACCCGCGTTCGGCCCGATCATATTCTTTGCAATCGCATTCGCGCTGAGCCTTTATTTCATGTTCGCCGCCGTGCAGGGTGATTTCGGGCTGTTCCGCCGCGCCGAGATTCTGGCCGAGGCGAACGATATGCGCGACCAGCTGGTGCAGGTCCGCGCCGAGGTCGCGCAGATGGAAAACCTGACGCACCGGTTGTCCGACGACTATCTTGATCTGGATCTGCTGGACGAACAGGCCCGCGCGATACTCGGGCTGGTGCGCGCAGACGAGATTGTCATCCGCTAAAGCGCCCTGCCCGCACCGCATGCCTGCATTGCACGAACCCCGCTTTCCAAGCCTGATTTAATCCGCTACTATATAGTTTAGTGTTAAACTATATCCGGTGTCGCCGCGTGACACCCCAGGGGAGGATCGCCTTTATGGCCGCGAAAAAGCCGAGTGCCAAAACCACCAAACCCAATGTCTCGCCCGAAGAACTCAAGGCGTATTACCGCGACATGCTGTTGATCCGGCGGTTCGAGGAAAAGGCGGGGCAGTTGTACGGCATGGGGCTGATCGGCGGATTTTGCCATCTCTACATCGGTCAGGAAGCGGTTGTTGTCGGTCTTGAGGCCGCGGCAGAGGAAGGCGACAAGCGCATCACATCCTACCGCGATCACGGGCACATGCTGGCCTGCGGAATGGACCCCAACGGCGTGATGGCAGAGCTGACAGGCCGCGAGGGCGGCTACTCCAAGGGGAAAGGCGGCTCGATGCACATGTTCTCGAAGGAGAAGCATTTTTACGGCGGCCACGGCATTGTCGCGGCACAGGTGCCGCTGGGTGCGGGCCTTGCCTTTGCCGACAAATACAAGGAAAACGGGCGCGTGACCTTCACCTATTTCGGGGATGGTGCCGCCAATCAGGGTCAGGTCTATGAGGCGTTCAACATGGCCGCCCTGTGGAAGCTTCCCTGCATTTTCGTGATTGAAAACAACCAGTACGCGATGGGCACCTCGCAGCAGCGCTCCACCTCCTCGGCCGAGATCTATGAGCGTGGCAATGCATTCGGCATCCCCGGCGAGGCGGTCGACGGCATGGACGTGCTGGCCGTGAAAGCCGCAGGCGAGACAGCGGTGGCCCACTGCCGCGACGGCAAAGGCCCCTATATTCTGGAGATCAAGACCTACCGCTATCGCGGCCACTCCATGTCCGACCCGGCCAAATACCGCACCCGCGAGGAAGTGCAGAAAATGCGCGACGAACGCGACCCGATCGAGGCTGTGCGCAGCCTGCTGTTGACCGGCAAACACGCCACCGAGGACGATCTGAAAGCCATCGACAAAGAGATCAAAGGCATCGTGAACGACAGCGCGGAATTTGCCAAAGACAGCCCCGAGCCGGACCTGAGCGAGCTTTGGACCGATATTTACGCCGACACCATTCCACAGGAGGCTTGAGACATGGCTACCGAAATTCTGATGCCCGCCCTGAGCCCCACGATGGAAGAAGGCACGCTGGCCAAATGGCTGGTCAAGGAAGGCGATACCGTCTCCTCAGGTGACATCATGGCCGAGATCGAAACCGACAAGGCCACGATGGAGTTCGAGGCCGTCGACGAGGGGGTGGTCGGCAAGATCCTGATTGCGGAGGGCACCGAAGGCGTAAAGGTCAACACCGCAATCGCCATTCTGCTGGAGGAAGGCGAGGATGCCTCGGCGATGGACACGGCGGCGGCCCAACCTGCCAGTGCGCCGGTGCCCGCGGACAAGGCGCAATCGAGCGAGGATGCGGATGCCGCGGGCATGAAGCACCCAGAGCCTGCCGTTGACACCTCCCCCGACTGGCCCGATGGCACAACGCTGAAAAAGCAGACCGTCCGCGAGGCATTGCGCGACGGCATGGCCGAGGAAATGCGCCGCGACGACGAGGTCTTTGTTATGGGCGAGGAAGTCGCCGAATATCAGGGCGCCTATAAAATCACCCAAGGGATGCTGGATGAATTCGGGTCCAAACGCGTGATCGACACGCCTATCACCGAACACGGCTTTGCGGGGATTGCGGTGGGCGCGTCCTTTGGCGGGCTGAAACCGATCCTCGAATTTATGACATTCAACTTTGCCATGCAGGCGATTGACCACATCATCAATTCGGCTGCGAAAACCCTGTACATGTCGGGTGGCCAGATGGGTGCGCCGATTGTGTTTCGTGGTCCCAACGGGGCGGCTGCGCGTGTGGGTGCGCAGCACAGCCAGGATTACGCCGCGTGGTACATGCAGGTGCCCGGCCTGAAGGTCGCGATGCCCTACTCTGCCTCGGACTACAAAGGGCTGATGAAAACCGCGATCCGCGACCCCAATCCGGTGATCTTTCTCGAGAATGAAATCCTCTATGGCCGATCGTTCGATGTGCCGGAGATTGACGACTATACGGTCCCGTTTGGCAAGGCGCGCATCTGGCGCGAGGGCGATGACGTCACCATCGTCAGTTTCGGCATCGGCATGACCTACGCATTGGAGGCTGCAGACAAACTGGCCGAGGACGGGATCATGGCAGAAGTCATCGACCTGCGCACCCTGCGCCCGATGGACACGCCCGCGATCATCAAGTCCGTGATGAAAACCAATCGCCTCGTTACTGTCGAGGAAGGCTGGCCCCAAGGCAGCGTCGGCAGCTATATCTCGAGCGTGGTGATGCAGGAGGCCTTTGATTATCTTGACGCGCCTGTGATCAACTGCACCGGCAAGGACGTGCCGATGCCCTATGCCGCGAACCTCGAAAAACACGCTTTGGTCACCACGGCCGAGGTCATCGACGCCGTCAAACGCGTCACCTACAAATAAGGAGCGGACACCATGCCCATAGAAATCCTGATGCCCGCCCTCAGCCCCACGATGGAAGAAGGCACGCTGGCCAAATGGCTGGTCAAGGAGGGCGATAGCGTCGCCTCCGGTGATGTGATGTGCGAGATCGAGACGGACAAGGCCACGATGGAATTCGAGGCCGTCGACGAAGGTATTATCGGCAAAATCCTGATCGCGGAGGGCACGGAAGGCGTAAAGGTCAACGCAGCTATCGCCGTGCTGCTGGAGGAGGGCGAGAGCGCTGACGACATCGGACAGGCCGCAGGTTCTTCCGACAGCGATGCATCAAGCAACGCAGCCCCCGCGCAGGCACCTGATGCAACAGCCCCTGCAAAGGGCCACGGGCGCGGTGCGACCGATGCCACCCCCGCACCGGCAGCGGGTCAGGCAGCAGATGGCAGCCGCCTGTTTGCCTCCCCCCTCGCCCGCCGTATCGCTGCGCAAAAAGGTCTTGATCTGGCGCAAATCAGCGGCTCCGGCCCGCATGGCCGTATCGTCAAATCGGATGTCGAAGGGGCCACGCAAACAGCACCCGCGCCACAAACGGCACCCGCCGCCTCCGCACCCGCAGCAACAGCGCCAACGGGCCCTTCCGGTGATGCCATTGCCAAAATCTATGCGGATCGCGACTATGAGGAAATTACCCTCAACGGTATGCGCAAAACCATTGCGGCCCGCCTCACCGAGGCCAAGCAGACCGTGCCGCATTTCTATCTGCGCCGCGACATCCAGCTTGACGCGCTCATGGCTTTCCGTGCCCAACTCAACAAACAGCTCGAACCACGCGGCGTAAAGCTGTCGGTCAATGATTTCATCATCAAGGCCTGCGCACTCGCCCTGCAGCAGGTGCCTGACGCGAATGCCGTCTGGGCGGGTGACAAAGTGTTCAAGCTCAGACCATCGGATGTGGCAGTCGCCGTCGCAATCGAGGGCGGCCTTTTCACGCCTGTGCTGCAGGACGCAGAGATGAAATCCCTCTCCGCTCTGAGCGCCGAGATGAAAGACCTCGCCACCCGTGCGCGCGACCGGAAGCTTGCCCCGCATGAATATCAGGGCGGCAGCTTTGCAATCTCGAACCTCGGCATGTTCGGGATCGACAATTTCGACGCGGTTATCAACCCGCCCCACGGCGCAATCCTTGCCGTGGGCGCAGGAACGAAAAAACCTGTCGTCGGCGCAGACGGTGAGCTGTCTATCGCGACGGTGATGTCCGTGACGCTCTCTGTGGATCACCGCGTCATCGACGGCGCGCTCGGGGCCGAACTGCTCAATGCAATCAAGGACAATCTTGAGGCCCCGATGACGATGCTCGCCTGATATTTTTTCTGACCCTAAATACTCTGGGGAGTGTGAGGGGCAAAGCCCTTCACCGCCGCCCCGTCAGGGGCGCCAGGCATTACACAAAACGCCGAAAGCAGTGCTTTTCGGCGTTTTTCATTTTTCAGCTTTCCGATATCAATCAGTTTTCCCAGGACCCCAGCATGTGGTTCATGGAAATCGCAGGCTGGTCACACCCTGCCTCGCCCACGATCCGCGCAGGGATACCCGCCACAGTCTTGCACGCGGGTACATCTTCCAGCACGACCGATCCTGCGGCAATTCTGCTGCAATGACCGACTTTGATATTGCCCAGAACCTTGGCCCCGGCCCCGATCAAAACACCGTCCCCGATCTTTGGATGACGGTCCTCCTCTTCCTTGCCGGTCCCGCCCAGCGTGACGGAATGCAACATCGAAACATTGTCTCCCACCACAGCCGTTTCGCCGATTACAATCGAATGGGCGTGGTCGATCATGATGCCCTTGCCGATCTGCGCACCGGGGTGGATATCAACACCAAAAATCTCGGAAACCCGCATCTGGAAGAAATACGCCAGATCACGCTGGCCCTTGGTCCACAGGTAATGTCCGATCCGGTAGGCCTGAACCGCCTGATATCCCTTAAAGTACAGAATCGGCTGCAACAAACGGTGGCAGGCGGGGTCGCGCTCGTAAATCGCGACCAGATCGGCACGCGCTGCCTCTACCAGATCGGGCGCATCGGCATAGGCCTGCTCGACGATCTCGCGCACTACCATCATCGACATCTCGTTCGACGACAGCTTGGCCGCCACACGGTACGATAGCGCCTTCTCGATCGAGGCGTGGTGCAGGATCGTTGCATGGACAAACCCGCCGATCAGCGGCTCGTCCTGCACAGACTGTTGGGCATCGCGTTTGATCTGGTCCCAGACAGGATCGACGGCGGTAATTTTACTATGCGGGCTGGCCATTGCGATGTTCCTTGTGCGGCGTTGCCATTTGTATTTAGCACAGATCGCGCGGGTGCAAACCCGTCCTTGCGCAGGTTCGCCCCCGCCAGCGGGCCAAGGCGTGCACCACACTGACCAGTGCCGCCTGATACTGCGGGCCGCAACAGGCCTCCTGCCCCGCCGCACCCCGCGCCAGCGCCGCCGCACGCAAACTACCATCGCCCCACACCGGATGTAGCTTTTTCAAGCGCTTGGCATATTTATCCGCCACATGGGCGGACCGGATCAACTGGTCGCACAGCGCCGCGTGCTGTGCTGCCGGCACGGGCGATACAGCACGGGCGCAGTGGTGCAGATCGCCCCGCGTGACGCGCCTCACATTGCCGCGATCTGGTGGCGCGCAAACAAGCCTGCGCCGTATTTGGCCGAGATCTGCGCCACCTCCACGTCAAAGGGCATGACGGCACCATCAGCAACCTGTGCGCCCGCATCATAGCTGAACGCGGGCGTTGTCAGCACTTCGGTACGCAGCACGACACCGTCTTTGACGATACGCAGCAGATAGGCCTCGCTATCCTCGCCCAGCGGCACCTCGATCGCGTTCCAGCCATCGCCGTCGGTCCGCGTGCGCCGTATCCACGACAGATCCAGCGTGCCGTTTGTCTGGTGCTGCGCACGCAGGTGTGCCGGTGCATAGGGCCGCAGGCCATTGCCCGCGAACGCATGGGAATACTGCCGGTAGGACGGATCATCCACGGGGCGCTGTGCAGGTCCGATACGGAAATTCTGCATCACCCCGCGCAGCGTCGGGCTGAGATCAATCTGGGTGGGCACGGCGTTGAGCAAGACAAATTGCGAACCCTCGGGCCAGACCTGTGGCACCAGCCCGTCCGTTCCGGCCTGCCCGCGCAAGCGGTGGTGCAACAGGTAAGTATCGGGCGCAATCAACTCAGCCTCCCGAAACTGGAAGACCTCCCAGTTATCGCTGCTGCCATCGCCGATCGCCGCAAGGTTCGCCCCGCTCAGCAAGGCCGCGCCGGTCACGCTTTCCAGTTGTCCGCTGATCAGCTTGACCTCGAGCGGCGCGCCGCGTTCGATCAGACCCGCAGAGCCTTTGGCCAGGGGTGCGCGGGTGGTGCCGATGGTGGCGCGAAACGGCAATACGCTATCAAGGCCATAGTTCTGGTCGGTCAGGCTGGAATACAGCGCGACACTGCCCGGCCAGGGGTTCGCACTTGCGGCGATGTAGGGGGCATGGGGCACCTCGTCACCGCGCATAAGCGGCAGGTCCAGAAACAACGGGTAGACCGGCACCGCTGCCACAAAGGGGCGCAAACTCACCAACTCGTCCTCCAGCGGCGCAGGGTCATAGACCTGCGGGTCGACGCGCACTGCCTCGATCTGCTGGAATTCGGCCTGATCCACGCGGTCCACACGGTAAAGCGACGGCCCCTCCTGCGCCTGCGCCTCAAGCGAGACAATATCGCCTGCGCGCACTTGCATCTGCGAGGGCGGCAAGGCAAAATTCACCGTCTCGCGCGCGATCCGCGCCTCGTTCAGCCAGCGCTCCGCCACTTGTCGCCCCTCCGTGCGGGTCATCAGCATGCTGAACTCCGTCGCGGAAACGGCATGGGTTTGCTCGTCCGGCAGGACCGCCTCTTCGGCGATCACGTCATAGCTGGCGTCGGCCTGAACGAACCGCACACGCACGCGCCCCGACAGCGCCGCATCCGCTGCACGCGTCTGCACCGTCGTGCCGTCCAGATCAGCAGAAATCGCAAACCCGTCCGCCGCCAAAGCGGTTTCACGCAGCCCGTCGCGCATCCGGAAATGCAGCACGCCGTCCCGCTCGATCGCGTCAAAGCCATAGCGCACCATCAGCGGCTGCAAGGATGCACGCGCATCGCCTATCTCGTGCACGCTATAGCCGCGCACCAGCCCGAACAGGGCGCTGGTATCGCAGGCGGTCAGGCCTGCACGGCGACAGATCTCATCCACAACCGAGGCCAGACTGCGCGCCGACGTGCGCCCGTTGAGCCAGTGACCGCGCGCATAACTGCGCCCGTCGCTCCACAGCTCGCGGGTGTTGGGAAAGAACGGATAGGGCCGCACATCCCACGCCCAGACAAAGGCGCGGCTCATGTCGATCATGGGGCCATCGTATTCGATGCCTTGCGGGTTATTTTCAGGCTGCGCCCAGTAGTCGATCATGGCGCGCAGATACTGCATCTGGATCAGGTCGTCGCGCGCGCCGTCGGAATATCGCGGCAGGCTACTTTCCGAGGACTTCAGATCGAGGAATTTGTTGGGCTGGTTGGTGCCCTTGTCGATGGCTGCGCAGCCGTATTCGGTAAACCAGATCGGCTTTTGCCCCGGCAACCATGCGGTCGGCGCGATTGCGCGTGCACCGTCTATCCGTTCGTGATGCTTGTTGGCCCACCAGTTGCGGATATCCTTGTAGCGGTAGATCCAAGGCTCGTTATGGGCACCGTCCTCGATGGGGGTGCGCAGCTGGGCCTCGCGCGCCTCGGGCGAGGCATAGTACCACGCATAGCCCTCGCCCCCCTCGATGTTGGACTGGAGATAGCCCAGATCATAGAGCGTATCCCACGATTGCGCATCGACATGCCCTGTGCCCTCGCGCCAGTCCGACAGGGGCATGTAGTTGTCGATCCCGACAAAATCGATCTGCGGGTCGGCCCACAGCGGATCGAGGTGAAACAGACGGTCGCCCGTGCCATCCTGAGGCTGGTAGCCGAAATACTCGCTCCAGTCTGCGGCATAACTGATCTTGGTCTGCGGACCGACAAGGGCGCGCACCTGTGCTGCCAGCGCGCGTAAAGCTTGCACAGCCGGAAACGTATTTCGTGCAGACCGGATTTGCGTCAACCCGCGTAACTCAGAACCGATGCAAAACGCATCCACACCGCCTGCCGCATGGCACAGCGCCGCATAGTGCAGGATAAAGCGCGACAGCGTCCATTCATCCGGCCCGTTGTAGGTCACTGTGCCGTCCGCCACCACAAAATCACTGGCCTGTACCGTGCCGAAAAACGCATCGACCTGCGCGGTGGCTGCGGGGGTTGCGTCGACCGAGCCCGCCTGCCCGGGGGCCTTGTCCAGCGTGATGCGACCCCGCCACGGCAAGGCTGGCTGGCCCACCTCGCCCGTGTAGGGATCGGGCAGCGTATTGCCGACATCCTGATCCATCAGAATGAACGGATAGAACATTACCGCCTTGTCCGCCGCGTTCATCGCCTTGATTGCCTCGATGACCGCAGCATCTGCAGGGGTTCCGCCGTAAATCGGGCGGCTGTCCGCGCCGCGTGCGATCACCTGCGCCGTACTGCGCGTGAGGCCTGTCACGGTCCACGGCATTTCCTCGCCATCGACCGCCGCATCCTCGACCTTCGGATACAGGCGGCAGGCGCCCGCGCGCAGATCCCCCCCGAACCACGACACGACGAGGGAGGCGGATTTCAAAGCCGGCACTTCCTCGTCCAAAGCTTGCATCGACGTGACGAAATCGGTTTTGCCGGAGGGGGAGTTGATGTTGGCGCTCCAGCGGGACTGGGCATCACCGACATAGCTGACCGGCGTGGTGGCCAGCGCATATTCGCCCGTCCCCGGGATCAGGGCGACCCCTTCGACGCCATAAGGCAGCGCATGGTCGGCCCCGGGGGCGTCGCGCTGTTCGGGGCGGATCACCTCGAATGTGAACTGCGGCACGCGGTTGCCGAACTGTTGCAGGGCCAGCGCCTCCATCACCACATAGGCGGTGCCGCGATAGGCGGGCACATTGCTCGCGCCCTCGATCGCCTCCATCAGCGGATCGGGGTCTTGCGTGGCGCTGCCGGTGTAGACGGTCAGGTTCAGATCACCAGTGGCGATTTCCTCACCATCCGCCCAGATACGGCCGACGCGCGTGATCTCGCCCTCGCACAGGGCAAAGGCCACGTTGACGGCATAGCTGTATTCGGTTGTTTTCGGTTGCGAGGCCGCGCCCTTGCCGCCGCCGCTGACGCTGGTGACCTCCTCGAAATCCGACGCCCAGATCACCTGTCCTGCAACCCGCATGCGCCCGTAGACCTGACTGACCGGATCGCCCTCGCCCGCACCGGTCAGGCGAAAACGATCTACCTTGCCCGTCTCGACTGCCTGCGCGCCAGTGCCCAGAATGCTCTGATCGACCACACGGCCCACCGTCGCGCCGACTGCGCGTCCCACGGCCACTGCCGACAAACCGGCAAGGGTGCCCCCGACTGAGCCGCCAACGGCTGCCCCTGCTGCTGAAAATAATATCGTCGCCATCAGGTGATCTCCTTGGGGAATGCGAAACACGCCACGATGCGGCGCTGCCACGGCAGGCTCAGCGCGCTTTCAACCACGCCGTGACGCGCGTAGGCGTGAATGAAACGAGGACGGGCGCCGGTCTGCGCCATGATCCCCAGATGTTTGGCGACAGCGCCGGGACGCATGCGAAACAACAAGGCGTCACCCGCAGCCGCATCCTGCGCGGATTTCGGGGTCAAATGGCGAAGGGCCGCATGCCACAAACGCTCCTCGCCCTGTGGCTCCGACCAGTCCATTGAATAAGCCGGGATCGCCTCGGGCTCTGAGCCATAGACCTCGCGCCAGACACCGCGCACAAGGCCCAGACAATCACTGCCTGCCCCCCGCGTGGCGCATTGGTGCACATAGGGCGTGCCGATCCAGCGCCGCGCCGCAGTGACGATGTCCGCACGGCTCATCGACGCGACCCGCCGGTGTTGGCTTTGGTACTGCCAGGCACCGACACAACCCAGTCTTCGCCCGGCAAGTCGGGAAAGCCCTGATAATTGTCGAAGTTGTTGAACTTGAGGCGGCAGGTCTGCACGCGTTTGTCGCAACCTGCCACCAGCCGTACCTGCGTGCCTGTGCCGACCGGCCCGCGCACCGGCTCCCACAGCTCGATCACGCGCCTGCCGTCCTCGCTGCGGTCGGATTTGATCGTACTCCACAGACCTTTTGCGGGGCCGTCCAGCACCTCCAGCCGCCCGCGTGTGAACCAGTCGGTGTCAAAGGCCTCGAATTGCTCCCAGACAAAGCGGCGCGCGCCGGTCACCTGCGCCACGGCAAGCGTCTGGGCATACCCCGGTAAGCTTGTGTCAAAACGGCAAGACCCGTCGCCCAACACTGCCGAACAGGCCTTTTGATACACGCGGCCCAGCGGCTGGTTCAGGCCTTCGGTCAGGCCGCGAAGCTCTGCGCGAAAGCCGCCGTCGGCGCGGGTCAGTTCGCCCAAGGTGCCGCGAAAATTCAGCCAGTGCTGCGCCGTGTCGGCCCAGTTGACCAGCCAGCCGCGCACCTCGGCATCATCGAAACGGCCCTGCTCGATCTCGTCCTCGCGCAGGGAAGCATCCGACAGCGCGCCCAGTGCCTCGGAGTTGTCAACCGACAGCCCTGTGGTCTGCGCCAGCGCCAGCGCGCTGAGGCCGGTATCGGCACGAAATTCGTAGCCGGCAAAGGCCAGCGGACCGTCGTGATCGGTAAAGGCGAACACCTTGCCGTCGCGCCGCGTGATGGCCCAGGCGTGGCACACGGTGGTCACCCCTGCTGCCAGATGCGCGGCAAGACCTGCGTTGAAATCCGTGCTCATAGCAGCACCTCGCGGACGGGCACATCGGGGACCTGACCTGCCTGAAACGTCGCCATGTTGGTCAGCAGGCTGTCGCTGTCAAAGCGCACGGGCACATCGAACTCATAGCCCGCAAACACGCGTGTATCGGGATCGGGCGGATTGGCAAAAGTAATCAGGCCGCTCGTCGCCTCGACGGTGTAGTCTACGCCCTCGATCTTGTCGTCCTGCTCAACGGCGACCAGTACCGTGCCCGCGACCGGTTTCTTGATAGGCCGCGCATAGCTGTGCCCGCCCGAGCGGTAGGTCTTGGTGATCTGGAACTGCGTGGTCGTGCCGTCGCCAAGGGCGATCTGCTGGTCCCCCTGTGCAATGTCGCCCGAGGGCTTGCAGGATTTGAAGTCCGACCAGTCCTTCCAGCGGAAGCCGAACATCTGGCCGAAACGCGCCTCGTAAAAGGCGATCACCGCCTCGATGTCATCCAGCGACCGCAGCCCGACACCCGCATCATAGACGCGGCGCGAATGGGCCCAGGGCGTATTGCGTTCCTCGAAACCATTGGCAAGCGTGACGACATCGACCCGCCGCTGCGGCCCGCCCAATGCGCCAAAGCTCAGGATCGGCGGGAATTGTACTTCGTGAAAGTTCATTGCGCTCTCCGCTGTGTTACCGGTTTTTCTGACCTGCGCCCAAGGCGCGGCCCATCTGTGCGGCGATCTGTCCGCGCGACCGCTGGAAGCCCGCGACGTCCGGTGTTGTGATATTCATCACCACCGTGGGGGCACCGCCCCCACTGCCGCCTGCGCGCACGCCCAGCTTGCCGTCGGGCCCCCGCGCCAGTGGCATGATCGCCTCTGGTCCTGCCTCGCCCATTACGCCGGTGCCGCCGCGCATGCCGAAATGCGTGGCCTGTGTGACTACGCCACCATCGGCAAAGGGCATCACCCGCCCCGAGCTGAACGGCGCGCCATTGGCAAAGGGCAGGATGCCCTGCACCAAACCCGACACACCCTGGCTCAGCAGCCCGCCGAAATGATCGCTCACCGGTTTGATGGCCGCGTTATAGGCGCTGCTGGACATGGATTGCGCCACCGTGGCGAGGGCGTCCGACAGCTTCATCCCGTCAAACACCACGCCGTCAAATGCCTTGCGCAAGCCGCGGCTCAGACCGCGCTCCAGCGTGGCAACGTCCTTGCCCGTCGCGGCGAGCGAGGTGCTCATCCGGCGCAGCTCACTGTCGAAACCCGTCACCAGAACGCTGGTCTGTCCCAAGGTCTGGTTCAGCGTCTGGGCATCCGTCGACAGGTCGTCGAAACCGTCATCATCTCTCATCTTCATGATCCTTTTTCTTGTCGGGATAGGCCGCCATGAGGGCAGCCAGTCCATCGCTCAGCAGCGGGGTCCTGGCAGGGTCCGCGCCCAGCATCAGCTGAAGCTCGGCGGGGGTGAGCGCCCAAAAGGCATCAGGTGCCAGCCCCAGCCCGTGCAGCCCCGCACGCATCAACGCAGGCCAGTCGAACCGTGCAGGTACTGCCGCATCCATTGGCTGCTCAGTCCCTCGCTCGCCGTTCCTTCGCGTTTCAGTCACTGGCCCACCACAAAGGCCCGCGCCAGCAGTTCGGCAGCGGCCTGCGCTGCGCGCATCGGACCGCCCTCGATCTCGGCACGACCCAATGCATCAGGGTCCATGACGGTCCCGCCGCCGCGCAGCCCCGCACACAGCAACGCCAGAACATCGCGGGTACTGTAGGCGCCGCTCTCGAACCGCTGGACCAGCGCCATCAGCGACGGCTCCGCCAGATCCTCCTCAAGCTCGGCCAGCGTGCCCAGCGTGAGTTTCATTTTGTGGTGCCGGCCCTCGACAACCAGCACCACTTCTCCCCTCCACCGATTTTCCATGACCTAGGCCACCGGATCGACGTAGGGCACAAAGGTCAGCTCTCCTGCCGAGGCCAGCGACATCTCGTAGGTCGCCTCCCCGTTGAGCTGGCCCGCGTATTCGAGCGAGGTCACCTGAAAAGCGCCTTGCACGCTGCCGAATTCGGGAATCACGATCTGGAAATCCGGCGTCAGCCCGTCAAAGAGCAACTGGCGCGCGCGCTCGTCCGTGGCGGCATCGCGGAACACGCCCGACCCGCTGATCGCGGCAGAGCGGACCCCCGCCCCCGCCAGCAGTTCGCGCCAGCCACCCACGCTGTCCAGCGTCGTCACATCCACGGCCTCGGCGTTGAAGCTGACGCGCGTGGCGCGCAGGCCCGCGATGGTTTCAAAATTCCCGTCCGTGCTCATGTCTACTTTAATCAAAAGGTCTCTGCCTGCTTGAACAGCCATTTTGTCTACTCCTGTGGTGTGCCCGCATGGGCGTTGAGAATTAGTCGTCCTGCACCCGCGCGCGAAAGCGCAGGTCAATCTGGCGCGCACTGGCCCCCTCGATGCGCCGCGCTGTCGCCCGCTCGAAGCGGAGCGAGACGAGATGCCCGCGCGACAACGCCAGGTCAGCATCATGGAGCGCGTCACTCACGGCGGCGGCGGCGGCCTTGGCGCCTGCGAAACCGGGCTGGGTCGTGATCACGGAAACCGTGAGGAAGTGCACAGCCCCGCTGCCCGTAAAGTCCGAGGCCTCGCGCACCGTCTCGCTACCCAGCCGGACATAGAGATCGGGCACAGCGCCGGTCGGCACCGCGTCATAGACCGCAGGCCCCACCTGAAGGTGCAGCGCCGCATCCGCGCCCAACGCGTCATAGACCGCAGTCTGGAGCGCGCCTGAAATTGCATAGCTCATACCACCTGCTCCTCTCGCGCTTCGCACAGCAGGTAGCGCCCGTTCGGATCTGCCTCTGTCACGGCTTCGATGGTGAAAATCCTGTCGCCCTCACGAAAGCGTTGCTGGGCGGCGGGGCGCTGACTGTGGCCGAGCGGCGCACCGCGCACCACAATCCGGTAGGCCGCGCGGGTGACGGGGGCACCGGTGCGGGCCGTCTCGCCTCCGCTGCGCGCTGTGACCTGCGCCCAGACGATGCCCAGCGGCACCCAGCCCTGCACGAAACCACCCGCCCCGTCACCCAACTTGTCGGGGGCCTCAAGTACCAGCTGGCGACACAGATGCGGGGCGATCATGCCTGCACCCCGCTGCGGCCCAGGCGCAAACTGCGGAACCGCTCGATCAGGGAGGTGACGCCAAAGGGCATGCAGCCCCCCGCCAGCGCCGTATCATGGCGGTACTCGTAATAATGTGCGGCCAGCATCAGCACCGCCTGCTGCATGTCGGCGGGCACATCGTCCCACTCGGGGCCATAGCCTGCCAGAAACCGCACGCGGATCTCGCCGCCCGTCTCGGGCGCGGGCAGACAGGCCGCAGTGGCACGCAGACGCGGGCGGTGGCCATCGCGTTCAAGCCAGTACACATCCTGAGGGACAATCTGCGCCACCCCGCTACGCGAGACGCGCTGCACATCCGCCACCACCGTCACCGGTGCCACCGTCAGCGACAGGCCGGCCGGGTTGGGCAACTCGCTCACCGCCAGCGTGAATTCACGCTCGATCAGCGCCTTGCCGGTACGCGCCTCGATTGCGGCCATTGCCGCGCGCAAGAACCCTGCCAGCACTGCGTCTTGCAGCGATGCTTCGCTGAACCCTGTGCCCAGACGCAGATGCGCCTTGAATACTGCAACCGGCAGGGCCGTTTCCGGCACATTTGTTTCTTCGATCAACATCCCAAAGCCTCTCTCAACTTCCTAAATAGGCCCGCAGCGGCAGACCGGTTCCCCCCATTCCAGACGCGCACCCCACCCCTGCGTTGCTCGGTCGGAGGGGAGCAGCTAGACAACGCAGGGGGGATGGTCAGGGCGCGCGCCCGGACCGGAGCGGGAAACCCCGCTCCGGTATCGACACCTGCCGTTAGGCCGTGCCGAATTTCAGAAGCTTGATGGCGGCGAAATCGCTCACGTCGCCGCCCACACGCTTTGTCGCATAGAACAGGACGTGCGGTTTGGCGCTGAACGGGTCACGCAGGATGCGCAGGTCGGGACGCTCCGCGATGGTGTAGCCCGCGTTGAAATCCCCGAACGCCATCGCCATCTCGTCGGCGGCTGCGTCCGGCATGTCCTCGGCAATCAGCACAGGATAGCCCATCAGGCGTGCAGGCTCCCCCGCGGCCAGACCGTCAGACCACAAGAAACGCCCGTCCATGTCCTTGAGCTTGCGCACCAGACCGGCCGTTTTGGAGTTCATCACAAAGCTGGCATTGGCACGGTATTGCGCGCCTAGTGCATAGACGACATCGACGATGGCATCGGGGGTGACTTCACCCGCAGCCCCTGTCGGGACATAGCCCAGATTGCCCCAGGCCCAGACATCGTTATCGACCGATGCATGCGCCAGAAAGCCCTTTGGCTTGTCCACGCCGTCCCCGTTGATAAAGGCCCCTGCTTCGGCGCGGGCGAATTTATCCGCGATGCGACCAGCCAGCCAGCCCTCGATGTCGAATGCCGCGTCGTCCAGCAGGCGCTGGGACGCTTTGGGCAGCGCGCTCAACTCGTGCAATTGCACGGTGATGCGGTCGATCTGGGGGGTGTCGCCCTCGGTGACGGTCGATGTCTCGGTCGCCCAGCCGGCGCCGACGTCGGAATGATCGACCAGCACGTCATAGGAGGTCGCCTCAACGTTAACGACAGAGGCGATGGCACGGATCGACGCCGTGGTGTTGAGCACGGATTTCACGATGTCGGAGGTCTGCGGATCAACGAGGTAACCCCCATCGGAATTCACGGCAGTGGACAGTGCCTTGCCCTCCAGCTCAAGCCCGCGCAGCCCATCGTCATCACCCGAACGCACATAGGCGTTAAAGGCTTTCTGGTGCGGTGCGCCCGCGTCGGTGGCACCGGCCAGAGGGGTGCGTGCAGCAGTGATTGTCTTACGGTCCAGCATGGTCATTCGCTCTTCTGTTTGTTGAAGTTTGGTCTCGATGTCGGCCTGTAGGCCCTTGAATTGTGTGACAAAGCCTGTGACAGCCCGCCGCACGTCCTCCGCAGGGGTAAGGCCTGCGGCGTCTTGGTCGGTATCGCTCATCTTGCGGTCCCCTTATGGTTTCTTGGGCGCAGAGGTGATCGCGGCAGATGCCGTATCGAAAACCTCCGCCATCTCGCGCAGGACGCCGTCCAGCAGAGGGGAATCCCCCGCTTTTGCCCCCACCCGCGCACCGGGCAGCATCGGGAAGGTCACCAGCGACACCTCCCAAAGCTCCAGTTCCTGCAAAAGCCGTTGGCCCTTGGTGTTTTTGCTTGCTTTGACGGTGCGGTAGCCAATGCTCAGCCCGTCAATTGCGCCTGCCTCGATCAGGGCGATCGCCTCGCGGCCCCGCGCGACGGAGTTGAGAATACGGCCCTTGACGAACAAGCCGCGCGTGTCCTCGCGCACCTCGTCCCAGACGCCGATCGGTTGGGCCGGATCGTGCTGCCACAGCATCTTGACGCTGCGCTTTGCCGCCTCTAGCGCCTTGAGGCTGGCGGCATAGGCGCCCTTCTCGACCACGTCGTTGCCCTGATCCACATCGCCGAAAAAGCTGGCGTAGCCCTTGATCTCGACACCGTCCTCGACCTGCGCCACTGCGTCGAATTGCATGAACTTGCGTTCGAGTTGCGGCAAGCCGCTGCCGTTCTCCGCACCAGTCGCGAAGTCGTTTTCATTCGTATCCATCTGATATTCCTTTATTTTATCCCGCAGGCACCACCACCAGAAAGGACTGGACCGCCTGGGCGATGATCACCGCCGCCACGCCGTAGACTGTCAGCCACAGCCGTCGTTCCAGCCGCTCCATCATCGCGTCGATCCGGTCGAGCCGTTTGGCCAGATTTTCGAAATGGATGGCGCTCACTTGTTCATGGGCTTGCAGGCGCATGCCGGGCGCGCATTGAAACCGCTCCACTGGTAAATCACTCATCTGCGGCCACCACAGGCAGACCCAGCAGGCCGCGCTTTTCCGCATCGGTGAGGAAGCTTGCCCCCGCCACGCGCGCCCATTGCGCGTCGCGTTCCGCACTCAGCGCGGGCACCTGATCCAGATCGGGCTTCAGCACGACGTCCTCGCCGGTAAAGCCCGACAACCAATGCGCCAGCACTGCCGTCACCCGTGTCGCCAGCGGCAGCACCGTCAGGCGATAGAACGCGCGGTGCGCCTCTTGGTAGTTGGCATAGGTCGCATCGCCCTGCACCCCGATCAGCATCGGCGGCACACCAAAGGCCAGTGCGATCTCGCGCGCGGCGGCCTCTTTGGTTTTCTGGAATTCCATGTCGGAGGGGGAGAACCCCATCGGTTTCCAGTCCAGTCCCCCTTCCAGCAGCATCGGGCGGCCCGCGTTGCGCGCGCCCTGGTGGTGGCTCTCCATCTCGGCGACCAGACGTTCGTACTGGTCATTGCTCATCGCGCCCTGACCGTCTGCCCCCTTGTAGATGATCGCGCCCGAGGGGCGTGCGGCGTTGTCCAGCAGCGCCTTACTCCACCGCGAGGCAGAGTTGTGGACATCCACAGCCGTGGCCGCCGCCTGCATCGGGCTGAAACCATAATGATCGTCCTGCGGGTGGAAATTGCGGACGTGGCAGATCGGCGTGGCGGTACTGGCATCAAACCGGTGCTTGCGCCCGCTGACCGCGTATTCATAGGCCACAGGCCAGCCATCTGCCCCCGGCACGACCGACATCCGGTCGGAGCGCAGGACATGCAGCTCCAGCGGCACGCCGCCCTCGCCCCCCACGGCCTCAAGGTAGCCGTCGCCCGACAACAACAGCTGGGCATAGAGCGCCTCCAGCAGCTCTGCGCGGCCCTGTGCGGCGTTGGGGCGCGACATCAGGCCCAGCACAGGGTGCGCATCAAAGCGCTGTACCGCATCCTGACACACCAGCGGCAGCGCCGCCGCCGCCTCCGCGATCAGCTTGACCGAACGAAAACCGACCGGATTGCCCGCAAACCCCGTGCGCGTCAGCGAAACAGTGTCGCGCGGGCTCCATGCCACGCGGCCAGAGGTCTGCACCCCCACCACACGCCCCGTTGCCGAGGCTTTGACCTCTGCCACTTCTGTCGTTCCGCGTTTCAGAAAATCAAACACCCGTGCTCTCCTATCTCATGTCCCGTGGCAACCGTGCTGCCGTGTCGTCTGTGAGAACAATCTGCCACCAAAGGTTTAATGCTGCCGGACCACAGCGTACGCTGCGCGCAACACCCGCCGGCCCGTTGTGATCGCCCACAAAAAAAGGGAGGCCGCAGCCCCCCTTTGCCCCCTACTTGCCGGGTGCAGCGTTACAATGTGCGCACCCCCGGCTGTCGCCACTTCGCCGCCGGTTCGATCATCAGTTCATGCAGCGCCCAGACCAGTGCATCGACACGGTCCGGCGATCCGCCCCCCTCATAACCGCGCCGGGTCATGCGGCACATCTGGTCCTCCAGCCCGTCAAGATCGGGCAGATGTTTCACCCTCCCCTGCTCGTACAGCGCGGCGACAGGTTCGGCCCGCGCGACCTTGCCGCGGCTGGCATGCACACCCTTGTAGGGGACCAGCGGGTCAACCTGACGGATGACTTCCTGCACCATCTGGCCGCCCTGATTGACCTCTGCTACCAGCCGGTCGGCACCGAAACGCTCCATCGCGCGAATGGCGGCGCGGGCCCAGCCGCTGGGCCCCTCGCCCGTGACCGTGCAATCGGCCAGCACGACGGCGCGCCAGTCCTGCACGGGGCCGCTGTTTTGCACCCCCGCCACAACGATCCCGCATTCATCCGCCGCCGCCCCCGAGGTCGTCGCGGGGTCCACGGCCACCACGATGCGGTCGAGCTTTGGCAAGGTCCTGATGCGGCAGCCCTCCAGCATGTCGCTGGTCCACAGCGCCCCCTCGGCATCGGCCAGCAGCACACCGTCCAGTTCCTGCCGGCCCAGCCGCGTCCCGCGGTAGCGCGCGCGCACCTCCTCCAAAAACGAGGCCGCAAGATTGGCGCGGTTTGCCTCGGTCGCGGCGTGGGTCAGCACGGTCGAGGGGGAGGCGATGATTTCCTTGAGCACACCCACATTGCGCGGCGTCGTCGTCACGCAGACCTGTGGCTGCGCGCCAAGGCGCAGGGCGAATTGCAGCATGTCCCACGTCTCGCGCGATTTTTTCCACTTGGCGATCTCGTCCACCCAGGCCGCGTCGAACTGCGGGCCGCGCAGGCCTTCGGGATCATGGGCGGAATGGATCGTGGCGACCGCACCGTTGGGCCAGACCAGACGCTTGCGCGTCGCCTCCCAGTCGGGGCGCCGGTCGGCCGGCGTGCACGCAAGGATGCCGCTGTCACCAAAAATCATGACCTCGCGGGTCTGCTCGATCGTCTCACCCACAAGGGCAACGCGGGTGCAGCGCCCCTTGTCGAGCGGGCGCGACCCCTCAACGGCGGCGCGCACCCATTCGGCGCCCGCACGGGTTTTACCCGCACCGCGCCCGCCCATTATGACCCACGACCGCCACGCCCCTTGCGGGGGCAACTGGTGCGGCATGGCCCAAAAATCGAATAAGTAAGGGAGAGCACGAAGCTCTCCCTCATCCAGCTCATTCAGGAAACTCTCCTGAACCGATGGAACAGCGGAGCCGATCAAGTTTGCACCCGATATCAGCCCGTGCCTTGTCCATGTCGAGGGCATATCCCCCTCGCGCAACTCCGGCTTGTTTGTTTCGGCAGTCATTCAGGATAAGCCCCGCTTTTTGACAACGCGCAACCGTCTCCGACAATTGGGAAACTGTCTTTGACGCTGTGGTTGCATCGATTTCCTCTCCGGTAGTGGCCTGTTCCTTCAAGCCTTCTAACGCTTCTCTCAGCTCGGCAAGCGAGCGCTGGACAGAGGCGAACATCGCCTCTGCATACGCAAGCTCATCAAGCGGTGGCACCGGTTGGGTAGTCATGTGTTCCGTGTCCTTTCGCTTGGATTCCTCCAGTCGAAAGACGTGAAAAAGCGGCCCGAACAAGGTGTCAGGGCCGCTCCCCAAATCTCCTAGCATGAGATAAGGTTTACCTAATATGTGTTAACGCGCGCTAACCTTTGCGTACGGTGCTGCGCAACGGATCAGTTGTTTTCCGATGCCGCTGCGCGCTCTGCCTCGATCTGGCGCCAGACAGCGACGTTGCGGTTGTGATCATCCAGTGTGACCGCAAAAGCGTGCCCGCCGGTCCCATCCGCCACAAAGAAGATATACGGCGTCTCGTCGGGTTGGGCGGCAGCCATCAGACTGGCCAGACCGGGGTTGGCGATGGGCGTGGGCGGCAACGCGGGAATGACGTAAGTGTTGTACTCCGTCTCCGCGCGCAGCTCACTGCGGCGCAGGCCACGGCCCAGCACGCCTTCGCCACGGGTGATGCCGTAGATGACCGTGGGGTCGGTTTGCAGACGCATCCCCTGATTGAGACGGTTGACAAAAACGCTGGCGACCTGACGACGCTCGTCGGAGACGCCGGTTTCCTTCTCGACGATCGAGGCAAGGATCAACAGCTCTTCAGGGCTGGTGATCGGCAGGTCATCCGCCCGCTCTGCCCAGGCTTCGGCCAGACGCGCCTCCTGGGCGGAGGTCATGCGCGCCAGCAATGCCGCGCGGTCGTCGCCTTTGCGCACCTCATAGCTGTCGGGGGCCAGCGACCCTTCGGGCGGTGTCGCAGCAACAGTGCCGTCCATGATATCCATCCCCGAGATCGCGTTGACGACCTGCCAGCTGGTCACGCCCTCGGCCATCGCGATACGAAAACGCACGTCCGCCTGATCGCGGGTTTTCGTGTACTCGGGCGGCACGGCATCCTTGCCTTGGGTAAAGGTCGCAAGCTCGGCAAACCGGTTGGTCGCGGGGTCCAGCTCACGGACCTGCACGCTGACGCGGTTCACCCCGATCCGGTAGACGATTTCCGTGCCGCAAGTGCTGGCCCCGCCACGCGTGATCGTGTCCACGATCTGTTTCATCGTCGCTTCCGGCTCGATCAGGAAACTACCGGCTTTCAGCTGGCCGGTTTTCTCCTCGTAATCCGCACCGATGCGAAAGATCGAAGCAGAGCGGACCGCCCCCTGCTCGGCGAGGTTCTTGCTCACCCGCCGCATGTTCGAACCGCTTTTCACCTGCACACAGACCGCCTCTGCCAGCGGACCGGGCGCATCATATTCGGTTTTGCCCCACATGATCAGGCCGCCCAGCAGGAACATGCCCACCATCAAGAACGTAATCGCGTTGGCCGCAACGTGACGCCACATTTATTCAACCTTTCCGAACAATACGCTGGCGTTTGTTCCGCCAAACCCGAAGGAGTTGCTGAGCGCCACGTTAATCTCGCGCTTGACGGCCTTGTTGGGGGCCAGATCAATTTTCGTCTCGACCGCGGGCGTATCAAGGTTGATCGTCGGGGGGGCAATCTGGTCGCGGATCGCAAGGATCGAAAAGATCCCCTCGATCGCGCCTGCCGCCCCCAGCAAATGCCCCGTGGCCGATTTCGTCGAGGACATCGTCACCTTATCGGCGTGCGCGCCCATCATCCGCTCGACCGCGCCTAACTCGATAGTGTCCGCCATCGTGGAGGTGCCGTGCGCGTTGATATAGTCGATGTCTTTCGGCTCCAGCCCCGCGTGGCGCAGGGCAGACCGCATCGAGCGTTCGCCCCCCTCGCCATCCTCGCTGGGGGCGGTGATGTGGTAGGCATCGCCCGACAGACCATAGCCGATAACCTCTGCATAAATCTTGGCGCCGCGCGCTTTTGCATGCTCGTATTCTTCCAGCACGACAATGCCTGCGCCTTCGCCCATGACGAAACCGTCGCGGTCCGCGTCATAGGGTCGGCTGGCCTTTTGCGGATCATCGCCACGCTTGGTGCTGAGCGCCTTGCACGCGTTGAACCCCGCGATGCCGATCTCGCAGATCGCGGCCTCTGCCCCGCCTGCAACCATCACATCCGCATCCCCGAACATAATGAGGCGGCTTGCGTCGCCAATGGCGTGTGCGCCGGTGGAACAGGCCGTTACAACCGAATGGTTCGGCCCCTTGAACCCGTATTTGATCGACACCTGACCCGAGATCAGGTTGATCAGCGCCCCTGGCACAAAAAACGGGCTGACCCGCTTTGGTCCCTTCTCGGCCATCATCACGGCGGTGTTCGCAATCGAATTCAGCCCCCCGATGCCCGACCCGATCAGCACGCCTGTGCGCTCAAGGCTCTCGCGGTCCTCGGGCTGCCAACCGGCATCCTCGATCGCCTGCTGGGCAGCGGCCAGACCGAACATGATGAATGTATCGACTTTGCGCTGGTCTTTGGGCGGCATGTAGGTATCGGGGTTAAAGGAGCCGTCACTGCCATCCCCCAGCGGTACTTCGCAGGCGTATTGCGTAACACAGCGGCTGGCGTCAAAGCCGGTGATCGGACCTGCGCCCGACTTGCCGTCCAAAATCCGCTTCCAGCTTTCCTCGACCCCGTCGGCCAATGGTGTGACCAAACCCAACCCTGTTACGACGACTCTGCGCATATGCCCTGCCCTTAAGTGAAATAATGCTCATCGTGGCTATACCGCGCGGGCAGGCTGTTGTTCAAGTGCGCAGGCAGCGTTGCGCGCAGCCCTGCTTGCGCTTCGCAAGTTCGGAACCGCACGCGCATCGGGCGTGTTAAGGATATAACCCCTACAGGAGTACCGCCAATGCCCGATCTCATTCTTATCCTGCTGCGTGCAATGCTTGTTGTCGCTACGATCATTGTGTTGACCCGTCTTCACGGACTGCGCAGTTTTTCCAAGATGTCGAGCTTTGATTTCGCGATCACCGTCTCTATCGGCTCTGTCCTCGCCGGCGCTGTGACCACCCTCACCACCGGGCTCTGGGTCTATCTGACCGCGCTGGCGTTTCTGTTTCTGGTGCAGTTCACGCTCTCTCGGCTTCGGATTGCCGGGCTGGCGCAGGGTGTGGCTGACAACGCGCCACTGCTGGTGATGGAAAACGGCAAGATGCTGAAGGCCAACATGGACAAGGGCGGCATGACCGAAAATGACCTGTGGGCCAAACTGCGCGAGGCAAATGCCTTTGATCTGGACAAGGTTCAGGCCGTCATCATGGAAAGCACAGGCGATGTGAGCGTGCTGCATGGCGATCCGGATACCAAGAAAATATCACCAGAGGTGATGCAGGGCGTCTCGCGCTAAATCCTCATTCTAGACGGGCGGGCCTTTGCGCGTCATCAACAGGACCGTCTCCCCCTCGATGTGCGCATCGCGCAGCGGGACATACCCAAGGGTTTGTGCGATCCGCATCGAGCTGGCATTGTCTGGCGTGATCATACACACCGTCCGGCCTGCCACGACGCGGTCGAACCAGTCGTGCGCCGAGGCCGCGGCATCCATGCCATAGCCCTGTCCCTGAAATGCAGGGTCCATGACCCAGCCTGCCTCCGGAAAGGGGTCGAAATCCTCGCCCAATCCGCGTGAGCCAAAGAAAAATCCGGTCTGGCCTGCCATCTCGGGCGTGCCGTGCACCTGCACCGCCCATTGCCCGAACCCCGCGATCTGCCAATGGCCCGCGTTGCGCAAAAACGCATCCCAACTGCGCGCCTTGGGCCAGGGCTTACCACCGATATGGCTGACGACTTCCGGCTTTGCCCAAATGGCGGCAAACCGCGCGAAATCTTCGGTGCGCATGCCGCGCAGAGTGACGCGCGAGGTGTTGATGGTCGGAATCGTGCTGGACATG
>ENA-ORXR01001438-ORXR01001438.1-marine-metagenome-genome-assembly--contig:-NODE-1438-length-25194-cov-5.469443_pt1 | contig 25194 bp, 20 predicted proteins | sample MGYA00237866_ERZ511479 | MGnify/ENA metagenome assembly ERZ511479 | reverse complement strand
CCTCATGTGATCGAGGGTTAGGCGCGAGGATCAAGTGGATGAACATCCATGCGTGACGAGCAACAACGACCTCGTTCAGATGAGGTTACGCCCGAAGGGTTTGCGCAGCCTTCGATTCGGCGAAGCCGCTTTTCTATTCTACAATTCCTTCAAAACGACAGGTTGCCGAGTTTTTCAACACCCTGCTAGACCTTGGACGGCGGATCGCGATCATCGGTTGGAGTTCAACTGGGAAGTCGACGCTAGCCCACCGGTTGGGACTGAAGCTGGATCTTCCGGTGACCCATTTAGATACGATTTTCAATCAGCCGAACACCAACTGGCAGGCTCGTCCATGAAAAGATTTTTCAGCAAATCACGACGCGGTGGTCGCCAGTGACGCTTGGATTATCGAAGGGAACTATTCCAGGCTTTGGTCACAACGGTTCGGCCGGGCGGAAATGGTCTGGTGGATTCTCCAACCTCGTCGGCTTTAAAAATCTCGCAGACGGCGGGAAAAGGTTGCGCAGAAGAGTCTCGGTGACTTTGAGGGAAATTTGATTCAGCTACGCTCGTTCTCGGAAATCGAGGCGCTGTTAGAATGTGCTACCACGTCTCCGAATCCAGCAGATCGATGACATTCTCGCGAGTCTTTGCTGACGGTTCTGCATCTTCCAGAGCACTGTAAATCCGGACGAGCAACGACGGCTGTTCGGGATTGGTTTTAGCGTCCCATTCGACGATTCCGAAGTTGTGCTCGAGCACTAGCCCCAGCCGGCTAAAGCGGAATTTAGACGTGCCCAGATAGCCTTTCTCGACAACAACCATCCTCTGGATCAGTGGCGATGGTTTGCTGGTGATCCCGCTGGAAGTCACTTGGAAAGCCCGCACCTCAGGGTATTCGGTCGACGACAGATGGAACACTGCCGCTACGTGAACGTCTCCGGACAAGAACACCAGTGGGCGCCCAGTTCTTTGCGCTGCCTTGAATGATAGGTCAATTAACTCTAGGAGCTCTTCGATATGAGAGTTGTGCGTCCAGTGGTCGCGAAGATCGTAGCGCACGGGACGTAGTAAAATATGCTCGGCGAAGCTAGAAACCCCGGCTTGGACGTGCACGAGTGGGATCGACGACACGACAAAAATCGGTGTCGGTTTTTCGGAATAGGGCGCCAATTTCTCAAGCCAATCTCGATAGCGTTGAAACTGGGATTCGCCCAAGACCCGCTTCTCGACGTTCCCTTCCATCGTCCGGTGCCCCCGGCAATCGAGGACGTAGAAGTCGGAGCCACAACTGGTGAGCGTGTAGTCCCACTGATCCTTCGGCGTGTCGGGGTTGTGGCAGTGCTGATATTCCTGATAGGCTTGTTTCCCTGCAGAAATCATCGTCTTGGCCAACCGGAAATTCCGACGCGAACCTCCGAAAAAGAACGGCCAACGAGACAGTCGCCGCGCGATGTTTTCGTCGGTCATGGAACCCCAACCATCGACGATCTCGTGGTCGTCCCACATCATGTAGGTCGGGTAGCGACCGTAGGTGTTTTGGATATCGGCAAAGCCCCAAAACAAGCGATAGACTTCCCGATACCAAGCCAGCATTTCATCTTGATCTGGCGCCGGGTTAGTGTTCTTGCGAGCTTTGAGGCGCTCCCAGAGGTTTACGTTGTGGTGGCCGTCGGAGTAAATTTGATCGCCCGAAGCGATACAAAAATCGGCATCCCATTGTTCAAGCCGTCTCGGGAGGTCTCCCCAAACTCCCTTGATAGGACGCCCCTCAGGATCGTCTTCGGAGTAGGGCATATGGCAACTGAACAGGCCGAAGGCGAACTTAGTGGGGGAATCCGAGAGGGTGCGGAAACGAGTTTCGTGTTCGTGCTCATCGGACTCTTTATGAACAAGTTGGCAGCGATAGGTCTGGTGGGCTTCGAGACCACTAACATCGATAACACCGGTGAGGTCGGTCGCTGGCGTGAGCTCAATCGGGAAATTGAGGGGCGCATTCTGGGTAGGCTTATCGTCCGCGGTCACCATCAAGACGTAGCTTCCTGCTTTCGACCCACGCACCCACAATCGCGCCGTCGTCGGTGTCGTGTGACCGATGATAATGGCGCTATCGAGCGGCGCGTTCAGAAGCGAAGTGGTAGACATGGCAGAAGACCGAAAAAGGTGCGCGACGATGCAAGTGTATGCGCGCAAGTGCAAGGTGGGCTAGCTTCGTGACATGCACCGAATTCGATCTCACTTCGCCCGCATTCGGGATCTCGCTGTTCTGGCCTCGATGTTTGTTAGTTCAGCAGTTTGGGGCGAGGACAGTTCTGCGCAGTTTCAGATCTACCTTCCGAGCCGGACGACTAGCGAGTTATTGGTTGTCGAGGCTTCCGTGACTGACAGCGACGGTCTTGAACTCAGCTTGGCAAGTCGCACCGATCTGGGGATTGCCGGAGCCTCCCTCGTATCCCATCCGGATCTTCCAATTCTCTACATCTCTGATCCTAAGGGTGGTGGTGCGGCGACCGTGCAACTCGATAGTGATGGCAGTCCCTCTGCTGTGCAGCGCCAAGATCTTAACAATGGCTACAGCTATTTGAGCATCGATCGAGACCAGCGGTTCCTGCTCGGCTGTAACTATGGGAGTGGTCAGGTCGATATCTACCGCTTGAGTCCCGAAGGACAGATTGGCGAGCGTACTGGTTCGCTATCGGAAGGGAAACGGGCAGCCCACTGTGTTCTCCCGACGCCGGACAATCGGTTCCTTTACATTCCCTACGTCAAAGACTCGAATGCGCTGTTCGGCTATGCATTCAACGCCGAAACTGGAGTTGCTGAAGCGCTGCCGTCTCGTGACATGGAAGTCGGTGATCCATCTGGACCGAGGCATCAGGCTTACCATCCGAAGCTCCCAATTACCTATTTTAGCAATGAGCAGCGACCTGGCATTTCGACCTACAAGATCGCCGCAGACGGACAACTTGAGCTTCTCCAAATCGTTGATGCCCTGAGCAAAGATGCCCCGAAAGATGGCGTGTCGTCTTCTGATATCGCGATCTCACCAGATGGGAAGTTCGTCTTCTCAGGAATTCGTGCCCCGAAGCTCGGCACCGATGCGATCGCGTCCTATCGGGTGGGTGTCGATGGCACATTGACCCATCTCGGAAATACTCCTGCTGATTCCGTTCCTTGGGGGATCGCTCTCTCGCCAGACGGTCGATTTCTGCTCGTCACAGCATTCGGCGGAGGAACATTGACGGCATTCGAAATCGCCGAAGACGGGACTCTTAAAGTGGCGGCGAAACTCAGGGTCGATCCAAAGATCAGCGATGTCGTAACAAGGTGAAGTAAGTAGGTCACCTCTGAGGAGGAAGAATCCGATCAGGTAGGCATCCCCAGAGCTTGGCAGTTGTCCCGTTGTTCTTTCTCGGCTGGCCTCCCGCTGCCCAAGGTGAGAAGGCCGGCAGCACCCAACTAGCGATCCCAGGGCAGCTGACGGGTGGAGAGTCCTGAAGAAAGGCTGGTAGTTTTACCGACAAGCCGGCTCCGTCTCGGAGATGGAGGGCGGGGTGGCTATGCCCACTAACATGAATGGTCTCGGGCACAGCTAGTTCGGCTCTAGCCGAAAACTCATGGCCGTGATGAAACAGGTATTGGTCGATCGAAAAGTGATCGACGAGACGCCGCTGACCGAGCATACGCCGATCGTGGTTGCCTTTGATCAGAACCAACTCGCTGACTTCTGGTTCGACTCGATCGAGCAGAGCAATCGCCAGCTCATCTGACTCTCGAATGCCCCGGTCGGTGATGTCGCCAACGAGAAGAAGGCGTTTCGGTTGGTGGTCGGCGAGCAGTCCGAGAAGCGCCGACTCGACTTCGGTCTGTCCCCATTGTGGAAATAATCCACCACCTGCAGCTCGCGCGATTTCGTAACCGATATGCAGATCGGCGATCGCCATCCAAGCACCGTCGGCTGCGACCAGAGCGCGCCGTGGATCGAGCAGTATGCCCGGCGCGACCTCGGCGCATGTCACAGCACCTATCCCGGCCCCAGATTTAGCGGATCGGGACATCGACCGGGCCAGGATTGAGCAACATCAGGGCGATCGATGCGCAATACAGCGCCAGCCCGAGGAACAAGATCATCCCGCCAACAGTGTAGGAGCGGGTCTTGGCGTTCCGACGATTTAGCATTCGAATGAGCGATCCCTCGAGGTCATTGGGAATGAGGTCGCGGCTAATCCATCGAACTCGAAGCACCCGAGCCCAAACGAAAATCGCTGCAACAACAACCATCGCCAGACCGGAGACCAGAAGCAGCTGAGCGACGCGATCGGTGGCCGCAATCAGCCGGCCCGAGAACCCTGTCACCGTAATGACCACGCCGCTGAGGCTGACCAAAATTTGCGCGCGATTGTTGAGGGCAAACAATTGGCGTTCTAGGAGATCAACGGATTTGGGGCCGTCTCCGTCCATCAGGTCGAGGATTGATCGCGCTTCTTCAGCGGGCGTCGGACTAGGGTGTTCGCTGGCTGACATGAGAATTCGCAAAAGTCGCTGTTCGACCAATTTGGACGACGCCTTATTTTTCCGTTGGTAGCGACCGAGATCAATGGTTCTTTCCGGCCCCGATATTCTAACAGCATCGGGAACCATCAGATGGCCAACGAAGAGACCGATCAAGAATCGCAAATCGCCGAATCCGAGCTCCTAAAAATCCGTCGGGATAAACTGGAGCAATTGAAGGACGGCGGGCATAACCCGTTCGGCGGCCGTTTCGATGTCAGTCATGGGCTCGATCGTTTGCGCGAAGACTATGCAGACGAGGCCGAAGTCCGCGTCGCTGGACGGATCGTCCTGCGTCGTGATATGGGCAAGACCCAGTTCTTTGACATCGCTGATGCCACAGGGCGCTTCCAAGTTTATCTCAATGCGAAGGGAGTCGGGGATGAGAGTTTCGAGGTGTTTACCAAGCTTCTCGATATCGGCGATTGGGTCGGCATCGAGGGCAAAACCTTCACCACCAAAGTCGGAGAGCCGACGATCAATGCGTCTGGACTCACGGTTTTGTCCAAGTCGCTTCGTCCGCTACCCGACAAGTTCCACGGCGTCGCAGACCGCGAGATCAAATACCGGCAGCGCTATCTTGATCTGATTGCGAACGAGCGCAGCCGCGATGTCTTCATTAAGCGCAGCCGGATGATCTCTGAAATCCGCCGCTTCCTTGAAGACCGCGACTTTCTAGAGGTCGAGACCCCGATGATGCAAGACGTCCCCGGTGGTGCTGCGGCACAGCCGTTCGAGACTCGGCACAATGCACTGAGCATGGACTTGTTCCTGCGCATCGCTCCCGAGCTTTATCTCAAGCGCCTTCTCGTCGGCGGTTTCCCGAAGATCTTCGAATTGAACCGGAACTTCCGGAACGAAGGAATTTCGCGTCGTCACAACCCCGAGTTCACGATGCTCGAGGCTTACTGGGCCTATGCCGACTTCCCGGCCATGGCAGATTTGGTTGAGGAAATGGTCTGTCACTTGGCTGAAAAATTCTGCGGTGGGCTCAAGATCGACCACTGTGATGACGAGGGCAATGTCACCAAAACCATCGACCTCACTCGTCCTTGGAGACGTGTCAGCTACCGCGATCTGTTGTGCGAAATCGATGCGAAGTGGTTTGACTACAGCCCTGCAGAGCGGGTCGCGAAGTGCGGAGAACTGGGCGTCGAAGTCTCGCCGCAAATGGAGGACTACGAGGTCACCCAGCAGGTCTTCGAGAAGTTGATCGAAGAGAAGCTGATGGATCCTTGCTACGTCACTCACGTTCCTAAGGAATTGGTTCCGCTAGCCAAGCAGAACACCGAAGATGACAGCGTGGTCGATGTTTACGAGCTGATCATCAACGGTCAGGAAATCTCTCCTGGTTATTCTGAGCTCAATGATCCTATCGTTCAGCGCGAGCGTTTGGAGGAGCAGGCGGGGGAGGAAGTGCAGAAGATCGATGAGGATTTCATTCTCGCTCTCGAGCACGGAATGCCACCAGCTGGCGGAATCGGAATCGGCATCGATCGCCTGATCATGATGCTTACAGGGGCCGAAACCATCCGCGACGTGGTCTTGTTCCCACAGCTCAAGCGCAAGGAGTAGGGGAGCGAGGGTGAGAAAAGGGCGAACGCGTCTTCGTTCTTCGGGACGAGGTTGCGGCGTTTTATCGGCATCCAGAGGCAAAAGATGAACATGCTCAAAAATGATCGGCTTTTTTCGCTATTATTTAAAGGATCTTAACTTCATACTGATGTTGACAATCTAGTTTTTTTGTACTATTTCTAATTAGGGTAGGAATTTGCGGATTTTTTTAAAAACACACACAAGCGATGAGAAAAACAGCAGGAGTTTTGGCGGCGGTGGGATTGGGGCTATCCCTCGTATCGTGTTCCGACCCTCAGGAGACAGCGATTCAGCGACTCTCCCGAGAAGGTTACGAGTTCAACGTCAACGACTACCTACGAGCGTCCGCGAGTGGTGATGGTTTGATTGTCGATCTCTATGTCGCTTCTGGAATGGCCGTTGACGCGCCCGATGCCATGGGCCGCACAGCTTTGCTCAGCGCCAGTGCAGCAGGACGGACAGATATGGCGGTCAAATTATTGGCTCTCGGTGCTGACCCGCTCGTTGTCGATCCCGATGGTCGAACACCACTGATTCATGCGGCTTCGCTCGGGAATGTATCTCTTGTTGAAGCGCTTTTAAAAAAAGGAGCTGATCCCCTAGCTAAAGATAAGTCGCAGTGGACAGCTCTCGCAGCTGGTGCGTTTAAAGGCCATGCCGATGTCGTAGCCCTCCTGGCCCCGCTCTGCCGCGACTCTCTCGATGGTGCTCTCCACTTGTCTTCAGTTGGTGGGAACACCAAGACCGTTGACGTGCTTCTTCGCGAAGGAGCTAGTGTTTTTGCCCGGAGCAAAGAGCAAAAAACAGCGTTGATGTATGCCGCTGCCAACGGCAACGCCAGCACGGTGAAACTTCTTATTCGGAACGGTTCGAACCGATTCGCTCTCGATGAAGAAGGTGCAACTGCAGCTCAACTCGCAGCGAGCAGTGGCTTCCCTGAGATCGCTCAGTATCTCAATGCGTCATCTAATTCGGATGATGCGACTCAAGAAGCATCCCGGTTCGTTTTGAATCAAGTGTCACTTCCAGTAAGCGCCGAAACCACTGCGATCGAAGATGAGCAAATCGAGATTATCTCTACGGCTCCTGCTAACACCGTAGCGAATCTAGGGCCTCAGGCGTCAGCTTCTCCAACTCAGGCGTCAGCTTCTCCAAAGAAGAAGGATTCAGTGATGAATCGAGTCAAAGCTTATCGTCCCGACCCAGTGCGTGTGACGAATCCAGCCAAGAAGTCTCGGCGGATCGAGAAGGTTGATGGAGCAGCTTCAAATCGCCTGATTCAGACTCGTAAGGCGACAGCAGTTTCGGAGAAAGTTTCTCCGAAAGACGCTGCAGTTCCTCGCCCCCGCCGTCTCGATGGACTGACTATGCAGCGCTCGGTCGCTACCCCAGTTCTCGAAAAAGAAGCTCAGAGTATTCCTTCAAGTTTCCCGCCTATTCGGATGTATGACTATCGCGAGAGCCAACTGCCAGTCATGCTTACTGGAGTAGACGTTCCTGCGGGTCGTTTGGCCTATGTTCGCTTGTTGAACCGGGTCGACGAAGTTGTCACAGTCAGTCCTGGTCAAACCATCCCCGATACCACATTGAAGGTGATTGATGTCCAGCACCACGTCGTGGAAGGAAAGCTAGGTCAGGGTCAGCCACGCGATGTGTCTCGGATGATCCTAGAAGATACCGAAGCTATGACACGTCACCTCGTCGTGAAGGATCTTCCAGCAATGTCGAACAACGTCTACGCTCTCATTTCACTCGATGAGGGCGCGGGTGAAGTACTCTACGATGCTCGCAGCGATGATCGCTTCACCGCTGACGGAGGACAGGAACACTTCCGAATCCTTGACGTCCGTCCTGACCAGATCGTTCTCCTTCGTGAGGACACTGGCGAGACTTTGACAATTCCTCGCACGACTCACCACGGCAGTTCGAGCCAGTAGTCAGATCGTTCGGCGCCCAGTTCCCGGTAGATTCTCTTGCCCACCATGGTCTCGTTGACCATGGTGGGCTTATGTCTTTCTGGACCTTTCGACTAAGACCATCGGCCTTGTTTTCCCGTGGCGTTCTCCTGACCTCCCTCGTTGTTTCGACGTCTTCGGTTGATCAGTTGGCTGCTCAAGAGGCTGCTCAAGAGGCTGCGACGGAAGCTGACCTGAAGACTGAAGCCGCAGCGGCTCAAAAAACAGATATCTCAAACTTGATCGAATGGTTGCTGGACGATAGCCGGCAACTTGATGGGGTTCCGTTTCCCGACGTGATCAGGGCGACAACCGGCAAGGAAATCTTGCCGATGAAGGATCAAGCCGACCCAGTTTGTGCAGCGATCACGAAAGCTCTTTCGAGTGCGATGGATGCCACCCTAGTCACGCTTAACAAAGAAGATTCCCCAGTTCTTCAGCAGCGGCGAATTAACGAAGCGAGCAAGTATTTTGAGGAAGAAATGCTGCGTCGGCTCGACGCACTCGATGATTTTTCGTGTGGTTATCCGACGCTTGTCGATGGCCGAGTTCAGCGTTCAGGCTATCCAGACCTCAAGCTCGTCCACAAGCCATCAGGGCGTGTTGCCTATATCGACCCCAAATTGTTCGAGGACAAAAGTATGCGCAGCAGCTTGCGGACGTTCTATTTCGAACCAAAAACTCGCACTAACAAAGTTCTCGAAAACGCCCACCATATTTTAGTCGGAATCTCTCATGACGGGAATTCTGGGAAGTGGAAGTTCACCTCTTGGCACGCCGTCGATCTGGCCGAGTTTAAAGTTCGCCTAAAGGCTGAGTTTCAAGCGGGTAACAAAGATCTCTATGATAGCGATCTCATTTTCTCGGAATCAGCTCCGGCCAAATCTCCTGACGCTGCACCCGAACCATCAATCAAGTAGCTGCACCCAAGCGTGCGATCGGACTTGCGCCGCTGAGATGGTGGTCCAGACTTCTAATAGATAATATGGACGAACCCCAACTCCGAAGTGGTGAGGAAATTGCGAAGCTCCGTGATGAACTCGACAAAGGTGGCAAGAAGCTCGTTTTTACAAATGGGTGTTTCGATCTGCTGCATGTCGGTCATGTTCGCTATTTGAATGAAGCTGCCGCGCTCGGGGATCATCTCGCCGTCGCTATCAACTCGGATATCTCAGTTCGAGCACTGAAGGGACAATCCCGACCGATCAATACCGAAGGAGATCGCGCTGAGATTTTATCCGGCCTGGCTGCTGTCGATAGTGTGACGATCTTCCGTGAACCGAAGGTTACGGATCTGATCAAGACGATTCGTCCTCATGTTTACTGCAAAGGTGGCGACTACACAGTCGACACCTTGGACGGCGAAGAACGCGCTGCCCTTGAAGAGGTTGGTTCTGAAGTTAAAATCCTCCCAGTAGCTCCCGCTCGCTCGACATCGATGACTCTGCGCCGTCTGCGGAGTGGCAGCGCTCCAGAGCCTCATCGTAAGTTGCGCCTAGGAGTTCTGGGCTCGGGAACTGGTTCTAATTTTAAGGCGATTCTTAGTGCGATTGATGCCGAATTTTTGCATGCCGAAATTGAGATCGTCATTTCCGACGTCGAGGACTCAGGTATCTTGCGCATTGCCGAAGAGCATGGCGTTACCTCGGCCTATGTCGATCCCGGCGACGATTTCAAGAAGCTCGCGGATTCCGCTCAAGACGAGATTCGCGGACGCTTGCTGGTCGCCGATGTCGACTTAGTGATCCTTGCTGGATTTATGCGGGTTCTGAAGAAGCCTGTCCTCAGTGCATTTGAGGGACGGCTTCTCAACATTCATCCGTCTCTTCTGCCCCGTCACAAGGGGCTCGAAGCTTGGAAGCAGGCTCTCGATGCTGGCGATAAGGAAACCGGTTGTACTGTCCACCAAGTCGTGGCTGAAGTCGATGCCGGTGAAATCGTCGCCCAGCAGGCTGTGCCAATTCTAGAAGGGGATACTCCAGAAGATCTGCTGGAGCGGATTCAATCTGCTGAGCATCGGATTTTCCCGCTGGCAATCGCTGAAGTTGGATACGCGCTCTTGGAAGCCGAGGAGAGGGAGTCCTAACCAAAGAGCTGGCGATGCGGATCGTCTTTCTTGATACTGACACCGTCGATGCCGGCGATGTCGACCTCAGTCCTCTCGAGGTTTTGGGGACGCTCACCTGTCATGGCCTCACGGCTCCGGACGAGGTTGCGGAGCGTATTGTTGAAGCTCAAGTCGTTCTAACCAACAAAGTCATTCTTGGCGAGTTGGAGATTGAGGGTGCGTCGGATCTCGAACTAATTTGTGCCTGCGCAACGGGGACAAACCACCTCGACCTCGATGCCGCTCGGAGCCGAGGCGTCGCGGTTTCGAACGTGGCTGGATATTCAACGGCAGGAGTGGTGCAGCATGCCATCGGAATGCTGCTGAATCTCGCGACTTCCATGCATCGCTACGCTGTCGAAGCCGAGATGTGGCCGGATAGCCCGATGTTTTGTCGGCTCGACCATCCCGCTGTCGAGTTGCCGGGGCGGACGCTAGGAATCGTCGGGGTAGGGGAGATTGGACGTGGAGTCGGGCTAGTTGCAGAGACGTTGGGAATGCGGGTCGTTGCTCTCGGTCGCGAGGGCTCGATGGCAACGACTGGAGAAGGATGGCCTCGTTTGGATCATGAGGAGTTCTTTCGCAGCTGCGACGCCGTTAGTTTGCACTGTCCGCTGACTTCAGAGACTCGACATCTCATCAATTCTGAAACCCTGTCGCTGCTTCCACCCGGTGCATTTGTGATCAATACCGGTCGCGGTGATCTCGTTGATGAAGTGGCTCTCGCCGCAGCACTGCGCGCCGGATCGCTCGGTGGGGCGGGGCTCGATGTACTATCGGCCGAGCCACCTCCAGCCGATCATCCCCTGTTAGCGAAGAATGTGCCGAACCTGATTATTACTCCCCACAGCGCTTGGGCTGCACGAGCCTCTCGGCAGCGTTTGGTCAACGAGGTTGCAGAAAACATCCGCGCCCATCTGGTCGGCGAACGTCGCAACCGGGTTGACTAGATTCATCAGGCGGAAGGTTTTCTTAACCGCAGATAATCACAGATTTTTTCCGTTGGAATGGCATCTCCGTCCATCGGCGAAATCTGCGGTCAACGAGTCTGTTCGGATTCGCAATGGCGACATCCTAGACCAAGTCCCCTAGCTCGGCCACGCCCCAGCATTTTTCAGGAGTGGCAAGACAATCGTCCGAAGAACGAACCACGTCGCGAGAACTGCGGTGACCGTAATCGCCAAGAGAACAAACACCAAAGTACCGACGAAAAGTTTGTCGATGAACGAAGCATCCCGCGTGCCCTCCCACTTGCAGAGCAGCGCGTAATTCCGAGCGTTGGACTTAAAGAAAGCCGAGAATGCGTCTCCAACTCCGGGGATCGCTCCGATTGTGCCATTGATCATCTGGTTAGCAGCCATCGCCAAGACGATCCTCCTCGGCACACCGGAGCGAGCCGCTTGAACCATAATCGTGCTCCCAATCACTGTCGTCGCTGCGTCGCCGTATCCCGGAATCAGACCGACCAACGCATCGAGACCAAACCGAAATTTGGTTCCTGGGATCGGAATCACATTGTCGAGTAAGTGAGCGATCAGCGCCGTTCCCTTGCGCTTTTTTTTAGGTGGGCCTTCTTCGCTATCAACGACGGTCGGCTTGTTCTCTTCAGTCATGGACTGGGTGGGGTTTTGACCCGCGCTAGGCGCCCGGGATCTCGATCAGCATCTGATTGTTATTCGGAAACTTCTCGCAGAACGTTAGGAGGCGCTGAATCGCTTCGTCCGGTTTGTGACCAGAGAGTCCACGACGAATGACTTGGATTTTGGCCAACTGGTGAGCAGGGAGAAGCAGCTCCTCCCGACGAGTGCCTGACTTAAAGATGTCGACTGCCGGGTAGATATATTGCTGAGCGATTCGACGATCGAGCACCAGCTCCATGTTGCCGGTGCCTTTGAATTCTTGGAAGATCAGCTCATCCGCCTTGCTGCCGGTTTCGATGAGAGCCGTGCCGAGAATCGTCAACGAGCCACCGCCACGAGTGTTTCGGGCAGCGGCGAAAATCCGCCGTGGAATTTCGAGGGCGCGGGCATCGATACCGCCACTCATTGTCCGGCCGCCTTTTCCTTTTCGGCCTGAATTGTTGAAGGCGCGTCCAAGTCGGGTGATTGAATCGAGAAGGATGAAGACATTTTCGCCCGCTTCGACCAGCCGTTTGGCACGGTCAATGCACAGCTCTGCGACCCGAGTGTGGTTCTTCACATCGTTGTCGTTTGAACTAGCGTAAACCTCAGCGCTCGGCAGTGAACGGGCGAGTTCTGTGACCTCCTCTGGCCGCTCATCAACAAGTAGAAGAATGAGGTGTAAGTCGTCGTGCTTTTCAGCAACGGCTTCGGCGATGTGCTGAAGCAAGGTTGTCTTTCCTGCGCGCGGTGGTGCGACAATCAGTCCACGCTGACCACGACCGATCGGAGCCATCATGTCGATGACCCGAGTGGTGTAGCGCTCGGGAGTCGTCTCGAGAATGATCCTTTTGTCAGGGTTGATCGCCTTGAGCTCTTCGAACAGTGGAAGGTGGGTGTATTTCTCTGGCTTGCCGCCGTTGATCCGATGAATCGCTGCCATTTGTGGGCCGCGATTGCTGTCGCGAACTTCGCCTTCGATCCAAAGGCCCTGACGCAGACCTAAGTTCCTGACGTGCTCGGGAGCGACGAAAACATCGCCCGGGTGTTGTTTGAATCCGTTTTCGCGGGTGCGAAGAAATCCGAAGCCTTTTGGTGAGATCTCGAACAGGCCCTCGCCATCACGTGGTGGCCCGAGTACCTCAGGTTCCTTGTTCTTCGGCTTGCGCTTGCGTCGACGGCGGCGTCCTCCTTGGCCTTCGTGACCATGTTGTTTCTGCTGCTGCTGATGCTGTTGGCGAGGTTGAGCTTGTGGCTGACCGCCCTCAGCGGGAGCTTCGGCCTGCGGAGCCTGACCTTGAGCGGGATTGGCTGGGGCCTCTGCAGTTGGTTGCTGCTGCTGGTTTTGCCCGTGGTTCTGATTGCCACCTGGCTGTTGTCTGCGCCGCCGGGAGCGTTTAGGGCGACCTCCTTGATTCTCGGAGGGCGCGGAAGGCTGACCCGGTGTCCACGTATCGGGAGCCTGAGCCGGTGGAGCTGCCTGCTGAGCCGGTGGAGCCTGAGCTGGTGGAGCCTGAGCCGGTGGAGCTTGGGCTGCTGGAGCTTGGGCTGCTGGAGCTTGGGCTGCTGGAGCTTGGGCTGCTGGAGCCTGAGCTGGTGGAGCCTGAGCTGGTGGAGCCTGAGCTGGTGACGCTGCCTGAGCTGGAGCCGAGGCCGCTTTTTTGGCGGGAGCTGCTGGTGCGGGAGCCGCCGTCGCTTTTTTGGCCGACGCTGTGGACTTTTTGGCGGCGGTCTTTTTTGAAGCCGCCCGCTTTTTGGTCGCGGCCTTTTTTGCCGATTTCTTTGCCGCTGGCTTGGCCGAGGAACCTGCTGCTTTCGCGGCAGTAGTTCTGGGGCGGAGGGTCTCGCGTCCTGGAGTCGGGCCGCTGGATGGAGGGCCCGCCGAGCTCGGGTTGGGCGCGGATGGAGTCGTCGGATTGTCTTCCGAATTCATAAAGTTTTGGTCTTAAAAGAGAAAGTGAGAGAGATGATGTGATGGATCTTGAGAAAAACGTTGATCAATCAATCAGTGCTTCGGCTTCAGCGAGGAGTTCGTCGCTGATATCGAAGTTGGCATAGACACTTTGTGCGTCGTCGTAGTCGTCGAGGAGACCGTAGATTCGCAGCACTTGGCTGGCAATTTTAGCGGTTCCTATTTCGATGGTAATTTGTGGCTTAAAAATCAGTTTTTGGGACTCTGGCTCGATGCTGTTGGCTTGGAGGGCCGTTGACACCGCATCCAGTTGGTCGGGTGCGGTAGTAATTACGTGACCGTCTTCAGATGATTCAATGTCCTCGGCACCTGCTTCGATTGCGTGATTAAAGAGTTCGTCGGCATCACCTGATTCTATGTCGAGCACGATCTCTCCTTTGCGATCGAAGAGGTAAGCGACGCTGCCGGAATCGGCGAATGAGCCTCCGTTTTTTGAGAGGATGTTGCGAATATCTGCCGCTGAGCGGTTTTTGTTGTCGGTAACGACTTCGACCAGCATTGCAATGCCGCCGGGAGCGTAAGCTTCGTAGAGCGCCTCTTCGTAGGTGACGCCATCGACATCGCCTGAACCCTTTTTAAGGGCGCGTTCGATGGTGTCTCCCGGCATGTTCTGGGACTTGGCATTCGAGATTGCTTGGCGGAGCCTAGGATTGAGATCAATGTCTGCGCCCCCCACTCGGACGGCATATGAAATTTCCATCGACAGCTTACTAAAGAGCTTGCCGCGTTTGGCGTCGGCTGGGCCTTTGATGTGTTTGACCTTGGACCATTTGTTATGTCCGGCCATGGATATTAACGAGTCGGGTTGATGGGCTCGATTGGGTTCCGAGAAAATGTGAAGATATCAATGAATGTTAGTTACCAGAAGGCAGCGCTTCATTGTAAATGGTGGATGCAGTCGGGTCAGTTCTCCGAGGCTTTCCCGGTGAGTGGACTGAGTTGTTCCGTGTCTCAAAACTCCGTCCAAGAACTTCCTTGGATTGTCCGTGGTACGGAGAGTGCCCAGAGTAGGGCGGACAGAAACTTCATCCGGCGCGGTTGAACACCGGCCTGCTCGCAGAGCGCGAACTCCCTTAAGATTGGCGGATAATGCCCAACTGGCAAGGCTTTTTCGTCGATCTCATCTGATTTGATTGTTCGGAAGTTTGGGCTTGATTCAGTTCATTGACGCCCCTTAGTAACAGGCTTCCCCGGTCGGCACCTCTGGCCGGACTCAATATTAAGTTTTCAGACGATTCCCGATGGGACAACAGACTAACAAGAAGATTAAGCGTCGTCGGCGTCAGGCTTACCTGAAGCGCAAGAACGAGCGTATCATGGCGTCAATCCCGGCGTCCTCGAAGAAAGCTGCTGCCAAGAAAGCCGCGGCTAAGAAGGTTGCTGCTAAGCCAGTAGCTGAGAAAAAGGCTGCCCCAAAGAAGGTCGCTGCCAAAAAGGCTGCTCCTAAGAAGGCGGCCAAAAAGGCTGCTCCCAAAAAGGAGGCCGAGAAGGACGAAGCGTAGTCGCTGTTCACAAAACATTTTTGAAAATGGGCCGTTCCGAAAGGATCGGCCTTTTTTCGTTGGGTCGCCTGCAGGTTTTTATCCGGTTGCGACCTGAAATCTGGACACTGGCGGCGACCCCCGTCATGGTAGACGCGGATTTCTGACTTATAACTATGGCATCAGACAACCAGGAAGGCGATCAAGCTGACGACGCGAAGCAGATCCTTACTCGCCGTCGTGCGGTTGAGGAGAGGGAAGCGGCTGCCAAAAAAATTTCCAAACCGAATCGGTTTCTTGATTCCTACGCCGCACGCCTGGGAGTTCTCGTTGCGGTTTCATTCGTCGTTCTAGGTGGTCTTGTGCTGGCAGTCATTCGCGGGGGCTACTTGGAGAAGGAGGATCCTCTAGAAGAGTTTCGCTTGGCGGGCCGCAGTTTGCCCGATACGTCAGCCAAGACCTCCGATCCTGATCGTGATACGATACCTCCTGCTGCATCCGAAATTCCGACCGATCCGTTTGACGAAGTTCCTTCGCCCGAAGACTTGGCTCCGGCAATCGAAGTGCCACCGACTGGCGCAACATCGCCCGGCACGGTGCTAAAGGCTCAGCCGTATTCGCCACCAGTCGAGCCTGATGCCCTGCCGCGAGCCCGCCCGGTTGTACCATAAAAAGGGCATGTTCTCTGAGATTGTGGCCTCGGCCTGCTAGTCAGAAGGGTGTCCAAAGGCTCCAAGCGAGTGCTGATCGATCACTAGCGGACGCCGTCTTTATGAAGCCTATTCGAACTCTGCATACCGGCAATGGCTGACGGTAGATGGCGCTTCTCATGCGGATATTCTGGTTACGACAATGCCGACCTATGCGACGATGGCAGAGTGGTTTCTCAGGTTTTTAGATCCAAGTTGAGAGATCGGGAGATCGCAGACGTTTTCTTGAAGTGAAAACCTCCTCCTCTGGTGCTCTCCTGATCCGCTTCGCTATCCGCTTGGTCGGTTTTTGTATGCTGGCCTCAAGTTCTCTGGTCACCGCTGCCGAGCGCCCGAATATTATTGTCGTGCTCTCCGATGATATGGGCTTTTCCGATATCGGCTGTTACGGGGGAGAGATCGAGACCCCTAATCTCGATGCGCTGGCAGATGGCGGTCTGCGTTTCACTCAATTTTACAATACGGGACGCTGTTGTCCGACTCGTGCGAGTTTGCTTACTGGGCTGTATCCGCACCAAGCAGGGATCGGTCATATGATGAGTGATCGCGGGCACGACGGGTATCGCGGAGAGCTCGGAAAAGACTGTGTGACAATCGCTGAATCGCTCGGTTCTCAAGGCTACCGCTGCTATTTGTCTGGCAAATGGCATGTCACGAAAGCCGTTGCCGCAGATGCCGATCGACATAATTGGCCGCTTCAGCGTGGTTTCGATCGCTTCTACGGGACGATTCACGGAGCCGGTTCGTTCTTCGATCCGAAAAGTTTGACCCGTAACAACGACGCTATTTCACCCTTTGCCGACCCAGAATACAACCCGCCTGGAGGCATCTATTACTACACCGACGCGATCTCCGACCATGCTGCTCGATTCATCGTTGATCACCACGTTCAGAATGGCGATCAGCCTTTCTTTCTCTATCTCTCTTACACTGCTGCTCACTGGCCGATGCATGCGCTTCCTCAGGATATCGCAAAGTATGAGGGCAAATACGACGAAGGTTTCAAGGCGACCCACGATGCCAGATACAAGCGCCTTCTCGAACTCGGATTGGTCGACGAAAAATGGGGCCGCAACCCTCTGGTCTGGGATTGGAACACTAAGGTCAAAGACAAAAAGTGGGAGTCGGCGAACATGGAAGTCTATGCCGCGATGGTCGACAGTATGGATCAGGGTATTGGCCGAGTGTGCGAGTCGCTCAAATCGACTGGTCAGTTTGAAAATACTCTCATCTTCTATATGCAGGACAACGGCGGCTGTGCCGAAAACTATGGCCGAAAAATGCACAAAAACGGCCCTCCAAAACGTCCAGATTCACCAACTCTTAGGCCTCTGGAGCCGGATTCCTTGCAGCCCGACATGAACCCAGTGCAGACACGCGACGGCTATCCGGTTCGGATGGGTTACGGGGTGATGCCGGGGCCTGAGGATACCCTCATTGGCTATGGTGAAGGTTGGGCGAACGTTTCGAATACTCCGTTCCGACTCTACAAGCACTACGTTCATGAAGGCGGAATTGCCACACCGCTAATTGCCCATTGGCCTGATGGAATTGACCGATCTGGAGAAATCGAGCATCAACCCGGGCATCTCGTTGATATCATGGCTACGGCACTTGACGTCGCTGGTGCCAAGCATCCAAGTGAGCGTGAGGAGAAAGTCGTTCAGGCTTTGGAAGGGACTAGTTTGGCTCCGGCGTTTCGAGGCGAAGCCCTCGGGCGCACCGCACCGCTGTTCTGGGAGCATGAAGGCAATCGGGCGATTCGCGATGGTAAATGGAAGCTGGTTGCTCGCGGAGCCAAAGGGCCGTGGGAACTCTACAATATGGAGGAAGACCGGACAGAGATGAACAATCTAGCGCAGAAGAACCCGGCCAAAGCGAAGGCTCTAGCAGCGGCTTGGCAAGCCTACGCCGAACGGGCTAGGGTCTTGCCTCTCAATCCGAAGAAGTGATTCCTCAGACCTTCTACAACCATGCCTTGCGGTTGTAATCGCTGATGGAGCGGGTAAGTGGCATTGTCTTTGATGACAATCATATGGAGGATTCTTGAGAAGCTCGGAGCGATCTGCCTTCGTATCATTGAAGGTCTCAGCGTCATAGGAAGGGCGCTATCTCCCCGTGAAGTCGGTGAGATTTCCAAAGCCGTCTCCACGCTCGTTTTCGCAGCGTTTGTCGGGATCGGTTGTTGGCTCTACTCCCTCACGAAGTTGGAAACTAATCTTGTAGGCGCATTTACTGCGATCGTTGTGATTGGTGGCTTCGGCCTAGTGACTGCCTACTTTGTTCACAAAGACCGAGAGGATTCCCAGTAGTATTTCAAAACAATCTCGTTAGGACTTGATCAAACGTATGTTTGAAACGAACGTTTGATCGAATGAAGCAAGAATCCGAGTCCTCGCGGATAGTTGTCAGCACGTCTGATACCGTGCCGAGTGTCGACGACACCACTCGTGAGCGGCTCTTGCTCGCTGGTTCTCGGCTGTTTGGTGAACACGGTTTCGAGGCAGTTTCCTTGCGCCAGCTGACTTCGGAAGCCGAGGCGAATCTGGCTGCGGTGAGCTATCACTTCGGTTCGAAGGAGGGGCTGATCGACAACCTAATCATGCGCTGTTTGGAGCCTCTTCAGCAGCGTCGGATTGCTCTGCTTGATGAGATAGAAGCATCTAGCGACCCTGACCCCGTGCCGATCGAAGAGATTCTTCACACTTTTCTGCTGCCACTGGTTGAGCGGGCTACGGCCAATGACGCTTGGGGTGGTGAGGGGTTCCTCAAGCTGATGGGGCGCTGCACAGGAGAGCGTGGCTATCGACTCCCAGAAGCGGCAATGCCGATCGTTCAGACGGTCGCTGCGCGTTACGGAGCGGCGATCGGAAAGACGCTTCCCGATCTGCCAGAGGACGTGATCTTGTGGCGTCTACACTTCACTTTTGGCGTTCTCGCTCATACGCTTCAGCACCGGGAAGATCTCGATCGCATCACAGGTGGGCGAACCGGAAACCCAGATCATGAACGGATCGTCGCGTTGGTAGTTGAGTTCTGTCGGGCTGGATTTAGGGCTCCTTATAAGCCTTCCGTTTCTCCCAAAAAGACCGCGAAGACCGCGTCCAAAAAACGTGCTCGTAAGAGTGTCGGTAAGAAGGCTGCGCGCGCTGTGGCACCGGCGATCATGATCGGGCTCAGCCTAATGTCATTCGGGCTGACCGCCTGTCAGGTCATACCACCTGCAATTGCGATCGACGATGCCGAGCTCGATGTTCCCGCGTCGTGGTCGACCGGTTCAACGGCAACCGCAGGTGTCGATGGTCGATGGGTTGATCGATTTGGTGACTCCAAACTTACGGCACTGATTGATGAAGCTCTGACCCATAGCCCAGACATGCAGGCTGCGGTAGCGCGTTTAGACATCGCTCGTGGGAATGCCAATCTCGCTGGTGTCGCCATGCGGCCAACCTTGAATGGCAGTTTTAACGGTCGCCGGAATCGACAAAATTTCATCGGATTTCCATTTGGAGGAGATGGTAGCTCTGCAGGTTCACAAGTCGCCGAAAACCAGACTCCGTCGTCGACAACGACCAACCAATTTGGCGTCTCTCTGGATGTTAGCTGGGAACTCGATATCTGGGGCCGGATGCGGGCAGGTGTCTCTGCAGCAGTCGGCGAACTCGAAGCATCGGAAGCCGAACTGAGAGCCGCGCGGACTTCGCTTGGCGCTCAAGTCGCTAAGGCGTATTTCGCGCTTTCGGAAGCTCGACAGCAGTTGGCTCTTTCTCGCGAAACCACCTCGAGCTACCAAGAGACCGAACAGGTGATTCGCGATCGATTTAACGTTGGTCAAGCGGATGGCAGCGCGAGTGGGGCGCAGTTGCGGCTCGCGATGGCTGATGTCGCGTCAGCGAAAGCCAGCGTGGCGGCCCAAGAAGAAGCGGTTGAGCGAACCCGCCGCCAACTTGAAGCGTTGGTTGGTCGTCATCCGAAAGGCGCTGTCTTAGGTTCCACCAAATTTCCCAAGGCACCCTCACTTCCTCCTGCTGGGCTTCCCTCTGAACTCCTCACCAGACGGCCTGATATCCAAGCAGCGGAACGCCGGTTCGCGTCGCAAGGAATGCGTATTCGAGAGGCCGAACTGGCCGTTTTTCCCAGGCTCAGTTTGACTGCGAGCGGAGGAACCTCAACGGACGATTTGGCCGAAGTTCTCAATAGCGATTACGGTGTTTGGAGTCTCGCAGGTGGGCTCATTCAGCCGATCCTCACGGGTGGCCAGCTCCGCGCTGAGAAGTCAAAGCGTCAAGCCGAACAGCGCCTAGCTCTGGCCAATCTCCAAGGAACGGTGATTCGGGCTTTCGCTGAAGTCGAAACCGCTCTCTCGGTCGATCAGTATCTGGCGAAACGTGAGTCCGCCTTGCGCGAAGCGATTGATCTCGCAGCCGAGGCAACCGATGAAGCTCGCTCGAACTACCGAGGCGGAACTGGTGACATCCTGACCGTTTTCACCGCCCAGACTCGCCAACTTCAATCCCGCTCCCAGCTCATCTCTGCCCGACGGGCTCGGCTCGATAATCGCGTCGATCTCCACCTAGCTCTCGGCGGTGATTTCAAGCCGCGCCCTGCGAAGTAATTCCTCAAGTTTCACGCTCTACACGTCATGAAAAAAGTCATCATAGCCATTGTGATCATTCTGATCGGAGTCGGCATCATGCGCACCCTAACTGCTCTCAAACCCGAGGCCGAAAAGGTGACCCGAGAGAAAGTCCTGCCGAGCGTGGAAGCGCTCGTCGTTCGTGCTGCCGATGAGGAGACGGCCATTGAGACACAGGGTTTGGTCGAGCCGAAAACCGTAACCAATATCGCGTCTGAGGTCTCTGGTCGCGTCATCTCAGTTTCGCCGAAGTTTGAGACGGGTGAGACTTTCGACGAAGGCGAAATCTTGATCGAGATCGACCCGTCTGACTACACCGCTTCACTGGCTCAATCAGAAGCTTCACTTGCCGACGCGCAGCTTGCACTCGCTCAGGAGAAAGCTCGAGGTCTTCAAGCCGATCGGGATTGGAAGAAGTTAGGAGGAGGGGACGAGGCGACCGACCTTGTGCTGAGAAAACCTCAGTTAGCTTCGGCTACAGCGCGGGTTGCCGCTGCCGCTGCCGTCGTTGAAAAGGGCGAGCGGGATCTGGAAAGAACACGTGTTCGAGCACCCTACAAAGCCCGCATTCGGGCGACCTACACCGACTTAGGTTCTTTTGTGGCACCTGGAGCTCCGATTGCTGATGTCTATGCGACCGAGCCCTACGAAGTACGGCTGCCTTTGAGTATTGATGATGCTGCTCAAGCAAATTTGAGCGTAGGAGCAGAGGTGCCCTTGTCAGCCACCATCGGGCGCTCGGAGTTGAAATGGATGGGGAAAATTGTGCGTCGCGAAGGTGAAGTCGACCGAGCGAGTCGCTCAGTCTACGTGGTTGCTGAAATCACACCATCACCCGATGGGCCGCAGGTCGAGCCTGGGTCATTTGTTAACGCCAGTGTACCGGGGCAAGTTCTCACGCAGGCATTCCGAATTCCGCGACGAGCGTTTTTAGACGAAGAACGCCTCCTTGTCATTGATGCTGAAAATAAACTCGAATTTCGAGCCGTTACTGTCGCTCGATTTGAAGGAACCGATGCTTTGGTTGTCAGTGGATTAACCGACGGGGAACGGATTTGTAACACATCACTCAGCGCGCCGGTATCCGGCATGGAGGTTAACGTTGTTGCACCCCAGTAGGGGACGCTGACCAACATATTTCTCAAATAGCCGCCGGTCTTCATGGAAAAACTCATTTTTTGGTTCACCCGAAACCACGTCGCCGCCAACTTTCTGATGGTCGTGATCTTGGTCGTTGGGATCGGGACTTGGTTTAAACTTCGGAAGGAAATCTTTCCAGAGACTGCGATCGACGCGGTGACGATTTCTGTTCCCTATCCGAACGCCTCTCCTGACGAGGTCGAAAAGGGAGTAATTCTGCCCATCGAAGAAGCGATTGACGGAATTGATGGAATTAAACGGGTGACTTCCACGGCAGCGCAGAACGTCGCCGCTGTCACGGTTGAAGTCGAAACCGGTTACAACGTGCGCAACGTGATGGATGACATCAAGACGCGTGTCGATGCGATCACCAACCTAGCTGAAGAAGCCGAAGAGCCGGTTCTGCAAGAACTACTACTAAAAGGTCGGGTGCTTCAAATGGCGTTATCCGGCGAAACGGATGAACGCACGCTGAGGTCGCTCGCGGAGACTATTCGCGAAGGGTTACTGGTCTACGAGCATAGCCCGGATCTACCCAAGTTTCCCCCCGCCGCATTCTTTCTCAAGGTTATGGGGCGCGATGGCCCATTTTCGGTTAGTCAAGTCAACCTGAGTGGTGGAGTGAGGCCTTATGAGATTGGTATTGAGGTGTCTGAGGAAACACTGCGTTCCTATGGGTTGACGCTCGATCAAGTTGCCAATGCCGTGCGTGCCTCATCGCTAGATTTACCTGGGGGATCGATCAAAACCGATGGTGGCGAAGTTTTGATTCGCACCGAATCGAAGCGTTACCGAGCCGAAGAATTTGAGGATATCACTGTGATCACCCGCCCAGACGGATCGAGGGTTCCGTTGCGCGACATCGCTTCGATCGTTGATGGATTCGAGGAAGTTGACGTTGAAGTTCAGTTTGACGATCGCCGGGCCATTCTAATCGATGTTTTACGAACTGGGGAGGAAGACACCCTAACCTTGGCAAATGCGACCAAAGCGTTCATCGCTGAGCGGGCTCCTGAAATTTTGCCGCCAGGAGTTACACTCGAAGTCTGGGCTGATGATTCGATTTCCTTGAAGGGCCGCCTTGAGTTGCTGCAACGCAATCTCGCGGTCGGTCTGTTGCTAGTGTTGATCGTGCTTGCTCTATTTTTGCGGCCGAGTTTGGCGCTGCTTGTTACGATCGGTATCCCTGTTTCGTTTGCCGGTGCCGTGTTCACGATGCCGAACACTGGGATTTCGATCAACATGATCTCGCTGTTCGCTTTCATTCTTGTTCTCGGGATCGTGGTTGATGATGCGATTGTCGTGGCGGAGAATGTCTACAGTCGAATGCGGCGAGGCGAGCATCCGCGTGATGCGGCGCCCAATGGCACGCATGAAGTCGGTGTGGTGGTGACGTTCGGTGTTCTGACGACCGCAGTAGCTTTCACGCCAATGCTTGGTCTGAGCGGGGTCTCTGGGAAGATCTGGCCTAACATTCCTTGGGTCGTTATTCCGGTTTTACTGTTCTCGTTAGTGCAATCCAAGTTGATTCTTCCGGCTCACCTGGCGTGCTTGAAGCCGACTGACCTGACGAAAGAACCTACTGGGATTATGAAGGTTCAGCATCGCATCGCGCGGAGTTTGGAGGTTTTTGTCGAGCGTGTGTATCGGCCAGTGTTGCGGGTTATTCTGGGATATCGTTACGTTCTGCTCTGTGCCTTCATCATGCTTTTTGGCATCACGATCACGGCAATTAAAGACGGTTGGATTAAGTTCCAGTTCTTCCCCGAGGTTGAGGCAGATGTTGTTCTGGCAAAGATTAATCTGCCGGCGGGGGTTCCTTACGAAACTACAAAGGCCGCGGTCGATCAGATGGAACGAGCATTGGTAGAACTGGATCGCCAAGTCATGGAAGAGACTGGCAAGCCTCTGATCAAACACCGAGTTTCGAGTTCCGGTTCGCAACCGTTTCTGCAGGGCTTCGATGCGATCGGTGGGGTTCCGATCGATTCTCGCTTGGGAGAGGTTTCGGTTGAGATGTATCCGGCTGTCGACCGCGACGTAAATGCTCAGGAAGTTGCTTCGCGTTGGCGAGAGTTGTGTGGCCCGATTCCTGGAGCTGTTGCGTTAACCTTTCAGGCTCAGGGGGCAGCAGGTGGAAATGCGATCGATCTAGAGATCGCCGGACCGAATATCGAAGACTTGGAAAAGGCGACCAAGATGGTCACCGATGCGCTGGCCGAATACGCCGGAGTGATCGATATCAGCACCAGTAATGAAGCCGGAAAACGGCAGCTCCAACTTGATATCACTGATCAAGGAGAAGCCCTTGGGTTGCGCTTAGCCGACGTGTCCCGCCAAGTTCGCCAGGGGTTCTATGGTGAGGAAGTTCAACGTCTTCAGCGCGGGAAAGATGAAGTCAAAGTGATGGTGCGTTACCCCAAGTCGGAGCGCGAGACCTTGGCAAATCTGTCCGCGATGAAAATTCGGATTCCCAATCAACAGGGTGGCCCCCCGATTGAAGTTCCGTTCTCGGAAGTCGCTACGGCGAGTTTTGGGCGAAGCTACGCTAAGATTCAGCATAGCGATGGACGTCGATCCTTCAATGTCACTGCCGACATCGATAAAACCACTAAGGCGAATGCGAATCAGGTTGTTGCTTCGCTTACAGCCGTCGCTAAGCCGCTCGACAAGCGCGATGAATTCATCAACCGCATTCGCGCGTGGAGAGGTAAAGAACTCATCGAACCAACGAAGGATGGAGTGTTGTCTGAGATTCGAAAGCTCTATCCCGGTGTTACACTTGGCTTTCAAGGCGAACAACGGGATCAGGCGTCGTCGGTGAGTGAAATGCGGCGAGGTTTTATTCTCGCTCTGCTCATCATGTATGTTCTGATGGCAATCCCTTTGGGATCGTACACTCAACCGTTGATTGTGATGAGCGTGATTCCTTTCGGAATGATCGGGGCTGTGGCTGGCCATGTCCTCATGCGGACTGAGCTAAGTATTATGTCGATGTGCGGAATTGTTGCACTCGCGGGAGTGGTCGTGAACGACAGTCTTGTTCTGGTCGATTACGTGAATCGAGAAATAGAACGCGGCAAGTCGATCGTCGAAGCTGCTTGGGAAGCCGGCGCGGCGAGATTCCGACCGATTCTTCTCACGTCACTGACTACCTTTGCCGGCTTGTCTCCGATGCTTCTGGAAACTGATATGCAGGCCAAATTCCTGATCCCGATGGCTATTTCGCTTGGGTTTGGAATCCTGTTCGCGACCTTGATTACTCTTTTCTTGGTGCCTTGTGTCTACCTGATGATGGGCGACTTGAAATCGTTTCTTGGGCGGCGCTTTGGAAAAAAGGTCGCCGCTTCCTAGCAGGGTGTTGAAAGAGGCGGTGACTCGTCGCGGAGCCTCATGTGATCGAGGGTTAGGCGCGAGGATCAAGTGGATGAACATCCATGCGTGA
>ENA-ORXR01001437-ORXR01001437.1-marine-metagenome-genome-assembly--contig:-NODE-1437-length-25205-cov-4.717526_pt1 | contig 25205 bp, 20 predicted proteins | sample MGYA00237866_ERZ511479 | MGnify/ENA metagenome assembly ERZ511479 | reverse complement strand
GGTTACGTTCGCATTGCGTACTATGTGACTGATCCACCGATTAACTAATTAACAACTTAGTGCCGAAGGCACTAGACTCTGCATTTAAAAATTAAATTATTACGTTATTCAACGAATCGCCACGAGGCATTCCAAGAAATTCAAGATATGAGAAATTCAAAAATATGGTTATTTCTGGCGATGGTTGTTTTCTCCATCGTGTCCTGTACCAAAGAAGATATCGAAGGACCTGAAGTTATTGATCCGATTGATCCGAATGTCGAGGTAACCGAAACCTCCAACAATCCGTTGATGGCACAAGTATCAAGTGATGGAGAAGACGCGTTTGATTTGGGTTGCTTTATTATTCAGACACCTTTTGGCCTTCATGTAAATGGTGTTGTCCTTGGTATCGAAAGTTTTGAAGATTTCGACAATGCAGTTATGAATGCTGGAGATGCTGCAGCCATTGATTTTGTTTATCCCATAACGATTACTTATGAAGATGGAGAGGTAGCAGAAATTGCCGACGGAATGGAGCTGGGCGAAACATTTTCAGCCTGTATACCAGAGGATGGCTGGAACGTTGTGGAAGGAGGTTTTCCAGCTTATGTAATCAATGACGAGAATAGTTGTTATAATTTAGCATATCCATTAACCTTGGCAGATCTGGATAACAATCAAATTACTATTGCAGATGAAATTACATTTATAGACGCAATGGCGAGTAATCAAACTTTGTTTTTTACTTTTCCTTTGACACTTATTAACCAGGACGGAGAAGAATTAATAGCACTGGATGATCAAGAACTCTTTGAGCTATCTTTCGATTGTGATGGAACAAATGCTCCTTATGATACGGCTACCTGGGATGGTAATTTCCTGGGATGTTACAATATAGAGTTTCCAGTTAGCATAATCGAAGTGGATGCAGCTGGTAATGAGATAATTGTAATACTGGAAGAAGTAAATAAATTAAACAACGCTTTATTAAACGGTAATTTTATTGGCTTTTCCTTTCCAATGACCTTGATTGATTTTGAAGGAAATGCAATAATTGTTGACAGTCAAGAAGAACTGAATGCTGTATTTATTGATTGTCAAGACATCATCATTGATGATCCAACAGCCACCGATGCCTTTTTTTTATTTAACGAAGATGTAACCGCTGGAGGCTTCTGCTATGATATACAGTATCCAGTAAGCTATATTATGCTAGATTCGAGTTTAACCCAACAAGCTAGTAATTTTCCAGAATTTCAAGAAGCGATTTTTTCAAATACGGATGATTTTTTGATACATCTGGTATATCCGGTTGCTGTTGTTTTAACAGCAGATAATTCTACGGTAATAATTGATAATGTGGATGAATTAAATATGGTTTTAGAAGATTGTGAGTAATAATTAAATTATATTTTGGTAGAAGAACGAATTATATCACTTTGTAGAAAAGGAAAACAGGAAGGACAACGCGAGCTTTACCAGGCTTGTGCTCCTTATGTCTACGCAACGATCAAGCGATATATTTGGCAAACAGAGGATATTAAAGATACTATGCAGGAAGCTTTTGCAAATGTCTTTAAGCATATCAAGACCTTCGACGCCACCAAAGGAACTTTTAATAGCTGGATTAGAAAAATAGCGGTCAATCAAGCCCTGATGTTGATCAGAAAAAACAAGCAATTTTCACATTTGGTCCCCCTGGATGAGGTCAAGACTAACACACTTGGCAGTGATGACAAATACGAAAATCTGTCTAAAGCTGATATTGAAAAAATACTGGAAAGCGTACCGGATGGTTATCGAATTGTTTTTACAATGTATGTAATTGACGGATACGATCACAAAGAGATAGCAAAACTGTTAAACATCAAGGCAGAAACTTCTCGCTCGCAATTAGCCAGAGCCAAAAAATGGATTTACCTTCATTTATTTAATAATGAAAAAAGCAAAGCATATGGACTCTTTTGACAAAAAAATCTCCAATCTGTATGATGCTGATCAATTGTCAGAACAGCTTCCCGAAGGTTTTGGTTGGGAAGAGATGAACGGTGGTATCTACGAGAAAATGGAGAAGCCTAAAAAGAAAAGAAAAGTATTTTTCTGGCTGTTTTTCATTGGAAGTAACCTCGGTTTACTAGCCGCTTTATTATTTTTCTTTTCTGTTAAATCAAAAAAACCGGCAGGTCCTGTTGCCACTACAAGAACAGCAACAGTAGAAAAGCTGGAAAAATTAAACCCTATTATTTCAGATCAAACTCCTATTGAGAAAATCATAGTATCCACCGAAAAAACACTTTCTAATAACAAAAAAGTTATTTCCACCTTTAAAAACAAGAATACACCAACAGCTATTTCTATGGTTATTCCAGCGAAAGCAACGAATTCTACCAAGACACTTGCTTTTTTACCAGTTACGAAGGCGGTTATAACTTCAACAAAAAATGCAGCAGCGCCAGTTATTATCTTTTCAAAAGATATATTTAAAGAGCAACTTGATCTGGATGAAACGCTAGGGAATGCACAAAATAACAAAGTGGAATTTGTTGAAAAACTTACTCCTCATATTTACGGCGGCACCCTGTTTACCAGTGGAAAATATACCCAAAATCAACTACGTAACCAACACAGTAAATGGTTACCAGGCTATTATACAGGGCTTGAGTTCACCGTTTTAGCATATAAAAACTGGCAACTAAATCTGGGTTATGAGCACAAGTTCGCAATACAATTATTTGATTTTCAGAATATTACGGACACCATTGCTAATGGAGTAGCAGAAGTTTTAACGAGTATTACTACTAATTCACTAAATGGTAGCGTTTCCGAAATTCGCGAAGAAATTGCCACACAAGCGGTCCGTACCCGAAATTACCTCAACTATAATACGTTTCGATCACACGCGCTAAGAATGACCATCCTTCGCAATTTTGAGCTGTCTGAAAAACTGAGTTTGACCGCTGGTTTCGGTGGTTCGTATAATTTTCTAAATCGTACCCAGGGTCGTACCATTGGTCAAGATAAAAACAAACTGGACTATGGACAGGAAAACCAGATTTATCGTAAACATAACTTTGGCCTGGAAGGTGGCCTTTCGCTGGCCTATCAGATAGGCGCATTTAGTCTACGTGGTAATTTCTGGATTGAAAAATCATTGGAGTATAGTATGGAACCCACCGAAAACATTCGTCCCGTATTTTATAAAATTGGATTGGGAGTTACCAGGTCTTTTTAATTGTTGTTTACAAATCCGAAATTAACTGATACGCCCAATCCAGTTTTTTGTCAGAGAGATCATGTGTAAATATTAAAGCCTTGTTTCCCGATTCTCCGCTTTCGATCCCGGAGGCTAAAAAGTGAATTCCTTCGGATGTTTTATATTCAAAGTCTTTAATTTTAGTTCCAATATCTCCACCAATACAAAGGACTTCAATTCCTTTTCGTTTTACCTTGATTAATTCAGGATATAGATCGGTGTAGAAGTTATTAGGATTTAAACAGACAAAGCAATCACCAAGTCCAGCGTTGGAGACACTGGGAATTTGGGAAACCAAATTTGGATTTCCATATAGCCAAATTAATTTATGATGCAAGATGACTAGATGAGAAGAGGCTTCTATGGTATCCGTGACGGTTTTAAAAAGTTTTTCCTGTGCGCCGATAATATGACTCAAACTATCCTGGGTATCTAAAACAAGGAAGGTGATTCCGTTTCGGTGACAGGAATAATACGGTGGACGATGCGTATATTTTTCGACAAGCCGTCTGTTTTCATAATCATGATTTCCAAGCGCCCAGAGTGTACCTGCATTTTTAACATCAAAAATAGTATCTACGTATTTTAATGTTTCTTCTTTTCTTGAAGTATAATAAGTCAAGTCTCCACCCAACCATAACATTTCAAATTTATTATAATCAATTTCTAAAAGCAGGCTGTCTATCGTATCGTCCGCTTCCGTACGGGTATGAGAGAGATGAAGGTAGGTTGCTACTTTATCGACATTGGGCACTTTTTGGCAGTACCAGTTTGAGAAAAGCAACGCACCTAGAATAAAAAACAGTGTTAAATTACTTTTCATAAAACAAAACGACTTTTTCCTAATCTAATTTTTAATACTATTTTAAAATCACACCTAAGTTTGACTTTAAAAGTCCAATAATTCAATATCAAAAACCAGCACCGAATTTCCGGGTATCCCCGATCGGCCACCCTGACCATAACCTAACTGTGGAGGTACGATAAAAGTACCCACTCCACCTCTTCCCATTAGTGGAATTCCAATTTGCCAACCCCGAATTAAATTAGAGAGGGCGAAGGTGACAGGCATACCACCATTTTGGTCAAAGATATCTCCGTCGGTGAATCTCCCGATATAATTAAGACTAATAGAAGAGTTAATACTCGGTTTTTGATCTCCCCCCTCTTCATTCAGTACGTAAAATAATCCTTCCCGTGTTTCGCTTGCGGTTAGACTATTATCAGCAATATAAGCATCCATAACATCTTGTATCCGGTTGTCAATTTCAAGCAGTTCCAGCTCATAAATGATGACACTATTCGCCGGAATATCTCCTGCCGAATTATTTCCGAATCCGATAGCTGGCGGAAGAATAAACGTCGCTTTACTTCCTGCTTTCATCAATCGAAGACCTTCTTCCAGTCCGACAATCTGGTTGGTAATATAAATTTCCTGTGGCGTGCTACTTTGACCAAAGATGGTTCCATCAAGTAATTTTCCCGTAAACTTGATGCTAAGAATAGAATTAGAAACTGGCAAATCTCCTTCACCTTCGTCCTGAAACTCGTAGCGAAGACCAGAAGCGGTCGTGGTAACACTCAGTCCCTGCGCCGCAACATAATCCGCAATCTGTAAATCCGGATCGGATACTTCGTCCTTTTTACATCCAAAAACCAACAATAAAGCGAACAAACCAATTAATATCTTATTCATGTTTTTTTATTAAAATTAAAAAAAGGAGAATACTTGCGTAAATTCTCCTTTTATATAACGTTCAAAACCGTGGATTTGTCCACCAGTAATTCTGGTTTAATTAAGATACCGGTGCCAAACCCAACTCGGCTCCTTTTTTTAACATAAATGCGTAAGCCTGATCGTAATCATTGCTGATTTTTCCATCCAGGATTGCTTCGCGAATGGCCATTTTCACCAATCCAACTTCCCGGCATGGCTTCAGGTTAAACGTACCCATAATTACCTCTCCCGTAATCGGAGGTTGCCAATTACGGATGCGATCTTTATTTTCGAGCGCTAGTAATTGCTTGCGCACCTCTTCGTAATTTTCCAAATACCTTCTAACTTTTTTAGGATTTTTACTGGTGATATCCGCTTCACAGAGTAACATCAAATCGTCGATATCTTCCCCTGCATCAAATAATAACCGACGTACCGCCGAATCTGTGATATTGTCCTTGGTCAAGCTAATGGGGCGTAAATGTAGGCGCACTAACTTTTGAACATATTTCATTTGACTATCCAGGGGCAGCCTTAACCTTCGAAAAATCCGGGGGACCATCGAGGCACCGAGTGCTTCGTGTCCATGAAAAGTCCAACCTTGCCCTTTTTCAAAGCGCTTGGTGGGTGGTTTGGCAATATCGTGCAATACTGCAGCCCATCGCAACCAAAGATTGTCCGTTTTTTCGCTCAGGTTGTCCACCACCTCCAGGGTGTGATAAAAATTGTCTTTATGAGATCGACCATTTCTGGTTTCTACTCCGTAAAGAGCAGTCATTTCTGGAAGGAAGACCTCCAACAATCCAGTATCAAATAATTTTTTAAATCCTATTGAAGGTTTCGGGCTAAGCAAAATCTTATTTAGCTCGGTGGTGATTCTTTCGGCAGAGACAATCTTTAAACGATTTTTATTTCGAGCAATACTCTCTAAAGTCTCTAGCTCAATATTAAAATTTAATTGAGTAGAAAACCGAATACCCCGCATCATTCGCAGGGGATCATCCGAAAAAGTACGGTCTGGTGCCAAAGGTGTCTTGATTAACTTCTGCTCCAGATGGTGTAGTCCTCCAAAAGGATCGAGGATTTCTCCAAAAGAATCAGAATTGAGGCTTACGGCCAACGCATTAATCGTAAAATCCCGTCGATTTTGATCGTCTTCCAAAGATCCGTTTTCTACGGTTGGTTTTCGCGAATCGGCCCGATAACTTTCTTTTCTGGCTCCTACAAATTCAATTTCCAAATCTTTGTGCTTTAACATCGCCGTACCAAATCGCTGATAAACGACTACCCTCGGAATCGGTCGCAGTCGGGCCGCAATCTCCTGAGCCAATTGAATCCCGCTCCCCACACAGACAATGTCCATATCTTTAGACGGTCTGCCTAATAATCGGTCCCGTACATAACCACCCACTACGTAAGTAGGCATATCGAGGCTAGCCGCAGCCTGCTCGATCATCATAAAAATTTCCCTTTCGTGGGACTGAATATCAAATACCATTTGCTTCTTTTACTTTTGGCAAAAATAAAAATAAATCCCTAATTACCACTCTTGATAAATTCAAATATTAAATTAACTTTGCGATAGTTATTATATCTACTCTTTTACATTTAAAGACTTCTTTTTAGTTTAACAAACCCCAATGTAACTTTACATATGGCCAAATTGAGCAATGCTCTTCTGGCGATAATAATGTTGGTGGGTTCTTCGGTTTCCCTTTATGGAAATAATGTCTTTTACAAAGCCGATTCATCACACCTTGCATTAAAAAGCGCCAAATCCAAAGGAAAACTACTGCTAACTTATGCAGCACGTACGCGTGCGCCCAGCTGTATCGCTATGGAAAAGGCCAGTTTTCAGAGTTCCAGTGTGCAAAACTTACTCAAGTCTAATTTTTATTCTATCAAAATTAACCTTGCCAACAATATTGGAAAAACCTGGATAGAAGAATTTCAAATTGTCAGTGCACCAACGCTTCTTTTTTTTGACAGTGACGGTACCTTGATTAAACAAGTAGAAAATGGCTTAAGTTCCCATGAACTTCAGTCTGTATTGGAAGAGGTTTTGTTTTACCATAAAAATGGCTATTGGCCTATGGAAATTCAACAGCCTGTTGTACTGACCGCTTATGCACCGTCAATGTCGACATCGTCCAACTCGTCTGACAAAATAGCAACTGCGACGCCCACCGATCATCTTCCAACCTTTAAAATTTTATTAGATCAAGTCTCCACGGATGATCCTTCCATTGAAGAAATCGTTAAGCGGGCGAAACTGAATTTTCCGGAATATTCTATAAAAGCCAAGTTATACAAGGAAAATGAAAAACCTTATTATCAACTTTGGTTTGGAGAATTTAGCACGTATTCGAACGCACAATTATTACTGGACTTACTTTTGGGTCATGGATTTGATAATGCACAGTTGATCAGTATTTCCAGGAATCAATAATTACTTATTTTTGCGGCTCTATGGATCATAAAATCTGCTTACATCTGGGGTCGAATTTAGGTGACCGACATCAAAACCTACAAAGAAGTATTCTGGAAATCACTCAAACTGTTGGTCAGGTTATCCAACAATCCTCTATTTATCAGACGGAAGCCTGGGGCGAAACGGAACAACCTGATTTTTTAAATCAATCCGTTTTAGCCAACACTGACTTGTCTCCACAGGAGGTATTGACACGTATACTGGAAATTGAAACAGAAATGGGTAGAATACGGGAGAAAAAATGGGGTCCTCGGATAATTGATATTGATCTGCTATTTTATGATGATTTAATATTAACAACACCATCGTTGACCATTCCTCATCCACAAATATCTTTTCGAAACTTTGTATTGATCCCGACAATGGAAATTTTTGGCGATTTTATCCATCCTGTTTTTAATTTGTCTGTTGAAGAATTATATTTGCGCTGCCGGGACGAAGGAGAAGTTTATTTACCTGACGAAATTGCTCCCAACTCCAAGGGATGAGGAATAAATAACTACCATTCGGCAAATACCAATTCAGAATAACAACTATGAGTAAACTACCCAGCATACCGTATCAGTACATCGCCATCGAAGGAAATATAGGCGCTGGAAAGACAACACTTTGCCACCAACTCTTTGAGACTTATAACTGCCGTCTAATTCTTGAGCAGTTTGCGGACAATCCTTTTCTTCCTTTTTTTTACGAAAATTCAGAACGGTACGCTTTTCCCGTAGAGTTGTTTTTTATGACCGAAAGACAAAAGCAGCTACAGGAAAACCTGGCCCAAGGCAGTCTTTTTCAAGATTTCATCGTAGCAGATTACTTTTTTATTAAAACGTTGCTCTTTGCCAAAAACAACCTTAACGCCGAAGAATACCGACTATTCCAACGTTTATTTAATATTCTCAATGCGACCTTTCCTAAACCTGACTTACTGGTCTTTCTACACCGGCCAGTAGAAGTATTACTGGAAAATATAAAAAATCGCGGACGGGATTACGAGCAGGAGATTTCAGGTGAATATCTTCAGGATATTCAGAATACTTATTTTGAGTATTTTCGGTCTGAAGGCAGTATTCCTATCCTGGTAATTGATGTGGAAAGATTGGATTTTTTACGTGATCCTTCTCATTATCAAATGGTGATAGAGGCCCTTGGAAAGACGTATCCTCCCGGTATTCATCATGTTAGTTTTGTAAATGGCTAAGGGATGTTGAATAAATAAAGTACGATTCTATACTTCCTCTTTTAATCAATCGTTCCTGCTTTGAGTAGTTCTCTGACCCAAACAATTAAAAATAAAAAACCGGCAAACCCGTAAGTTTTTTTATCTCCTATCGGTAATCCGTAGGCTTTCTCATTTAATAATAACGTACCTTTTTCGATGCTGTAACCGATGGTGCCTTCCATCCCTGCCTGATAATAAGCGTAACCAAAATACGCAAGATTGATCATGACCATTAGAAGCCCTGCTACAAATATGCTTTTAATAAGAATCAGTAAATGTTTGATCATTTTGTCAGGTCGTTGAATTGTCTGTTAAATATTTTTTTGATGAATGTTATTAGGGATGAGGTATAAATTTTCCAGCGCAAAGATAGAGAAGTTCTGCAAAAAATAAAACAGCCCATAATCAGATGACTGATCATGGGCTGTTTTTTTGTACAAATGAATATTCAGGAATGTTGACAAAATAAATGAAGATGCTATACTTCCTTTTTTTCCGCCACGCTACGTCCTTAGTGCCTCATCCCGTAAATCCATACCAATCTTTGCTTGTTATTTATGTAATAAAACGCGTTCTGTCCAGGACTTGCTATATCCCTTGAATTTCAATAATAGCAAACCGCTTTCATAAATTGACAGGTCGATGTACTTAAGACCGCTGGTATGTTCTATACGATCTTGTCGAAGATATTTACCATCAATGGTATAGATATCGACTACAATATCAGTCGGCAAATTCTCTTTTACTTCAAAGTATATACCCGCTTCCGTTGGATTGGGGAAAATACGGTGGTAAATGTCAAACGACACTTGATCAGGGTTAGAAGCAAATTCGGTATTATCAAACCGCAACTGTGTTACCCGATAAATATTGATACCCGATAATGGCGTGTTGTCCGTATAAGTACGAGCGATCGCATATTCCGCCGGATCACTGACGATGATGGTTTCTAAAATACTAAATACTTTATCGGCACCTGCTCTTTCGATCAGGTAAGCCGCTGCATTCCGGTCCTGATTGGTCACCCACTCCAGGGTGGAAGTTCCGGGTAAATCCGAACCAACGGTTAATTGCAGATAATCTGCGTTGAGTGCCAGACTACTCTGACTATTTCCTCCAGTTACCGTCATCGTATAATCTTCCACCTCCCCCTGTTCCAGGGCGCCACAAGCACTCGCATAATCACCAAGCTGCATCACTACCCGCATCCGGGTATCTCCATTGAGCGCTGAATCCGGAATATCAAAGCTTGTTCCAACCTCTCCTGTTCCAGAGATTCTTACCACTTCTTCTCCTGCGTCAGAAAAATCTTTGTCCTGATTAAAATCTATGTATACCGTCCAGTAACATTCGGCATCGCTATTACCTGGCTTTAAGAATACATATTTATCTTCTCCAGCCGTAACGTAGCCCTGCTTATCTGTAAAGTCTGCGTATCCTTCCTTTTCACTCCACTTATCAATCGAACTAATTCTTACACGCTCAATGAAATAATTCCAGGGATTGTCACCCTGGGCGGTACAATATTCTCCATTACTTGGTGGATTGTTCGGCAGGACAGTAATACTAAAGGAACATTCCTGAATATTTCCACAGTCATCTCCAATCATGTATTCTATGTTAGTCGTCCCTATTGGTAAATAACTACTGGGTGCAGGACCTGTCGTCTGCGTTATTTGCGTGCCACCACCACAAGTAGTAGTCGCAGTTGGAACACCCCAATCGACTGGTAAACCAGTTCCTCCCGATTCGGCAGTAACCGTTAAATTTCCTTGACAATTTACGTTCAAAACTTCTGGTGAATTTCCGCTGGCTTCCAAAATTACGGTATAATCTTCTACTTCACCCGTATTAAAATCACCACAAGGATCTGGATATCCATCCGGACTCATTGCGACCCGCATTCGTGTAGGTCCTTCGGTAACTGAACCAGGCAGACTAAAATTAATGGTCATCGTTGCTTCATCTGTTCCGTCTTCGGGACCGTTCTGCAATTTTGTAACTACCGCTTCATTATTCTCAAAAATACCATTGGCATTTTGGTCAATCCAAACTTTCCAGTAGCTATCGGCAGAAGCCCAGCTATAACCGGTTGTCAAACGAATGGTATAATTTTCCCCACTAATTAGCCTGGTAGACTCGTCTAGAAATGCTTTATATCCTTCTTTTATAGAACTATTGTCAATATCTCCCAATCGTACCCGGCTAATCCAAAACTCCCACGGAAGATCACCCTCCGCATCACAATAATCACCAGTTGGAGGAGGAGGTGGCGGTAACGTTATAGTTTCGTCGTCACGCGTAATTTTCACAACAAAAGAACATTCTTCCACATTTGCACACTGATCAAAGACCCGATACCTAACAGTATATTCGCCCGGTGCCTGAGTAGAATTGTTGGGAATTCCACTTAATTGAAATAAAGTAAATCCATCGTCACAGTTACTTTGCACTTGCGGTTCATTCCAGGAGACAAATCCACCATTCGCCGTTTCAGCAATCAAAAGCTGAATATCATCCTGACAAGTAATACTCAAATCCGAAGTAGGATTAATATTTTCTTCATTGATAATTATTGTAAAAATACAGTCTTCTGAATTTCCACAATTATCCGTTGCCTGGTATCGAATCACATAAGTACCTGGCGCTACAAAAGCACCTCGGTCGATTCCTGCAACCTGGGTAATGGTGACATTTCCGTCACAAGTGGTACTGGCCGTTGGAACATTCCAGGTGGCAGTCGCTCGTGCAGCGCCAGCCGGAATATTAATAGTCGCATTCCCCGGACAATTCAAAGATAAATTGGTAGGTCCACTGGTAGATTCACCAACGGTCACAGTGATATAATCAAATAAAGTCCAGTATTTCTGTTCAGAATTAAGCAGGCGGGTATCTTCCACCATCATCTGAAGAACGTATGTTCCCTCTGCGCTAAAACTGGCACCGGTATTGTAACGATCGTCGTCCGTAAAACTAACTGATCCAGGCCCTTCAATTTTTGACCATTTGATATCCCAGTCAGGATTGATCAAACCGTTTTCTTCTACAGAACCACTTAAGCTTACACTATTATTATCCGTTTGAATATCATCTCCTGCATTAATTGTGTATCCCTGACCTGTATCTGGCCATGGCCACGGTGGAGAAAGGGTAGAAGGAATATGTCGACGCCAAAAATCATAGCGTCCATTCCAGTATTCGCTGGGGTTTGGATTGTGTCCATTGTCTAACCAGTGCATCAATACTTTTTCGTTTCGATAATAATTAAATCCTGCAAAAATTCCGGAGGCCAAACTAATTTCGTCTTCGTAGGAAATAAATTCCAGTACCTTACCTTTATATCGTTTCGCAAAATTAATGGCGTCGTAGTAACGAGTCGCGAGACGAGTACCATCGTAATCAAAGCCACGCTCAATCGACTGTTGTAAATAGAAAGGCCATCCACTCGCAACTTCGTAAGCATTTCCGGCGTGCTCGTGGTGAGATGGGTGCGCAATACTCATTAAAGTAACCCGATCATCCAGACCAGATACCATGGTAGACAATGCTCCTCCCTGGGAAACACCCGTTACTGCCAGATTATTACCATCCCAATCATCCCGACTGGTAATATAGTCAAGCGAACGAAGTCCCGCTAAAACAGCCCATCGGAAATAATTTTCATTGGCATTATCAATGATATCCGGCTGGTAAGCGTTAGGATCACTCTGATTGGCAGGTGCGTTGTGAATCACGATTTTCATATGGATAGCGCCCGCTCGTTCGGCAATCACTTCTTCTTGCGAAATTGGGTTGTCTCCAAAGGCAGGAAGTTCAAGGATACCAGGAAAAGGACCTTCCCCTTTTGGAATGGTCAGATATCCGTACACTCTACGATTGTCTATTTGACGTACACTGATCCGATAAGTGGTGCTATAATCCGACTCAGAAACCTGTTCCAGGCTAGGAGACATTGGTACAGCCGCCAGTTCTGCTTTTCGCGCATCCCAAAAAGCGTCAAAATCTGCTGGCTCAGGTTCTGTTTGTGTAATCTCATAAGGAGAGAAAACGGCGACTACTCTATCTTTTTGATTAAATTGTTCAACTTCACAGAACACAACGCCTGGTTCATCCAGGGTGAAAGGAATGGCTACATCGCTGCTGCCGTTTCCAGCAAAAACGGTTCCTTCCTGGATAGGCGCTGTCTTTTCGTCGTAATAGATTTTATAGTTAATTTCTCCCGAAGAGATCGGATCAACCAGAAAGGACATATTTTCTCCAGCTTCATAATAACCGGTCGTGCGACTGGTTCTTAATTCTGGCTGTGCCAATAGACAAGAGAAACTTTGTAAGAATACAAAAACAAGCAAAACCACCTTTAGATGGTTAGTAGAGTAGTTCATGGTATTAGTCGTTTTTTTCAAAAAAATGCTGCTGATTTTTTAGAAACAGCAGTAAATGTAAATAGTTGCAGTCTAGAGGGACATTGAAATTACCAATTGAGGTAAAGATGGTTTTTTGCGGGAAATATTTAGGAAAGGTTCTTGACCTTCCGCCTTTTGCTCTTATTAAATATGAAACAGAAGTGTTTCTTATAGGTTGATTGAAGAGTGATGTATTACAGTCACAAATTTAACGTTTTTTAGGTTTATATGCTATTAAAGTACCAAGGTATTCAGTATATTTTATCTCAAAAGTAAAATTTTAAGTGCTTTTTCAATATTTCCGTCTTCTAAAAGACGCTTTGCCAATGTATGTAGCGCCTTTTCCTGAACCGAAGGATTTGAATTTATCAACAATATTTTTTCTACCTCCTGATCATTTTTTATTGAATAAATGTCTTTAGAAGATGGGAGTTGTTCAACGTTTCCGAGACGTCCCAGATTATTTCCGGTCAGCACGCTACTATTTTTAATAAAATCAGGTAATTGATCTACACCGATCCCTTTGGTTTTCAAGGGTTTAGGTATTTCAAACAATGCATTTGGCTGGGTACGATTGTACCAAACACCCCCCATTCTACCCACCAGGTCCATTTTAGTGGTATCCAGGTGTCCTTTTTCGTCCAGATATTGTTCCTGAATATGAATTCTTTTCACCTGGCAAATCACCAGATTGCCCGATCCGCCTCCCTGTTCCCGGTTAAGTGGAATGACCTCGGTTACCATACACTCAAAAGCTACCGGAGATTCTCCCACGAAAGGAGGCTTTACTGTTTCAGAAGGCATCTGGGTCAAACCTGCTTTTACAAATTCGTTAACGCCTTGATCGTATTCAGTACTGGACAACGACATCTGCTCCACAATTGGATAATTTACCATAGAAATGGTACATTCTGGTACTGCCAACACGTTGTCTAGCGTATGTTTGCTCGATCCGTCGCGCCCTCGATAAGCCGGCGAAAAAATCATCACGGGTGGATTAGAACTAAAGACATTGAAAAAGCTGAAAGGACTTAGGTTGACGTTTCCTGCTTTATCAATGGTAGAAGCGAAAGCAATCGGCCTTGGCGCTACTGCGCTGAGTAAATAATTGTGGAGTGTTCCCTGAGAAACTTCCTTTGGGTCAATTGTGATCATTAATTAATTATTTACTTTTTAGCTGGTAAAATAGTTCCGGCTACTTCACCAAAGCCAATCCGGATTTCTTTATTTTCGGCGAAAGCCCGCATCGTTACCGTATCGTGGTCCTGAATAAATACGCGATCGGTACCGTCAGCCATTTTTATTTTTTTAGAACCAGCCCAGGACAGTTCCAGCATCGACCCGTAGGCAGACTCATCTTTCCCACTGATCGTACCGGAAGCCAGGATATCACCCACCCGCAGGTTACATCCATTGATGGTATGATGCGCCAGTTGCTGTAACATATTCCAATACATATATTTAAAATTAGAACGACAAACAATCGTTTCTTCTCCTTTTTTGGGCGTAATCCCCACTTCTAGTTGAATATCATAATTATGTTTTCCGGTATATTTTAAATAGGGCAATACCTTGGGATCTTGCTTGGGACCTTTCTTTCGAAATGGATCCAGGGCTTCAATTGGAACTACCCATGGACTGATCGAACTACCAAAACTCTTCCCTAAAAATGGTCCAAGCGGTACATATTCCCACTTTTGAATATCCCGGGCGGACCAATCGTTAAAGATAACCATTCCAAAGATATGATCTTCTGCTTTTTTGGTAGAAACGGGGCTGCCTAATGCATTTTCTTTCCCTATAATAAAACCCATTTCTAATTCAAAATCCACGCGTGCCGATGGTTGAAAAACGGGTGCGTCGGCATCTTTGGGCATTATTTGTCCTTTGGGTCGGTGCAGTGGTGTTCCGCTAACGACGATGGAGGAAGCTCGTCCGTGATAGCCGACGGGAATATGCCGCCAGTTGGGCAACAGAGCGTTCTCAGGATCTCTGAACATTTTACCTACATTTGTAGCGTGTTCTATACTAGAATAAAAATCAGTGTAATCCCCTACCCTTACCGGCAGATGCATCGTTACAGCAGCTTGTTCGATAAATACACTTTTTTTATTTTTTAAGGGAGACCGAGTACTCGTCAGTAACTTGATAATTTCAGCTCGAACGGCATTGGTTTTTGCTTTTCCCAAAGCAATAAAATCATTTAAGGTGTTTTGCTGAAATACTTTTTTATCCTTAATAATTTTATCGAAATGTCCCAGTCTTGCAACGGCGGCCAGGTCGAGTATCTTTTCTCCAATCGCTACCCCAATTCGTGGTTTACGCTTATCGGAGAAGATTCCGTAGGGTAAGTTATGGATGGTGAAGTCCGAGTTATCTGGTATTGGTAAGAATGTTTTTAAGTTTTGCATTTTTTTTATTTATGGGGTGAATTGTAGCTCGCCCTTACCCCGACCGCAGGACGATTGGAGTAAGGGCGAGCACGTTATTAATGTTCCGCGTCTTCCAGCCAGCTTTGGTAGTATTTACCATCGTCTAGTTTCATGGCTGCTTCGGTCACTTGTAGCGGTTTGAAGGTATCAATCATCACGGCCAACTCTTCCGTTTTTGTTTGACCGATGCTCCGTTCGTAGGCCCCCGGATGTGGACCGTGCGGAATACCGCCAGGATGTAAAGTGATGTAACCAGGACCGATATTATTTCTACTCATAAAGTCACCATCCACATAATAGAGCATTTCATCCGAATCAATATTGGAGTGATTATAAGGTGCCGGAATGGACTTTGGATGATAATCGTACAAACGCGGGCAGAAAGAGCAAACGACAAAAGCGGAAGTTTCGAAGGTCTGGTGGACCGGTGGTGGCTGGTGTACCCTTCCGGTGATTGGTTCAAAATTATGAATTGAAAATCCGTACGGATAATTATACCCGTCCCAGCCTATCACATCGAAGGGATGGGTGTCGTAAGTCAAAGTATGCAGGGCGCCTTGTTTTTTTATTTTCATAACAAATGCTCCTTTTTCATCGTGGGTCTCCAGGTCTTGAGGCAGGATATAATCCCGTTCACAAAAAGGGGAATGTTCTAACAACTGACCGAAGTGATTGCGGTAACGCTTAGGGGTGTAGATCGGATGAAAAGACTCTGCGTAAAGCAAGCGATTGTCTTCGGTATCAAAATCAATTTGATAAATCATTCCGCGAGGAATCACGAGATAATCACCGTATTTAAACTGGATATTTCCGAGTAAGGTGCGTAGTGTTCCTGTTCCTTTATGAATAAAAAGTAACTCGTCGGCATCCGCATTTTTGTAGAAATAATCCCGCAAAGATTTTCGGGGTGCTGCCAGTCCGATCCAGATATCGTTGTTTACCAAAACAGGCACCCGACTTTCGAGATAGTCGTCCTTTGGCGGTACCTTATACCCTACTAATTTACGAGCCATCATATTTTTGTCCACCGCAATTTTTGGGGTCATATCCACCGCCGCTCCAACGGAACGTACCTGTGTAGGACGATGTGTATGATACAGCAAGCTGGACATCCCATCGAATCCGATGGTACCAAACAACTGTTCGTAATAGAGTCCACCCGCTGGCTTTTCAAAGATGGTATGTCGCTTTGGAGGCGTCTTACCCAAACGATGATACATTGGCATAACCTGGATTTTTTTTGGTTGGTAATAAGCACACAAATGTAACCTTTCTTAAGTTCATTTGGTTCTTGCCAAAAATACAAAAAAACAGGATCGTAAACACCCCTGTTTTTAGAACCCAAAATTTACTCCACCTTCTGCAAAATTATCTTTTCATTAAAACTTGTGACCGCATTTTCTACATGAGCCTTTAACAACCGATAGTATTTTGACCGATAGATTCCGAGTTTAAAATTTAGGTTTGCCGTAACGGTAATAATATTCTCATGGGTTTGATAGTTGGTGTTGAACATTACCAATTTGTCATCAATATTAAGGGGTTCGGGCAAATAGGCTATTTCGTATCCTTCTGGAATAGTAATTTTAGTAATAAAGTTTTCAAAATTAGGCGCTAAGAAATCAATTGGATAAGTACGATTTGGTTCGGTAAAATAGTTTTCGGTCGGTGGATAATGAAGGAAAGGTGTAAAAATCAGTTGATCTTTAAGTCTTTCCTGGTCGACTTCACCCTGAAAAGCCACGACGAAAGGGAGCCGTAAATTATCATAGTTTTTAATTTTTAAGTTGTTGACCGTGTTAAAATGTTCCTCAGTTAATTGCTCCTTAAGCGATTCCATGTTTTCGCCAGTCCTTTGACGGGAGAAGTATCCATCTAGTTCCGTTTTTTGGCGAATCACCTGAACGTCGAGTTGATCCTTTTGAGGATCAGGATTCATTTTAATTATAGTCTTTGTCTTGGAGGGAACCTCAGAATTGGTGTACAACCACTCTTCTGTTTCTGCACTGTTAATAACCAGCCCCTTATCATTGATACAACGGGGAGGGAGCCGATTAAACGCAATCATTTTATCCGTAGCATCGGTCAATAGTATTCCTTGGTCAGTTTTTATCTGAATAATAACATAGTTAAAAAAGCTAGCGAATGGATAGCTCGTCTCGATCTTTCCGTGCCCTCGACTACTAATGATCACCGGATGCGCATCAATTCCAGCGGCTCGTAATAATGCGATGGTAAACAAGTTTATATCCGCCACATTACCAGATTTTTTTGTCAGCAAATTTTTAGGAGACTGGGAAGAAAACTTACCATAGTACTCATTCCATTTAAATTCTGTTTTTGCAAAATCTATAATTTTCTGAATTCTAACGGCTGGCACTTCGTCTGTAAAAACCAAGGTGGATTTCAATATTTTTTCGGCAGGCCTCCGAGATTTTTTAATAAACCCTCCAAATTTATCATGCGAAAGATAATCTTTACGAAGATCTTTCCAGTTGGTCATAATATCTGTCGTATATCCACCTGGGCGGAAAATCCTAGCAAGCTGAAAATCAAGTTTGATTAAATAATCATCAATTGAACTAATGTAAGTTTCGTCCCGAAAAGCAGGTAAATCCTTCATCGCAACCACTGTAGTTACGTCATTAAATTGAACGCCATAAATCGATCGTTTCAGGCCTCCCGCCTTTTTTGTATCCCGATAATCAAAATCAGGTGCTCCTTTTAAAATAAACTGATACTCATAAAATGGTATTACGCTAACAGAATACTCACTATATTTCACTGGTATTTTTTGTTGAAATTCCCAATCAGGAAGGTTAAAGAAAAAAGGTGTTTCCATCACATAGCGGTATTCCATAATGGTTCCTTCTTTCACGTTGGGTATCACGAATTTCTTTCTTGTCCAACGATCGTTTACAACCTCTTCAAATACCTCTTTCTCATTAAAGGTGGTCATCACCACCTCTTCTCCTTCCAGATTATAACTGTAGGCCTCTATTCTGATTAGTTTTTCCCTTTCCCGCTTACTGTCTCGATATAACGGGATAGAAATTTCGGCATATTTTACTCCCTCATTATTTAGAATTTTTATTTTAGAAGTTCTAATGTGTTGAATAACCAATTCGTCACCCCGATCAACAAAAATCGTATTTCCTGTATCAAAAATAACGTACGCCTCTGCTAAAGTATCCTTAAGGTATGCTTTAATTTTTAACTCTTCTTTGGTCACCTTTTTTAACAAAGTTTCCATTCGTTGACCAGAGATAGATCCACTAAAGGCGAAGCACAAGAGACTACAAAGAAAGTAAGATAGTTTCATTTTTTTCATTTAAAATTGCATTATCAAATTTTTATTCAGGCGTACAAATAATCTGAAATTCCTTAGAAACAGATTCAGTAGCTTTAATAAACTCAAATAATTCTGGATACGATGTAAGGGGAAAACTTCCAGCATTAATCGTTCGCTGTTGTTTAATTTTTATTACACCATTTGTCATTGTAGCGCTTACTGATAAATTTCCAAAAGGCGTACTAACTTCAACTGGTTCTGGAATTTCTATTTTGTATTTTTCCAAATTTTCAATTTCATAATTGACAAAAAATAATTCGGAAACCGGATAGTTAAAAATAACTGGCTGAATTCTTTCTTTTGGGTTTTCTAATTCAAAATCCGAGAATGGAAGCGGTGCCAATACTTTTAAATTACCAATCTTCTGGTATTGTCGTTTTACCGTCCAATTAGTTTTGAGTTGAATTTCGGGGAGTGAAAGATCCAGCTGACTAAATTTATATTCTACCAAAACAGCATTTTTTAAAGAGAAATAACGATTAATTTTTTTCTTAATTTTGGGCGGTGTCGTATTATTCCAATAATAATTGAGAGACTCAAAATCCTGATTTGTAGCGGTCGTTATAATCGCCAATGTTCCTTTCCCAGTTTCATCTAAATCGAAACTAAAAATACTTTCCTGAGTTGGTTTATCCGCTGTCAGCCGGGGTAAATCAATTAAGCGACTATCATTAGGATGGACCAGTAATCCTTTTCTGTTTTGGGTGAAAATTCCCAAATATCCAGCAGGATTAGAATTAGAAGTATTTTCCAGCCACAGGGTATCTCCCGCAACTGGAACACCCAAAATTACGTGATTAAATTGCTGACCTGGAATATCCGTTTTTAGAGGAACTGGATTGTCTCCAGCATACACTTTAACATAGAAGGACGGAATATTAACATAGTCTAACATGGCCTGCATAAAATTGGTCAATGCTTTACAATCTCCGTATCTTTTTTCACAGACGTAAGAGGCCGGATATGGTTTTAGCCCACCTACCTCTATTGATACTAAAATGTAACGATGATTCTCCTGTAAATACCGGTAAAGCGTAGCAACAATTTCTTTTGGTTCGGTCAGTCCAGCTACCAACTCGTCAATCTTACGCTTTTCTGAATTAGGTAATTCCCGCAATCCTTCATTCATTCGATACTGCCACTGCCCGTAGTCGTTCCACGTTTTTTGACTTCCATCGAGCCCGTATTCAAAGGTCTCCGGGAATACCATAACCGAGGGTAAAATAGACCGGAGCGTTGGTCCGTACTCCTGCAGTTTCGGAGGTAACATATCACTGGCTTCCCAGAAGTATGTCACCTCTTCCGCCGACTCTTTTTTTGAAAAACGGATGGAATCCGGATAACTCATACTGACCAGATAATCCTTGGGTAAGGTAAGCGATAAGGTTGCGGAGCTGGTCGGTACATCTCCCTGAGTAATTGGGCTCCAACGGGAAAGAGATAAAAATTTATCAACAATGTGAGTGTATTCGTAGCAGATCCGGTATGGATACTGATGCCACTTGGGCTTAAAATATTTAACAAAATCATCTGTATAAAGCGCACCCTGCATTACACTACTCTGGGTTTTTATTTCTTTCTTTTTTAACGTTCGCAAAACATTTCCTTGCGCATCTTCAATTCTTACGCTATGAACCTTTAGATCATCTCCTTCTGAAAAAAATAAATAGGTATCCGTGTAATCATCCGCATTGGAATTATTTATTTGTAAAATTTTGGTGACTTTAGTTTGTAACTTATTTTTTTTAAGAGATATCTCTGTATGATATTTAACTAACTCGGCTGGATACTGACTTTGTAAACCAATACTAAAACAAAATATTGTGCTAATTAGATAAATTCTTACTTTCATTCAAAAGATAATTAATGCGATAATCAATTTTACAATAGTAAAACTAATACATTATTTTAAAAGACAAAAACTTATAGCCTTTTATTATCTAATAACAACTCACCCAATCAACCCCTTGGCACGTGCATCCGCTAATATTTCTGAAGACTTCTCAATAATTACCACATCCGTATTTTTAGCAGCAGCAACTAATTCTTGAATACGGCGGGCATTTTTGTTAAGTTTAGTTTGGCGAATGTAAATAGCCTTTATGCGATTCGGAAATTTCTGCATAGCTTCCATATAATAGTCCGCATCGTGGGAAGCCGTGTCGCCGAGCAGCACAAAAGGAAGATCAGGAAAGGCATTCAATATCCGGTTTATTTTCAGGCGTTTGTGTTCTTTAAATTGCTTGCGCTTCTCCCCTCGATTGAATCCAAAATCTCTTAGAAATAATGGTCCGCGGGGAAGACCTTCGTTTTCCATAAAACTGGTGATCGTATCGTAAAGATTCCAGGGACTATCGGACAAATAGAAAAAAGGATTTTGTCTTTTTCCATCCCCTCCGACGGCCAGTTGTTGATATAATTCTACGATTCCTTCCATCGCAGAACGTCCGTGGGCATTGGAAGTAAAAGTCTGACGGAGCATTTTTAGTTTTAGAAAGCTGGTCATGTGGGTTTGTAAAACCGTATCGTCAATATCGCTGATGATACCAAATGACGAGCCTGGCATCAGCGTCATCACCCGACCAATGGCAGAAACCTCCTGATCCGGATAACCGGGTGCATCCAGTAATTCCACTTTACAATCGTGCATCAACATTGGCGTTTCGAGTGCTTGGTATGGTAAGTCCAGATCAAGATTATAAAAGCCTTCTTCGTCGGTAGTCACTTCGTAAGTCTTTCCAAGATAAGTTAATTTTAGTCGAGCACCAGCAATCTCATCGGTTTCAAAACGACGGAGATTATTGAGAATAATTCGGATAAAACGGTCATCCGCTCCATCTTCAATTTCTTCGTCTTCGATTACTCTGCCGCGGAGATAGAGTTTGGTAGATGATTGATAACCAATGTAGGGAGAGATTAGAACGGGATCTTTTTTGAACATATTCTGTTTTTTAGAAATCGAATTTTCGTAAATAGAAAGATATCCGGTTAACTTTAGAATTAGCCAACTTGTTCAATAGACTTTATTGCTCACGCAATATTGCTTTATGTATTCTTCTCTTCCTTCGCCCTTCGCTTCTGATAAGCGACAATTCCCCAAGCGATCAGCCCAATAAAAATGGTAATTCCTCCCGCGAGATAATAGTAGTTGATCGCTGTTCTAAAAACTGCCAGCGAAACAATGATCGCCAATAAAATAGTGGGAATTTCATTTAAAATACGAAAGGTCAGATCGGTATATTTTTCCGGGTGGGTATCAATGGTAGCGCTGATTTTGGAACAATAGACGTGATAAACAGTCAATAAAACCAGAAAAAATAATTTGACGGGCATCCAGGTTTGTTGCAAATAAGCAGGATTCAGGGCCAGCATACTCAGGCCACAGATCCACGTAAACATCATAGCCGGATTGAGAATAATTTTCTTTACCCGCGATTCCATCAACTGATATTGAGGAATGAGTACCGCCCTGGTCGCCGCGTCTTTTTGCATCGCTTCCTGATGGTATACCAATATTCTAACAAAGTAAAATAATCCTCCGAACCAGGCAACGAATCCGATAATGTGTAGGGTTTTAAGGAAGTATAGGGTCACGGGGGAGGGAGTTGAGTTGTTGAAGGGTTTGAACGCTGCGTTTGTTTAATCGTTTAAACGCTGTACTTGTTTAATCGTTTAAACGCTGTACTTGTTTAATCGTTTAGAAAATTGAACTTGTGGAGACAAGGCGTGCCTTGTCTCTACAAATTCAGTTTTTAATGGTTTTAATATTTTTTTCGCGTTTGTTTTTATAAAGAATTCGTCTAAATCAATTTTAAAATCGTCAAGAAAGTAAATTTATTTATGTACCGTTCCTAAAGCATCATAAATGGCGCAAAAATCCTCGGCTTTTAACGAAGCACCACCGACCAGTCCTCCATCAACGTCCGGTTGACCGAACAACTCTTTTGCATTTCCTGGCTTTACGCTACCTCCGTAGAGAATAGAACAATTGTCCGCTACTTCTGTACTATATTTTTTGGCAAGCATCTGACGAATTTCGCGGTGCATATCCTGTGCCTGTTCGGGGCTGGCCGTTACACCCGTACCTATCGCCCAGATGGGTTCGTAGGCAATAATTATTTTACCGAACGCTGCGGCAGATAAATGGAAAAGGCTTTCTTCAATTTGATTGGCAACGTAAGCAACGTGGGTACCTGCTTCCCGAATATCCAGTCTTTCCCCACAGCAAAAAATAGGCGTTAATCCATTCTCTAACACTGCGTTTACTTTTTCAGCGAGCAGTTCATTAGACTCGTGAAAATATTCTCTCCGCTCACTGTGGCCTAATATTACGTGGGTTACACCAACGGACTTTAACATTCCTAAAGAAGTTTCTCCAGTATAAGCACCGGAAGGTTTTTGGTGACAGTTTTGTGCTGCCAATCGTAAGTGTGGTTGCCCTTTAATGATTTCCGCTACTTCTTTTAGATGTATAAAAGGGGTAGCCAGGATCATTAGCGCATCAGATGCTTTAGAGTGTACCAATAAATTACGGGCGAGAACCAATCCTTCTTCGTAATCTTTGTTCATTTTCCAATTGCCGGCGGCGATGTTTTTTCTTGACATGGTGTTAGTTTTGATTTATGTATTCTATTGAGTTTATGTATAGATTATTTGTATGGGAATCCCCAGCCCTAAGAGAATTCCAAATCAACATCCGTCTGCTCGTGCCATTCCAGTCCATGCTTTGCCAGTTTGTCCAAAAATGGATCCGGGTTAAATTCTTCGACGTTAAACACACCGGGTTTCATCCATTGACCATTGAGCATCATCATCGCACCCGTCATCGCGGGAACTCCCGTCGTGTAGCTGACCCCCTGCGCACCTGTTTCATCAAAAGCGGCCTGGTGGCTACAATTGTTCCAAATATAATAAGTTTTATCCGTACCATTCCTGACTCCTCTGATCCGGCAACCAATGGAAGTTTCACCGGAATAATTATCCCCCAGGCTACTCGGATCAGGCAAGACATATTTCAGGAAATTGAGGGGAACAATTTCCATTCCGTTATACATCACCGGATCAATTCTGGCCATTCCGATATTTTGAATAACCCGGAGGTGCGTTAGATATTCCTGACCGAAAGTCATCCAGAATCTGGCGCGTTTGAGGGTTGGAAAATTCTTGACGAGCGACTCTAGCTCTTCGTGGTATAAAAGGTAACTGTCACGCTTTCCGATATTGGGATAATTCAGCACTTCTTTGAATTCAAAAGGTTCCGTTTCTATCCACTTCCCGTTTTCCCAGTAACGTCCTTTTTGAGTGATCTCGCGGATATTGATTTCCGGATTAAAATTGGTGGCAAAGGCTTTTCCGTGGTCACCACCGTTGCAATCTACGATGTCAAGATAATGGATTTCGTCAAAGTGGTGCTTTGCGGCATGCGCTGTAAAAATACTCGTTACGCCGGGATCAAAACCACAACCCAACAAGGCCATCAGACCTTTTTCCTTAAACCGATCCTGATACGCCCACTGCCAGGAATATTCAAATTTAGCTTCGTCTTTTGGTTCGTAATTAGCGGTGTCGAGATAATGAACGCCCGTTTCCAGGCAGGCATCCATGATCGTCAAATCCTGATAAGGAAGTGCTACGTGAATAACCATTACTGGATTAAAGGAATTGATGAGTGCTACCAACTCTGCGACGTTGTCAGCATCTACTCTGGCGGTTTGAATAGTTTGTCCGGTGCGCTTTTTGACGTCGGCAGCAATATCATCGCATTTAGATTTGGTTCGACTGGCGAGCATAATGGAGGAGAATACGCCGACGTGCTGTGCGCATTTTATGGCGACTACCCGGCCTACTCCACCGGCGCCAATAATCAGGGTTTTTGACATAGTGTTTAAGTTAATTAAGGATCATTAAAAGAGTAACTTATAACATTTGGCTGCTTAATTTACTCCTACTCTTTATTGATGAAAAACTCATTATGCTACAGCATAAATCGCATCTCACCGCCTCGATTATAAGCAAATTAACCGACCCAAACCTTTATAACTTATTTTTTAAACGATCTTAAGTCTAAAATTTGATTTAATGGTAGCGTCAACAATCAGAACAAAACTACTATTATTTTTGGCCTTTTGCGTATCTTTTTAGATCTTTTGATTAGGAATTTTACACCAAATGGAGCGAGAGAATTTTTATCCAACCATTTATCAGTCTTGATTAAATAAACTGGACTTTTCCATTTTTTACCACGCTATTTTTTTCCACCCCTTTTTAAATTGCCATGGTTGATCTAGTGCCTCATCCCGTAAATCCATACCAATCTATGCTTGTTATTTTTCGCCTGCTTTTCCCCGCCTGACCGATGG
>ENA-ORXR01001434-ORXR01001434.1-marine-metagenome-genome-assembly--contig:-NODE-1434-length-25222-cov-12.001193_pt1 | contig 25222 bp, 19 predicted proteins | sample MGYA00237866_ERZ511479 | MGnify/ENA metagenome assembly ERZ511479 | reverse complement strand
CGCCAGCCTCGAGCAATGAAAAAGAAAATGGTGGGCCTGGAGGGACTTGAACCCACGACCAAAGGATTATGAGTCCCCTGCTCTAACCAACTGAGCTACAGGCCCAAACTGTTGATAATCAACGGTTTGTGACTACTTGCTTGATTTCATTTTCGATTCTTGGGACGTGTTTGGGACGTCAAATCGAGGTTTGGCGTCCCAAAGGAACCGAGATGTCGAAAAAGAAGTCCTACGATAAGACCATCAAGTTCGCAGGCGCGATCATTCGCAAGCGCGGGTCAAAATGGCAAGTTGAATTCAACCAACAAGGGAAACGAAAACGTAGAACGCTCTCTACCCTTGAAGAAGCCAAGGGCTATGCGGAACGGATGAAAGTTGAGCTAGCGAACCAAGGCATCGAGGCCTTCAACCTCAGCCGGGAGGAGCGGATCGACGCACGTAAGGCCATCGACCTGATGGGTGGCCGTGCCAGCCTGGTCGATGCTGCACGGTACTGGAGTGAAGCCCACAAAGCGCCAGGCCGGGAAATCCTCGTTGCGGAGCTGTTGAAGGAATACCTCGAGTCAAAGCGAAAGCTCAACCGTCGGCCCCAGACCATCTACGAGATAGAGAATAAACTCGGTGTGTACTTTCGTCGAGGTCAGATCACCTACCTGCATGAGATCACCCGCGACCAGATCCTTGACTGGCTCGACGAGCACACATCCACTCCCGTCGGCCGCAACAAGACCCGGCGCCTCATTCATGGTTTCCTGAACTATGCGCTAAAGAGCGGCCTCATCGAAATCAACCCAGCGGCGGCGATCGAAAACGCAACCGTTGATGACAAGTTGCCTGAGGCGTACAGCGTGGACGAAACGCAACGACTACTCGCACGATCCATAGAGGCTTACCCGGATATCGTGGCGCATCTCGCTGTCGGATTCTTCGCTGGTCTGCGCCCCTCGGAGATCATCAAGCTGAACTGGTCCTCGGTGAGCTTCGAGAACGGTACGATTCTCGTACGGCCTGAAACCGCCAAGAAGCGCCGCACGAGACATGTTGAGATTAGCGACAACCTTCGTGTTTGGCTCCAGCCGCAGTCCAAAGAGGAGGGGCCGCTTAGCCCGCCGGATAGCACGTTCCGAAAATGGCGGAACAAGCTCAACAAAGATACGGGCATCACCTGGATCTTTGATGGGCTGCGCCACTCCTTCGCCACGTACCATCTCGCGCTGCACGAAGACGCAGCAAAGACCGCGCATCAGCTCGGCCACACACAGAACGTGGACCTGCTGTACAACAACTACCGCAGTCTCGCCACGAAGCAGGATGCCGAACGATACTGGGGTCTCTACCCCACGGCGGTACCCGAGGCCGACGATTAAGCCCGCTGAAAACCCCTATCGTGCAACTGAGCAATCGCCGCTCAGATTTTTTCAAAAAAAGAGGTACATTTACGATGGAGTGTCGTAATATGGATACACTCAACGCATGAAGACTTCATCTACCCAAAAACAAGCACAGCTTTCGGATCAACTCCGACGTGCACGGGTATGCTCTGAATTCTGCATGACCTCGTCGATGGCTCTCAAGGCCAAATCGAAACTTGAACGACATTCCCAGAACGGAACCGAAGGGGCGCAAGCCTCCTTGCCCGCTTGGGAAAGTGAGACGACATCTTCTTCAGCTCAGTGCCTCCGGGCATAGATAGGAAGCGGAATGACGCCTTACCGCTGGAAACTCCAACGGACGATTCCTGATCCCGCGCATCTGCGGCCAGGAATGCTGGATAGCGCAAGCTCCGGAATGCGACCTGCCTCAGCAGGAAACACCATTTCCAACCTCCTAACCAGGAGCTTGTATGCCCTCAAATTTTCTATCGCGCAAAGAAGCCGCGACCTACCTCGGAATTTCACTCCGCACCCTTGACCGCTACACCAAGCGGAACCGACTAACCTACGCGAACATCGGCCGACGAGTCCTTTACACGAAGGACTCTCTCGATGCGTTCATCAAGTCCTGCACGATCAAGGCAGCCCCGAACACTGAACGGAATGGAGGTCGCTCATGATCCGCATTTCCGCTTGGGGCCTCTACCTTGGGCTGCTGAGTCAGCAGTCGTCCGATCATGCGTCTCACCAGTTAGGTGGGTATTTGCCACAGCAGCAGCCAACAGCCAAGCTGGAGGGGCTTCGGCGCAAGACCAGCGATGCCCCATCGGCCTCCAGCCGTACGGCACCGACGAACGGTATTCCCTCGCATAGTGATCAGACTTCCACCCAGCAGCTGGGGAAGGTCACGTTGAAGGGCTACCTAAATGATTCCCGCCACCCCTTGGGGCCAGCCTACGATCTTGAGCTCCTCAAGCGACAAGACGGCCATGCTGGCGACAGCGACGAGTTGGGGGGGCTCGGTATCCATGACCATACAGGCACCCCTGGCGACCGACAGCGAACCACCGGGGCCGGTCCAGAACGGTTGCGGGACAACATAGCTGTACGAGGGGGCATATCAGCAACCCCGGCCTGCCTACTCACCCGTACAGCTGGTGTTCTTCCCTACGGCGAGGCTCTGTCCAGCTGGTCTGTACTGTACGCTTTGGGCGGGCTGGGGTTCCTGCTTTACCTGTGCACCGGGGGGCCAGGGTTAGCCACGCCCTCGCCGCCGGGGCTCAAAGTGCGGCGCTCCATTAATAACAGTATAGCAGGACCGCACTTCGCTGGAATCGCCGCCCAACGGGAAGGAGGTGGACGATGAACCGGCTTGAATCATCGCTATCCGTGAACGCTCAAGGTCCGTTCATCGACCTGTTCGATCCAGACGCGCAAAAGCTGCTCGCAGTACTGTTCACTCAGGAGGATAGTTTCGGTATCGCCACCAAGGTCGGCGACGAACGAAGCTCGTGGAAGGAGGGGCGGTCCAACCTGGAGTCCTTGTACGACCGCCTGGGCCCGTACTATGGAAGCAAAAATCTGTACTTCACGCCGTCGGTATACCGTACGGATACGACCACGACTCGGAACGAGGACGTACTTGCCATCCCCGCACTCTGCTTCGATGTCGACTTCGGCGAACCGGGGCACAACGACACCTCGCCGTTCAACACGCGCGATGAAGCGCTTGCGGCGATCAACACCGCACATTTTTGCCCGAGTTTCGTCTGCGACACCGGGAACGGGTTCCACGTCTACTACATCCTATCCCAACGCCTGGCGTACCTCGATAACCCTGAAGGCCAGAAGGCATTCGATCTGGTAGCCAAAGCCCTAAAGCACGACTTGGCCATAGATTCGACACCATCGCCCAGCAACTTCTTCCGAGTGCCGGGGACCCCGAATCTCAAGCCCGATGGCTCGAAAGAGGCATACGTTATCGTTTCGGATCTTGAGCGACGGTATGACATCGACACTCTGGTGGCCTTCGCCCGGCAAACCGTACAGTTTCAGGCTCCTATCGATCCCGAAATCACCTCGGTGGAAGGGGCGGAGGCATCTCCGGTGGAAGACCGTGCAACGCTGCTAGACCGGCTGCCACACGAGATGCGTGTACGGCTGCAAACCGATCCAACATCCGAACGCTCGGAGCACTTCCACGGACTGGTCGCCCAGCTGTACCGTGAGGGATTCGTAAAGAACGAGATCACGCTGCTGATGTCCACCCACGTGGTGGCCCGCGAACGCTACGGGAAGCACACTGCACGGGAGGTCGAACGCTGCTTGAAGGCTATCCAAGCGCTGGAGGCTACCCATAACTCACGGATCGATCCTCTCCGTACGCCTGAGATAATCGACCCAGACACCTTGCGCCCGCTCTCGGCGGCGACCGAGCGGAAACGGACCAACTACATCGACCGGTACTGCCCAACCACCTCCGTCGAAAAACGCGCAGAGATCACCGCCACAGCCCGTTTCGTGGAAGATCGAGTCATCAGCATGGAGCGGACCGGCAAGGGCTCTGCGATCGATGAGGAACCCGGCCAGGGCAAGTCGGTCGCGGCCAAGTGTCACATCGCCGCCCATGCCGGCCCGGACAAGCCGTACGCCCTTGCCGTGGAGTCGCTCGAGAAGCTGGACGAAGCGGCGGCCCAGATCAGCGAACTCAGCCCCGAACTATCGGTCGGCAAGTACCATGGTTGGCGGGAGGACGAGTGCCACGCGCTGAGCGGGAAACCAACGGCTGCCCATCTTGCTGGCCCACGCCCGAAGGCCGGCGGGACTGTAGCGCCTGCCTGCCAAATGTGCACCAAGCGGGAATCCTGCGGCTACCACAACCGTGAGGACGCCCTTCGCTGCGATGTCATCGTGACCACGCACGAGAGCTTGCGACGCCTCCTGTCCGCCGGACAACTGAACAACCACCGGCTCCTCGTCGATGAGGCACCGTCCCTCTTCCGCAGCGAGAGCTTTCATGCGGGGAACCTCGACAAGCTTGCCGACCTCGTACGGCTGGAGACAGGAATGATCTTGAACTGGCGGTGCCTTCTATCGGGTGACCCGTTGGCTACCACAACGACCACCCCGCCATTCCCCCCCCGGTGCAAAAGTAAAGCAGGCCTCGACCGCAGCGACTTCCTACACTTCACCCTAGCCGGGCTACGAACGATGGAGGGCTTCAGAGACGCATTCCGCGACCTGGGACTAGCACAGCTCCGCATGAAGCAATCGCTCCAGAGAGGCTGGATTCCCGGCGGACCAAGCATCAAGGACCTCGCCAAGGCACACCGCGAACTCCGCAGACTGAAAAATCTGCTTGCTGGCGAAACCGGGGATACCCTCTGCCTCTTCTGGACCTCCAATGACGGACAGCAGGTGATCCATGCCAAGCGTCGCCTCGTACACCTCGAGGCGCCGCTGGAGGCGCGGGCCATTCTACTCGGGGCCGACATCGCGAACGACCCAAGCCTACCGTTCGGTCTGCACCTGGTACGACGGGAACGGCGTAGAAGACGACCGGAATTACGGCTGACGGTGTTCCGTAACAACTTCTTCGCATCCAAGCTGAAGCGTGCGCAGGAAATAACCCTTATCATGCTTAACGTCGCAAGCCTTGGAGAGCGGCACGCCGGAAAAGTTCTGGTATGTCGCCCCAAGGTGGCATCTGGAAACTACCACGAGCACCGTTGGCCTGAGGAGTTCGAACGATCTCTCCACGATTTGCTCAAGATCGAGGGACCAATCCCCACTCTGGACCGGGGACAGTTCAAAGGAACCAACGCGCACGCTGACGCAACCTTGGTCATCCTCAGCACGGTTCCGTTCTTCTCCACCATTCCCGACGTGGCGATGACCGATGTCCTTCGCAAGGGCCGCAGTCGCAAGCGGAACACCGTCTTGAAGGACGACGGGTACCCCAATATGTCCAACGGTAGATTCATCGACCACGAGATCCATCGTCTGGCCATGCTGAACTGCCTTTCCTCGATGAATCAAGCGCTCAACCGAAGTGCCCTTCGCCGCGGTGAAGCAGTTGACGCCCTCGTCTGTATCCCTGATGCACAGACATTCAGTTTGTTTTGGCGCGTGTTCCGCCCCGGCTTTGTGCTGAGCAACGCCTGGCGAGACAAGGTGGATGCTCAAGGCGATCCAACGGCGAAGGATTTGGCGGGCTTCTACCAGCTTATCTGCATGCAGAAGGGCGAAAAAATCAGCAAGCGGGATGCCGCCTCAACCATGGGGTATCCGAAGGACGGAGGAAAACCTGAGCGCGCCTGGCCGAACAGCAAAGCGGTTCTCATTCCCCTGCTCGAGCCCTTCTTCGAAATCGCCCAGCACGGGCTGACACGAAACGACTCGTATCTTTCCGAGTGATCAAGGGGCATCCCGCTTGCCCTACTCAATTAACACCCCCGAATTCATAGTCAGGTACGTTGAGGTAAAAATGACCGCCAAGCGCCTCGTTACGGCATACAAGGAGTCCGCCCAAGGATATGGAAAGCGGCCTTGCCACCCAGATAATATGAACGATGTCTGCGATCCCGAAATTATTAAAAGCGAACCCGTACGGCTATGATTTGTCGCCCAAACAATCCTTGATGAGCCCACGTACGGGCCGAGTGGATATCCGCCGATCCATGATGCTTTGCCACTGAGCTCGGTCTCCAGGTGTGCTCACTGGTTAAAGACGCCTTGCTCGTGGAGGCACCGCTGAATGAGATCGACGAAGTGGTGTTGCAAACCCTGGCGATCATGCAGGAGGCCGGGGAAATCGTCCTCGAAGGTTGTCCGTTTCGTTCTGATGCCGATATTATCCGGTTCCCCGAACGGTACGGAGAACCGAGGCAAGGCGATGCGGGAGAAAGTAACGCAAACCTTACCGAGATCAGAACGGGTGGGGGGTGGGGAGGCTCGTGCACAACCCTCAACAACCTTAAGCCCCTTAGATGTTGCTAAAATGGACCCTGAGTGTACCAAATGTCATCATGGGCTGAGGTCCTGATTCTAACGCCTGTGATCGCTCATGCGACACAAACACACGACCGAATACATGAAAACGATCGATAGCTGTAAACCTAGACAAGCGGTACTGGATGGTACCGCCGACTTCGTTGTTAACTTAGCGGACCTTACCTCTATCTCCAAGGCGGAGGCGACAGAGTTTTTAGACTCCAACGTACTGACTTCCGGGATGCAGATCCTCATCGAGAACGCCTTTTCCCGCCTAGGAGGAAATGCATCAGCCAGCGGTATCTACAAACTTTCCGAGTCGATGGGCGGGGGCAAAACGCAGTCTATGTTGGTGTCCGGCATCTTGGCCCGCTTCCCCAACCTGTCCGGCACACTTCCTTTCGACCAACCGCTTCCCAAAGTTAAAATGGATGTGGTTGCTTCCTTTACCGGTCGTTCTACCGATAAAAAAGTCTGGGTGGATCTCGGCAAGCAGATCGGCGTCAAGTTCCCAGACGACCGTGCCCCGTCTGAAACCGAATGGCGCGATGCCCTGAAGGGTAAAACAGCTCTCATCCTCCTGGACGAACTTGCGTTCTACCTCGTTCACGCTGCCAGCATGGGATCCCCAGAGGAGGGACAGCGAGCATCGACCTTAGCCAGCATCGCCATGACGAACCTCTTTGGGGCGGTACGCGATTACAAAGAATGCCGCAACTGCGTCATCATTATCGCCGATCTGGAAAAGGACTGGGAGCAAGGTGCGGAGGAACTAAACCGCCTGCTCAACCAAAACGCTGTGCTCAGCGGTACAGTCCAGTCGGTGAACAACGAAATGTCCAAAGGGGCTCAGACGATCACACCGGTCGATAACCAAAAGGACGAACTCTACTCGATTCTCCGAAAACGGATCTTCCAAAACATCGATGCCACGGATGCGGAGATCGAAGAGGTGGCTGACGCCTATGTAAAACAGCTCAAGAAGGCTTCAGCGATCATCGACAGACCGGTGCAACAAATCCGTGAGGAAATCCTCGCCTCTTACCCGTTTCACTTCTCCACTAAGCACCTGATCGGCACCTTCAACGACAACCCAGGGTTCCAGAAAACGCGAGACGTGATTCGACTCATGGCAACCGTGGTGCGCGAGATTTGGTCGAAGTCCGCCGACCCCGCTGTCCGTAAGCGCCACCTCCTTTCTTTAGCCGACGCAAATCTCAACGCCCAAGAGGTCAGCAGTCGTTTCATCGCGATCAAGCCATCGTTGCGCGAGGCGGTACAGACCGACATCGCTTCCAACGGAACTTCCTTCGCCGAAAGCTTCATTAAGGAAACCAAGGGGATGTCCTATGACGTTGCCCGTTGGATTTATACCGCCTCGCTGTCTGAAGTCCGCCCGCAGGGACTCAAGGATTCTGAAATCGCGGAATACCTCAGCGCTCCCGGTGTTGATATCGGTGGCCTTCAGGACACACTAAAACGCCTCGGGGAGACATGCTGGTACATCGAGCAGACAAAAGGTGGATCCTATTTCTTCAACCGCCAGCGCAACCTGAACGCTCAGCTCAACGCGTATATCAAGAGTTGTGCCAAGCCAGACACGGATCAGGAAGTGGAGAACAAACTTAAGCAGATGTTCGAGCCGCGGGATAAGAGCTGCTATCAAAAAGCAGCGATCCTGCCAGCACTCGACTCGGTGAAGCTTGACCGAGATAAGACAACACTTGTGGTCTGTCGCGACGAGTCCGATTTCGCAACATGGTATAGCAACGAGAAGTATAAGAATCGCGTGGTGTTCCTCATCCCCGTCGACAACGAAGCCCTGTTCCACATGAACAAGAAAGCTCAGCGACGCTGGGCTATCCGACAAATCGTGGCCGATCTGACACCCGAGGACTCCCAGTATCAAAAGGCGAAAGCGCTGGAGCTTGAGATCGATTCCGAGCTCTTTTTGTCCGCTCGCTCGCTCTTCGCCAAGGTCCACTATCCACTAATCGACCAGGCGACCCAAGACACCACACTCGTGGCAACCGATCTACTCGACAGCTATCATGACGATAGCTCCGGCAACCTTATCAAGTTTCGACCAGACGATGCAGGCAAAGGGGAGTTCGTGATCGAGGCAACCTTGCGGGATGCTAGCAAATTCATGGTCTTTCAAGTCGCCGGGCAGGATCCAGTAAAAGCCCTTGCACCGCTCCGAAAACGGGTGGAGACGTTTCTTTTCGGTGGATCCAACCGAACGGCATGGGAACAGATCATGGACGGGGCTGCCAGTCGTGGCCACATGGTGCTAACCCAGCCTGGCACGCTGGAGCGTATGAAAGACGCCCTCCTGCGAGCCGGCGAATGGCGCGAAGAAGCGGGTCAAATCCTCAAGCCACCTTTTGACGAGGTCACCTCAGTCTCCGTTGAATGGAAGAGGGATGACAGCACCGGACAGATTACCACCACCGACCTCAAAATCGCCCATGCCGACAAGTTGATGGTCCAGGAAGATGGTGGGGAATGGCGCGAGATCCCACTCGACAAACCACTCACCTCCGACGCCATGCGACTCGCCTTCAAGGCGGTGGACAGCTCGAATAAAAACAAAGACGGTGCCACTCAGCAGGTCGAGAACTACATCGATCTTTCCCACGAGTTCCTAGACTCTCCCACCGAAGGGAACATCGTCATCAAGATTCGTACCGTCCCCGACTGCCCTGTCAAATGCACCGACAACGGAGCCGATCCCGCGAACAGTGGAAGCCCCTACGTACCTCCAGGCCTAGATGTTCCAGAAGGCACAACCATCCGGCTGTATGCCGAATGCAAAGGCGTCACGAAAGAAGCCCGCTTCGTAGTGCCGAAAAGCGGGAAAGGGGGAGAGGACGAAGGGGTTTCCCTCGATCTCACCAAGCCGGTCGATGTGGCTGGGCGGGGTTTAAAATTCATCACGAGACAAGACACGTACAAATTCCTCTCAACCTTGCCGGATACCGCAACGCTTAGAATGGTGGCCGCCAAGGTGACCGATAACAACGTGAATCAAAACGTATCTCTACGATGGGATCGCACCTCTACCCTCACAGCCAAGCGGATCCTACAGGGCTTCGATTACTTGGACAGCGAACTCCCTCAGGGCGAGTGGAGCCTTCAGTTCGACACCCTGCATTTCGAGAATGGCAGCAGCCTGAACCAGTGGCAGGTGGACAGCAGCCAGCAGATCGATCCCACCCTAATTTCCCAACCGTCCTAACCCCCACCGCAAAACTTATGGCAACCACTCCCCCAAACCCGTTCGGTAGCGTCCACGAAGACGGCGACGTGTACGAGTTCAGTATTTCCAAGGATGCCTTGGGGAACTGCATACTCCGTCCGCGCATTCGTGTGGAGCGGGGGAGAATAATCGAGCCCTATGTTGTCACCCTACCACTCCGGCTGTGGCGGAAGGTCAGTGTACGAGTCGTCCGCGAACTCACGTCGGGCATGGACGAAAAAGAACGGGGGCCACGTAAACCAAAGCTGCTCGGTGGTACGAATTTGCTCTCTCCCATGATCGGCCGCGAACTAGCCATTCTGTTGTGGGCTCTGATCGAAGATGGTGCCGAAAAATCTGTGGAACCCATCGTCCAAGGCTGGCGTGAACTCGCCCGCGAGGAACGCTGGTGGCTCTATTCAAAGGCCGCCGCCAAAGGGCAAGAAACAGGTGTCGGCTGGCGCCGCGCGCTCTTCGTCGCCCTTTCACAGCCCACGACAAGCCGGAGCCAGTACACGGAAAAAAAAAGCCCAGAGGACTCCTCCATGGAGCCAACCTCAAGCAAGCCGAGTACCACAACGAGCGAGTTCAAGGAACTGGCAGGCCCTCAGCGGACACGGGAAACAAAAACGCCAGTGAGTATACCAACGTCGTCGAAGAAGGAACCGCTCATCTACCCGAAACGGAAGCGCAAGAAGCAGGCCTCATCCAAAAAGGCGGTGACGCGAAAGCCAACCTCAAAGAAAAAACCCTCGGCGAAGAAGAAGAAGGTCACGGCGCAGAAGAAACCGGCAAAGGCCAAGAAGGTTCCCAACAAGACACGCGCGGGGGGGGAGACCAAAAGCAAAGCCAGCAACTCGAAGAAAACGAGAAAGAAAACGTCCAAGCCGACCACCTCGAAGAAAGTAAGCCCGAACAAAACCAAGAAAAAGACGACCAGGAAAAAGGCCTAGACGGTCCGACCCAACTCCAACTCTTTTAAACGCCCCGATCTCCAGCGAACCCAATAGGCCACCTTTCCTGACCATGTCCGACCAACCATTCCGCTCCCTCCTCGAAGTCCAGTTCCCCATCGCACACATGTCGGTGGAAAGCTACAAGGAGCGGTTGCCCTATGTTGGAAAGCGCCTCAACAGTCTTGGGAAATGGTGGGGGACCAAGCCGATCTGTCTGACTCGCGCGATCATTCTTGCGTCTGTATTCCCAGCCGCGGAGGATCCAGAGCGCTGGCCGGAGGATCTACGAATCTTCCTGAAGTGCATGTCACTTGACCTTGAGGGTATGTGGGACCGCAAGAAGAAGGGACTTCCTCCCGAGCCCTGTTTCGAGCTGGCATCTCCCCCAGAACGCGCCGAGCTTTTCACCGAAGATGGCAAGTGGAAGCGAGGCCTACGCGGCACTGTGAAGGCGCCGCTGGAGCGACGGGCCTTCGAGCAAATGTCCTTCATCGAGCAGCGTGAATACTGCGAACTCATAGAACAAATCGACGGTCCCCCAGAAGCGGCTTGGCCGGAGATCAACACCCATTTAGAGACGGAAGTTTCCAGTCTAGCCGAGCTGGTTCAAACGCTTGGCCAGCGCGTCTATGGCGAAGCTTTTACTGTTGGGGATGCTTTTTCCGGGTCTGGCTCCATTCCATTTGCCGCCGCCGAACTCGGGTGCAACGTCGTCGCATCTGATCTGAACCCTGTTGCCTGCACCCTCACTTGGGGAGCGTTGAACATCATCGCCGGCGACCCGGCTTTTCGTGAGGAGGTCCATGAGACCCAAGAGCGTCTTTATCAAGAACTGGACGAATGGGTTTTAGAGCAGGGCTACGAAACAAGTGAAGAGGGGTGGCGGGCCGAGGCCTATCTCTACTGTGTGGAAATCACTGTGCCCGAATGGGATAACTGGAAAATCCCTCTTTCCCCGTCTTGGCAGGTGGCCCCCAAGTTTGACGTTTGGGTAGATCTGGTGCCGGTTCCTGAAGAGCGTCGTTTTGATTTCGAGGTCAAGACGGATGCAGCTGGATTTAAGGCCGCCAAGCAGGGAAGCAAGCAAGGCCGAGACATCGTCTGCCCTCCTGCCCTCTGGCAGCACTTTGTGAATGAAGGGCGCGCCGACAGTATTCCTCGACAGATTAGTTACAACCAAGTCGTTGAGAATGCAGGAGGGCTCCGAAACTGGGAACGTCACGAAGTTGCTCCCCGAGAAGGTGATGTTCTAGGCGAGCGCCCTTACTGCATTCGGTGGGGAACAGGAAACGGAAATGAACGGGTTTATCGGGCTCCTACCGCACATGATCTTGAGGTCGAATCTCGAATCCGGCGAGAAGTGGAGGAGAACCTTTCCTCGTGGCAGGAGGCGGGGACTGTACCAAGTTGGCGGATCGAGCCAGGTGAAAAAACAACCGAACCCATTCGTACCCGCGGCTGGGCATACTGGCACCAACTGTTTAATCCTCGGCAGCTAAATATATTAAATAATTATAGCCATAAAATTAGCAGTATAGAGAAAACTTCTCTCCGATTTTCCCAAGTTGTGGCATTAGGCCGGACATTAGATTATTCCACGCGGCTGGCTCGCTGGCTTGATTCAGATGGAGGGGGAATAGGAGGAGCAAAGCAGCTTTTCTACAACCAAGCCTTCAACACGATGTGGAATCACGCTGTTCGAGGTCTAAAGTCGATTAATCGTCAAATTACGCTTACCCATTCGGCGGTCACTGGAAATCCAAGAACTGTTAAAAACGAAATTAGTGATGCACGTTTCCTCTCTACACCTTGCCATCTGTGGATCACAGACCCTCCTTACGCAGACGCAGTAAATTATGAAGAGCTCTCCGAGTTCTTTCTCGCTTGGTACGAACCACATATCCGCGCTTGCTTCCCCGAATGGTACACCGACTCCATGCGGGAGCAGGCGGTCAAAGGTGACGACGCCCCGTTCCGGGTAGCGATGATGGAGTGCTATAGAAATCTGGCCGAGAACATGCCCGACGACGGGATGCAGGTTCTGATGTTCACCCATAAGGACACAGATGTTTGGGAAGACCTTGCGCTCATCATGTGGGCTGCGGGACTACAGGTGAAGCAGGTCTGGAGCGTGGCAACTGAGACGCCAGGTGCGGGTATTCGCACAGGCAACTACGTCCAGGCCACCTACAACATGGTGCTTCGCAAGCGACCCAAGGACGCGCCCGAGGGCTTCGTCGACTTTATCACCCCGCAGGTGAACCAGCGAGTGAAAGAGGTGATCACGCACATGCGAGAGAGCCAGGTGCAGGGTGGGCTGACCAACTGTGGCTACACTGACACCGACTACCTGCTAGCGGCGCAAGCAACGGCGGCCGAAGTGGTCACCGGCTATTCCAGCATCGATGGTGTCGACCTCGAAGAGGAGTTGCGGACCCCGAACAAAGAACGAGGCCGCTCTGCGCTCCGCAAGTTGATGGAGAACGCCAAGCGCACCGCGACTGATTTTCTCGTTCCGCCGGGTATCGATGCGGCCCTCCGAGATAGCGGCGCGGGTGGCGATCCCTACCGCTTCTGGCGCGCGTTTTCCGCCGAAGAGAAGTTCTTGCTCAAAGGTCTCGAGATGGAGGCGCTCGGAGCGGACAAACTAAGTGTATTCCAGGATTTGGGCCGTGCATACGGGCTCAGCGAATACGAAGAGTTGATGGGGCCTGTAGAGGCTAACAACGCCCGAACCAAGCTGCCTGGCGAATATAGCCGCAAGAGCTTTACTCGGTACGATGATGTCGCACCGGCTGAGCGCGATACCTGGGAGAACAGCATAACCCGTCATGTGTACGAGGCACTCAAGCTACTGGGCAGCACGGCCGGCATCGAGCGGGCGATGAAGCACCTGCTGGACCACACTGACTTCTGGAACATCCGTGCAGACCGACTTGCCGTCATCCTCCGCTACTTGCGAGAAATCACCCGTGATATCGACGCATGGACGGACCTCCGCGAGCATGTCGAATCCTTGGCTCTGAACGTGGAGAACTGGCGGGCATGAACAGGCCCAACTTGGACAACGTCCGCGAACTGGATGAAAAGGCCGAAGAGAAGTGGCCAGCCATCTTCGAGGCCGAGCGTCTTAGTCTCGAAAAAATGGACGCCTTGGATACTGCAATCACAGGCCTGAAACTGGATAAGGCTCTTTCGGTGGTGATGTACGGTTCACTCCCCCGTTTGGAGCTTACGACAGGTAGCGACCTTGACTGGGCGCTACTTGTTGACGGCCGCGCGGATCCTGGTCACACTCAGATCCTCAGGGATGTGAGCGGTACGCTGGAAGGAGCCGGTCTAGCCGATCCTAATAAAGAGGGTGCCTTCGCGCAACTCTGCTACAGCCACAACCTGGTGCAGCAGATCGGGGGCAACTCGGATACCAACATGAACCTGACACGGCGAGCCCTGCTTCTGTTGGAATCATGGGCACCTGGAGGAAACGATGCCTATGAGCGAACTATTCGCCAACTACTGAGGCGTTATCTGGAGGATAATTACACAATGCGCGATGGGGTGTACTCCTGCGTACCAAGATATTTGCTAAACGATATCGCCCGCTACTGGCGGACGATAACTGTAGATTACGCGATGAAGCGGAGGGACCGACCAAAATGGGCACTGCGCAACGTGAAGCTCCACTTTTCCCGCAAGCTCCAGTTTGTTTCTGGGATGCTTGTATGTCTTCTCGCACAAGTTAATGAAAAGCAGTTCCACGGTGTGGGGTTTGAAAAGGCCGCTTTGTTGAATTTTCTGGAGGGTTACAGTCACCGAGCTCCACTGGATATTCTCGCCGAGGCCTTGACGACTTTCCGCGCCGAAGTCCATACGGAGGCTCTCTTGGGACCCTACAACACATTTCTCGAGCAAATAAACAAACCTGAGATTCGTGATGCTCTTAAGAATTTGGAATGTCCCGAACTCGGAAACAATCCCCACTTTTCTGATTTACAGGAACTAGGGAGATCCTTCGATAAGGCACTAAAAGGTTTTCTTTTTTCGTCGGATGAAACACTAAAAGGGTTGATCATAGACTATGGCATTATCTGACACATCCCGATTCGGCTTTTCAAGCGGTGCTCTTTGCAAGGGCGATTTCCGCACTGCGATTCAATGGCTTCACGAAGCAGAAGTCGATGTGATCGAGTTGTCGGCTCTCCGCTTTTCCGAGCTGGCACCGCTCGTACGCGCGCTGACAGAGGACCTAGAACTTTGCTTCAAATCTGTTTCGATCCACGCGCCGAGTTCCTTCACCCGGGATGAAGAGGACGAGGTAATCGAACTCCTGTCTCGTGAGGCGATAAATACCTTTGCCATCGTGATCCACCCTGACGTTTTACACACACCCAGCAAATGGCGTCAGTTCGGACGTCGACTGCTGGTGGAAAATATGGATGATCGAAAGACCACCGGTCGCACGGCAGATGAACTCGATATCGTTTTTAAAGAGCTGCCAGAAGCGGGCCTTTGTTTCGACATCGGGCACGCGCGTCAAGTCGATCCGAGTCTGCTCGAAGCCTGGCGAATCCTTGAGCAGCATGGGGATCGCCTCGCCGAGATCCATGTGAGCCATGTCGATGAAGACGGTGCCCATGCTCCGATGGAGCAAATGGCTCGGAATACCTGCCGCTGGTTCCAGCGTCGCAACCAGGCCGATGTGCCGGTGGTCATCGAGTCCCCTGTTGGGCAGGACGAAATCGAGCATGAACTCGGTGTTGTCCAAGAAGCGTTATCTGGAGCCTGATCTCCCGCGCGGAAGCCGATGGAACTCACTTACTATCTCGAAATTTTGGGATTAGGCCAAGGAGCCTATGTCCTTCCAACAGATACAGCAAAAAAGCTGGTGGATGCTTCCGATGAATTCGCAACGGATCTAGCCGTTGATGTACCTGAGTCGGCTAATAAGTATTTTTATGCGTTGTTTGAGGAACATGACAACGCCACTTTCTCCCTGCATTACGGTTATCCTGGGGATGGGCCGGACTATCCGCTGCTTGATGAATTCATCGAGTCCAGAGGCTATGAACTCGATGAAGAATCGCTCAAGAAGTACTTGGTCGAGGAGCGGGGAGAAGATCCGGAAGATCTTGAGGCGTTTGCCTTAGCCTTCAAGCAACTTGAGAAAGAGCTAGGGGAAGTCATCGGCGGGGGAGAGCGAGAGCACTGGATGGCATGGGACTTTGAGACCCATCACAGTACGCTAGCTTCCGCTTATCGATATTTAGAAGATTTGCCGCTTGGAAACGCAAAAGTACCACAAGGTGGTATCTCTGTCGGCAAGGTCGTGTTCATCGAGGGAGATCGTCCGGGCTCGAACCTAACTTTCGTTGAGATTCATGGTATTCAGGCCGTTCGGGCTCTTCAGTACCGCCTGTTAGAATTAGGGGAGAAAATTCACATCCATCCCGGGGGAGCGCTCTGAACGTGAATCGATTTAGTTCGCGGAGGAAGTCGCTTTACGAAGACTTCCTCAAGCCCAGGCTCAGCAGCGCGACGTCGCTGGACCGGATCGCCGGTTACTTCCAGTCGAGCCTTTTGGCTTTGGCGGCTGCTGAGTTCTCAAAGATCCCCAGTGTGCGTATCGTCTGTAACGCGGACGTATCCTCAGAAGACGTGGATGCGGTCAAAATGGCGTCCGGTGATCGGCAAAAAGAACTGCAAGCGGCGATGCTCCGACTGGTCTGGAATAAAGCGGACTTCCCGCATCTGGTTGATGTCCATGGCGAAGCGGCCAAGAAGCGCTTCCAACTTTTATACCAGTTGCTCTGCGAAGCGCGGGATGGAAAACGGGTATTCGAGATACGCATCGTCCCAGACAGTGCCTTTGGCTTCCTTCATGGAAAAGCCGGAGTCATTCGAACCGCGGATGGGGAGGCAACATCCTTCATCGGTAGCGCCAACGACAGTGAGAGAGCATGGAGCAAAAACTACGAACTCGTATGGGAAGATGATAGCGAAGATGCGGTCGCATGGGTCCAGGAGGAGTTCGACATTCTCTGGGAGGCGGGATTTCCCATGTCAGAGTACATGGTCAAGCAGCTGGACCGCCTCGGAACCCGTAAGCTGATCAACAACCTGAAGAACTGGCAGGAGGATCCTGAGCCCGAAACGGTGCTCGCCGAGGTGCCGGCAGTCACCGAGCTCTTCGGCTTCTGGGACCATCAGAAATACTTCATCGACCTTGCCTGGAAAGAGCACCGGAAATACTTAGACGACCCGCGTCGGGGTGCACGATTTCTGCTCTGTGACGGGGTCGGACTCGGAAAGACCCTACAGCTCGGCGCGGTAGCCAAGCTGATCGGAACGCTGGATGATTCCCCGATCCTGATTCTCGCACCGAAACCTCTGATCGAACAGTGGCAAGAGGAACTGCTCTTGAAGCTGGATGCGCCCTCAGCGATTTGGGTAGGCGATGGTTGGTTGACGGAGCGGGAAGAATTTCACCCGATGCTTCCCGAGAATCCGGCGAACTGCCCACGCAAGATCGGGATCGTGTCCACCTCGATCGTGACAAGTGCTCCGCGTAGTGAGCGAAACCGCGCCTTATGCGAGGCGATCCTCAAGAGTCGTTTCAGCTGTGTGATCTGGGACGAAGCCCACCGTATCCGGAGAACGATCCGCGCGAACCGAATCTATGACGCACCGGATCGGAATACCTGGTATCGATTCGCGGAGGAGTTGGCTGGCTGTTGCCAAACGATGCTACTGGCAACCGCGACCCCCATGCAACTGCATCCGATCGAGCTATGGGATCTCCTCTACATCCTGAGTATTAACAACCCGCAGATCATGGGCAGCCCGGCGAGTGAGTGGCGGAATGTCGGCGATCCCCTATTTGAAATGCTAGCTGGACATGCCCAGGTGAAGGACCTCACCGTCAAGTGGGACTTCTGGCGCGACCCTGTTCCGATTCCTCTAGATCCGAGCTCCGCTGACTTCGACTGGGTCAGAAGACAGCTCGGAATGGGGCCGAATGATGATGGTGCGACACGAGCCGATCTCGAGAGAATCGATGAAGCTGTCCGAGATGACCTTGATTTTAAAGACCTTCGCGAGGTGACGCCGTTCACCCAGCGAGTTGTTAAACGCAGCCGGGACCGGCTCGAAGCCGAAGGCAAGCTCGTGCCGATAGCGATGGAACCGTATGGGGATGACGCTCCGATCTTTTGTTCGCATCGGATGACCGAGGCCTTCGGACTTGCAGAGGATTTCGCGAGAGAACTAAACCAGCGGGTTCGAGCCGGAGGTTTCATCAAGACCCTGCTTCAAAGGCGGATCGGAAGTTCCTTGGAAGCGGGGCTGCGAACAACAAGAAAAATGCGGGCGGGAAGCGAACTGGCTGCGGAAGAGAATCCTGAAGATGACGGGCTATACCCACTTGAGCCAAACGAGCTGGAAATCCTAGAGACGCTTGAACGACACTTGGTAGCGCATCTGTCATCGGAGCAAGACCCCAAATTTGAACGCGTACTAGAGGTTCTCCAGTCAGACCATCAGGGCGCCACCTGGCTGGAACGCGGCACCCTGATTTTCACTCAGTTCTATGACACGGCGGAAGCTCTCTGCGAATTTCTAAGACCTCACTTGGACATTCCGATAGGCCTCTATGCGGGAGGGGGTTCGAGCAAACTCTACTCGGAGGAATCTGTCCGTCCGATTAATCGCAACATCCTCAAGGAACAGGTCCAAAATAACCGACTGAAACTGTTGATCGGGACTGATGCGGCCAGCACAGGCCTCAACCTGCAGCAGCTAGGGTGCCTGATCAACGTGGATCTTCCTTGGAACCCCACTGTGCTTGAGCAGCGCAAAGGAAGAGTACAGCGAGGCACGATTTCAAAGACCATTCCCTTCTACAACATGCGGTACAGCGAAGGGGTTGAGCAGCGACTTTACCAAAGGCTTTCGTCACGAATCCAAGGCATCGCTGATATCTTCGGAGTAATCCCCGACTTTATCGTCGATGGATGGGTTGATGACATGCTCGAAGACCGAGAGTGGAACGATGACGCGTTGGTAAAATGGATCGATGGAGATGCTGAAAACCCCTTCACACTTAAGGAAACAACCGAATACGTCAGCGTGGACTGGGATGTAACGGCAACAGTGCTAAACCAAACCGTTGCCCGGAAACAACTGATGGCGAAATGGACGTAGACCGAAACTAAAGTAGACGGGAATGGCTTTCGTGCATACGGGTGTCTTCGACACCAGCTTCTTCATCCAGTGACTGAAACTAGCCCTTGGGAGGGAATGTGTCTCGGCCTGGTGGCACGGTGTCCTTCGCGCGAATCTTGCCATCGACTCCCTTGATCGTGAGCTCACCACCACCCTGGTTTGCCAAGTTGCCCCTGCCGGCCGCGATAGCTGCGGCCTGAGTTCGATGGACACTTGATGCGCGAGTTGCGTCAGCGCGTTTGTTCTCCCAGTTGCCGTCTTTACGACGCGAGATCATTCGGTCTTGTTTCTTGCTCATGTAGGTCAGTTAGAAGATATTTTCGAAGTCGCGCAAGAAAAAACTTCCCAAAACGGGAATAATGAGTAGGAGACTATCCTGAAAAAGGAAAATGCGTATCCTCTCCAGAAAACGGCTTCGGGAATTTGCGACCCGTCACCCGGGAGCGAAAGCTCAGTTAGATGCCTGGTGGGCCGAGGCCTCGAAGGCGAAATGGAAGAGCTTCCACGACCTGAACCAGCGGTACCGCACAGCAGATCAGGTGGCCGGAAATCTGGTGATTTTTAACATCTGCGGAAACAAGTACCGCCTAATCGTGAAAATCGATTACAATGCTTCGATGGGCTTCATAAAGTTTGTCGGGACACATGCCGAATACGACAAGATCGACGTTAAGAACCTATAGTAAGAAAATGAAACCGAAAATCATCCGTAGCGAAGCGGACTACGATGCCGCGCTGTCCCGAGTTGAGGAACTTATCGATCTAGGGGCAAATCCGGGCACTCCTGAGTTCGATGAACTAGAACTTCTCGGCATGCTGGTGGAGTCCTATGAAGATTCGACCTTTCCGATGGATCTACCTGATCCCCTAGCGGCAATCGAATTTCGTATGGAACAAGAGGGGCTAACTCGCAAAGACATGGCCAAGTACCTCGGTAGCGCCTCCAAGGTTTCAGAAGTGTTGGGTGGGAAGCGATCGCTCAGTCTAACAATGATTCGCAAGCTCGCGAACGAACTCGGTATTCCTGCCGATGTACTTCTTCAAGAGAAGGGAGCCGAACTGCCGGATGACGGCTTCATGAAGGAGGCTCGTCATTTCCCGGTTGCCGAGATGGTCAAGCGTGGGTGGTTTGCAGGGTTTTCCGGCTCCTCACGTGAAGCTCGAGGCCAACTTGAAGACCTTATGCGCGCCTTCGTGGCCCCGCTCGGAGGCCAGACAGTGCAGCTAGCTCTCAATCGCCAAACGATCCGAGGAACGAAGTCGTCTGCCACCCACGCGATGACAGCATGGCGCATTCGAGTAGCCATACTTGGCCTGCAGCAGAAAACCCCTGAGTACATACCTGAAACTGTCGATTTCGACTTCCTCAGCGGACTCGCAAAACTAAGCGCACTTAATCATGCTCCCCTTTTGGCTCGTGAGTACCTTGCACGTGCGGGTATTCCACTAGTGATCGAGAAACACCTGCCTAAAACCTATCTGGATGGCGCTGCGATCCTGCTGCCAGACGGAAGGCCCATGGTTGCGTTGACACTGCGCTACGACCGGCTCGATAATTTCTGGTTTACACTCTTTCACGAACTGGCGCATATCGCTCTTCATCTGGTGCCTGGCGAAGCAGAGGCCTTCTTTGATGATACGTCATCAGCCAGCACGAAAAAGGTCGAACGCGAAGCGGATGAACTCGCTTCAGAAGCGTTGATTCCGGAATCAGAGTGGCGCACAGCCAAGCTCACCATTCGTTCTGATTCCGCTCAGGTGACCGCTTTCGCGAGATCACAGCAACTACACCCATCCATTCCCGCTGGACGAATCAGGTTCAAGGCCAAGAACTACCAACGGTATAGTCAGCTGCTAGGAAATGGAATGTGTCGGAAGTTGTTCGCTCCTGATTCTTAACGGGCACCTTCAGGACACGAATTCGCTGTCTGTCCAAATCAGAGCCTTAAATACTGAGGTCAAATCCCAGTGACACCAACTCCTCGGCAACCGCTTGAGCAGGGAGACCAGGTAGACCGGTCATCTCGATCGCCTTCTCCCATGCGAAGAACATAGCGCCGAACTCTTTTTTGGCGTGTTCTTCATCGAGTATAGTTTCCAACCATCCGAAAAAGACGCCTTGATCTGGCGGCGCTGGTTCGCGGATAGGGGCGTCGCGCCATCCCATCTCTTCGTCGATCCTTTCGAAAGGGTTGCCCTTGTTGCGCTTTAAGAGTCCCACCTCTTCTTCGAGTGTTCTTCGTGAAGACACAGAGGCCAACTGGTTGTAAAGGAGTTGAGCCGACGCATCCCAGAGGTCCTCCGGCCCGTCATATCGAAAGAGAGATGTGCGGCTTCCGAGCAGCGGTGTGCCATCCGCGAACTGACAAGCCTGAGGCAACCAGCTTGGAAGATCTTCAAATGGACCGCAGGCGTAAACTTTCCGCTCCTGACTGAAGGGGTTAAGCATGGTGTGCAGGATCGCGCAGTTCGGAGCATCAGGTTTCCAGATGAGGGTAAAGGCGACGAAAGTGGGGCCATAAGGGTTGAAGATGGATTCGAGAAAAAGCGGCAGGCACTTCAGACCGGTGAGGTCAGATACTTCTACCGGATCGATCAGGGTAAATTCTCGCTCGCGCCAGATGTCATCGGGTACGGCGACCAGGCCGGTGCCGAGCCACCATGAGAAGGCCTCTGGTAGAACCTTTTCCTCCCCGGGCTCGGCTGCGATGAGACTCTCCAGACGTTCGCGCATGCTATCACCGATCTCACCCACCGTGGTCTCGCGGACGATCTCGATCGGTCCGTCTTCGCCAGCCTCCCAGGTCGGTAGATGGCGCGTGATATCGAGTACGCGCTGCGACTGCTGAGTCATGGTGCGAAGCGCTCCTGCGATGGAACCAAAGACCCCCGCGTCTTTTTCATCTTCTAGGGCCCACAAGAGGAACTCAAGAATCGCCAGGTAATTTGCCCCGCTCCGCATCTTCATGGCAACGTGCCGACCCTCAACCGGCAGGCGTTGCCAAACACGCTTCGCTGGTTCCAACACGCGCCGGTCCCCGAGAAGGAGTACACCTCCAAGCTTGGCGCCATCGTCAGCATCGAGCTTCGGCTTGACCATCAAGTTGTTCAGAACGAAAGACGCCCCCGCGTATTCCAAGCCCTGGTCTGGAGCGACACTTGCAAGATTCAGCGCCGCCGTGGAAACGACCTGATGATCGGTGTCGGCCTCCACAAACGCCATCAGTCCGATGTAGCCGGCCCCGTCATGTTGCTCCACCAAGGTCGTCACCATCTGGAGGGCGTTTATGCGGTCGTTCGGCGTCGAGCGCGTCATCCAGTGCTTGTAGGCACCAAACACCAAACGGATCATGCTCCCATCCGACGTCATACCGTATCGCGTTATCAGAAGGATAATCGACTGGGTGAACTCATCGTCATCCATGCCCTCCCATGCGTTCGGGTCACTAGCCTTGCGGACGAATTCCTCATACTCCTTGTCTTTCATTCGGGTACGATGCCTCGGCTGTTGGAGATCGCAAGACGCTTTCATGTCATAGAGAGAGCTGGTACGATTCCGACCATAGATAAAACTAGTTGAGCTGATGGAAATCCTGGAAACACCCGACAACGGTACCCGCACAAACTCGCATGCACCGGCGAGAAAACCCACCTCCGAAAAGGCCAAGGCGGCCAACCGGCGGAACGCAAAAAGGTCGACCGGCCCGAAAACTAAACAGGGCAAGGCGCGCTCACGCATGAACGCGCTCAAGCACGGGTTAAGCGCGAAGACGCTGACCGCGAAAGACTATGGGAAGCTGCTCGGCGATGAGAATGTGGAAGAGATGGTAAAAGCGGTACGGAAACGATTTGCCAGTCCCTGCCCCTTGGTGCAGTCGCATGTTGAAGCCGTGGCCCACATCCTGATGAAGCTACACCTTGCCCAGAAACTGGAAAGCTCAGCGCTTGCCGCACAATTACCGGACAACGTTTCGAGCCAGCTGAAAAGCCAAAGAGGTAAAGCCACGGGGCTGACATTTAAGCAACTCCAAGAAAACGAGAAAGCCTTTAAGGAACTCGTGGCCGCTTTCGAGCAAGGTCGGGTGCCAAAGCTTCCTGCTAACGACATCGAGTGGTTCGCCAAGAAAGTGCTTAACCATTTGCAGCCATCAGGCTGGGCGGAGCAGGCGAGCGAAGCGCTGCCCGGGATGGAAAAGCACCAAAAAGCGCTGGCTAGGAAACAGAAGGCTACGAAGGAGGAGACCGAACGCGAGACTCTGGCGGTCGAGGTCAAACTCCTCGACTCGCAGATCGAACAGTACCAATCCGAGATCGACCGTGAGCAAGCGCGTCTGGACGGGCTGAAATCAGAAATAAAGTCGATGGCCAAAATCTCGCCAAAGCAGCTAGCCAAGCTGATCAGGAAAAATGACCTTAACGCAGTCCGCGCCCGATTCGCTTCGGCATGTGCAAAAGCGCTCCTCGAAGATGGGAGGATGTTGTGCGATCTCAAAAGCTTGCGTGCCCAAGAGGCCGAGGCGGTGGCGTCTCATGAACAGGACATGGAGCGGATCACCAAGAATCCCGAGATGGTTTGCGGCTGGCAACCCTACACGTTGGCGATTCAGCGAGAACTACGTCTCGCCCTCGAAAACCTTCAACGCATGGCCTCGTTGGACCTGCCGTGAATGGCTTCGTTTTCCCCAGAAGCAGACTCAGATGAGGGAATGCCTTCGCCCAAGCACCTGCCCTGCAGTAACTTTCGAAACAACTGCAGACTCCGCAAGATGGCTTCGTTTCCTGAAAGGACCGTCAACTGATAGGATTTACCAATCATGAACCCCCGCGCCTCCATCGACACGACTTTCGACTTTCGGACGGATACACCCGAAGGAAAAGACCCGGACAAATTCAGCCCAACGCTCCGTCGCTTCCACCGACTGCTTTGGAGTAAGCCGCTGCCGTGTGGAAGCGAATTTCACTTGGTGGAAACTACTCCCCGAACTTACCTTCACCACCGCTCCGACCTAGGCGAGTTCTGGCTTGCGAGTGATGCCGTGGTTCCGTCCTTCACCCGCAACAAACACGTCAAGCCGCTCATCGAGGACATTCCCGCAGCGGAGTTGGACGCGTTTAACACGATCGGCTACTCCATCGGCGGGATGATGCTATGGCCAGGCAACCGGGTTGAAGGAAAAATGACCATAAACGGCGCCCGCGGATTCCATCCGAGACTTAAAGACCGGTTCGACCTTTCCTTGGAATGCGTCCGCCTGTACTATGCGGGGCTTTCCGCTCCGCTGGAGGACACACTCGCGCGACACGCCGACTTCTTTGGCCTTTTCGAGAGTTTCCACGGTTTCGTTAAGTTCTTCCTCCTGCAGGATCTCGTCAGCCCCGACTTAAACAAAGTGAGGACCATGCTTCCCTTTCAGGGATTCGATGCTTCACCGCTGCCACAAACCACCGCAGAGTATCTTGCCTACAAGCGCAGCGCCATCGCTTTCATCGAGGCGCGGAACAAACGGATCTTGGAATGGTCGAAATCATTCGTCGAAACTCCATCGCAGCAATGAAATTCAGCAAATTCATGTGACTTATCGTCCGTAGACCTTAAGTCTACACAGACTGCACAAAAACAGGATGCTACCCGCATCCATCCTAACCGAATTTGGAGACCGCATCCGATCACTTCGACGAGAGGCCGACCTGTCTCAGGAACAGTTCGCCGAGGCCTGCGGACTGGATCGCACCTACATCTCCGGGATAGAGCGGGGTGTTCGCAACGTGAGCCTGAAGAACATTTCCCTGCTGGCGGACGCTCTCGAGATGTCGCTCCATGAGTTGTTTGACGGCCTATAGCAGCATCTCTGAATTCCTTTTCCGAGTGGAATGTTTTGTTGACGATGAGTCTCATTTCGTGAGAACCTTATACCATGAAAATTCGAGGGAAGTTAAAGTGGGAATAATGGGCATCGCGCATTTATCATGGAAGCCACCAACGAAGATGACATCTTTTCTGTTCGGCTGGACCAAATGATAAACCTTTGAGGTGTTTGGCAGAAGTGATCGGAGACGAACTATGAAGACTAACGAAGAGCCAGCTTTCGGAACCCGTGATCCGAATTATATTTTCTAATGCCCGTTTTGCGATGAAGAATTATCTCATGATTCTACCTTCTGTAAAGGTTGTGGTAAACACCCAGGGTTTCTCCAGAAATTCCAATGCACCGAGCCGCGTAGGAAGAACCTAGTAAACCATATTACAGCCAAGCTCTACGAGAACTTTCAACCTTGCGAAGTAAGGGACGCGGAAAGAAATAATCATCCCAAATTCGGATTTGAGTTTGAATGAAGCGTTCGAGCAGCGTTAGAGTATCCATCGAATGAGATTGAGATGATCTGACCCTTAAGAAAAAGTATCTTCAACCCAACTAAAGCTATGGATAAAGACAGCGGAT
>ENA-ORXR01001433-ORXR01001433.1-marine-metagenome-genome-assembly--contig:-NODE-1433-length-25227-cov-3.276700_pt1 | contig 25227 bp, 22 predicted proteins | sample MGYA00237866_ERZ511479 | MGnify/ENA metagenome assembly ERZ511479 | reverse complement strand
CACATTAGCAGAAATCCTAAAATCAGACTGATGAAGCACCTCAAACGCCTCTCGAGCTGAAGGAATTAATCCCCGCTTCTTAGCCTCGCCAATCAATGCTGCGGTGCCAATAACAGCAATCCCTTTCTCTTTAGCTACCGCCCGCCCAGCCCGTTCATCCATGATCAATAAAGCCGGTTCAGGCAAACCCAGCGCGATACTAATACAGGCGCTTTCACCCTCATCAAGATCGATATCGGTCAATGGTTTAAAGGGCTCTTGCCAAAGTTGAATCCATCCTGCATCGAGTGCGGATTCAATAGCTTGCTTACCTTGTGCGTCTCTTTTTGGTAAGACTTCGTTGCGAACAGCTTCAGGAATCCACACTGTGCCAAATAATTCAGGCAACCAACTCAGACCATCGACAATACTTAGACCAATCAGCGGACTGGCGTCGGAAATTATGATGCGAGCCATTCGTCCAAAGTATCCATATCTTCTTCTACTTCGTCATCAGTCTGGTTAATCACAGGAATTCCTAAGCGAGATATATGTGAAATAAAGCCGGCGAGTGTCATTTTAGCCAAGTTTGCAGCTCTTGCTAAAGAGAGATCGCCATCTTTAAATAATGCAGTCGCGAGTGCTGTACGTACGCCTGGCATATCTAGTGCTTTAATCTGATTGATGCCCACCATCAAAGCATCCGGCTCATTTCGGTTCATCACTAAAACCATGTCGGTTTTGGCGCTTCGTAGTGCTTCACTTGGGTTGTTTTTTAAGCCACTGACGTTTACCGTTATCATTCCTGTTTCTCATGGGAAGGTATAATAGGATTATTGTATGATAAATACGATTTAATAGCTATTTGTCACTCAAAACTTGATAGTGCTACGGTGCCACATTTAAGGCGCTGCGCTTAGAGAAAACCTTCAACTCTCGTTTTCCTGAATAAATGCCTTAATCTTAGGTCCAACAGATTCTCGGAAACGACGCCCGTTAAAAATCCCGTAATGCCCAACCTCAGGTTGTTCATAGTGCTGTTTTTTGCTCTTCGGGATATTGCTTAAGATATCGTGAGCGGCTTTGGTTTGGCCTTTTCCGGTGATATCGTCGTTTTCACCTTCAATGGTAAGCAGGGCTGTTTTAGTGACGGCCTTCGGGTTTACCTTCTTCTTTTCGAACTGTATTTCTCCCGTCGCCAAGCGATGATCGATAAATACTTTACGAATGGTCTCTAAATAGAATTCGGCAGGTAAATCCATGACCGCTAAATATTCATTGTAAAAGGTGCGATGCGCTTCAGCACTATCCCCATCACCTTTGACTAGATCAGTAAAGAACTTGTAATATTTTTTCGCATGGCTGTCGGGGTTCATACTCACAAAACCGGTGAGTTGAATGAAGCCCGGATAAACTCTTTGCCCCGCACCGGGAAAACCTTTTGGTACGGTCATAATGACTTTGTCTTCAAACCATTTAAGGTCTTTTCCCGCAGCAAAATTATTAACGTCAGTCGGACTTAGTCGTGTATCTATAGGGCCACCCATTACAGTGAGTGTTTTGGGGCTATTAGGATTGTTTCTTTCGGCCATGACCGACGTAGCCACGATAGCTGGGACACTGGGTTGGCAAACGGCCATTACATGCGTATTCGGGCCCATGTGATCCAGGAATTCAATGAGGTATCGCACGTAATCATTAAAGGTAAATCCACCTTGCTCTAGTGGTACCTCGCGCGCGTTCTTCCAGTCGGTAATATAGACTTCGTGATCAGGTATAAAGTGCTCTACGGTGCCCCTTAACAAGGTTGCATAGTGCCCAGACATGGGAGCGATAAGCAAGATCTTAGGATGATGATGCGTGCCCTCACGTTTGAAGTGCAATAAATCACAGTAGGGAAGTGAATGGGTTATTTCTTCTGTTATCTTAGTTTTTTTACCATCTACCTCCGTGAAAGGAAGGTCAAATTCAGGCTTTTCATAATCGTTAGTAAAACGTTCTATCATCTCAAGCCGAGCAATGGTCGGTCGAATGAAATAGTCTGTGTTAAAGGGCATTAATGAGGTCAATGACAGTTGGGTTTTCCAAACTTTCGTCCAGAAGTGTAATGGTTTAACAGACTGATTAAATTGATGATGAAGTTTATATAACATAGTGAAGCTAGCTCTGGGAGTTGTGGTTCAATTAATACTGATCCATTTGTGCAGTGCACCATTGTATACTTAATTTAAGCTGAACATCAAGTATCCCTGATGGTTATATGCCTAAGCAAGCATTTGTTAAGACGCTAAATTACCCTCCTGGTTCCCAATTGATTCATCTACTATGACTAGCTGATTTATCCACCAGACTAGCGTGGGTGCCGTTTGAAGAATAACCAGATTATTTCTGAAATATTCGGCCCGCGCGATTCACTAAACTTGCCTTTATTGCCACCAATCCAACCGTGCTTCGATTTCTCAACTAACAAGGTTTCAACAAGTGCTGCCCCTTTGCCTCTAGGAAACTGACGATACTGCCACTCAATCTCCTGGCTTTTCCCTACTAGCGGTTCAGGGCGTTCTTTTTTAGCGCGCTTTAGTTCTAGCCAACTATCACGCAAATTCATCGCAGCTTGAAATTCGACAGTTTTGTCATTGCGCGATTGAACAATAAGCAGCGAGGCCAATTTGCCCTTGCCAGCTAACTGTTTTTTCACTGAGGCGACGGTTCTTTTCAAAGAACGATATTTCACCGAAATAAAAGCATTCACGCGCACGGCTCGCACTGACTCGCCATAAGCCACACCTGCGACGCTAGCCCCCGAAGCGAACAGCTTTCCGTGAGCCACCAAAGCAGCCACCGTCATCCCGGCACCCGAAGACAATCCTGTAATATGTATACGCGAGTCGTCCACCGCAAATTTTTGCTGTACTTGCTCGATGATTCGGCGCAAGTCTTCAACTTCTCCACTGCCAGCGCGGATATGCTGGCGCAGCCACCAGCCCCAGCAGTTTTTATTACGCACATCCAGGTAACGGGTAACAAAGGGGTAAACGATAATGAATCGCTCACGGTCAGCAATTTCATCAAAGCCGGTGTCAGCTCTTATATCAAGGTGTGTTTGTTTACACCCGTGCAATACCATTACCAGGGGTAAGGCTTCATCTGCGTTATAACCGTTAGGCGTATAAACGATGTATTCGCGCGACTGTGACAGTGCATATGAGCCAGTAGGGCTTGTTAGTTCATGACTATCGCCTAAGGGTGAATAGTTAGGGTTTGAGCGGCGAGACGCCGCCTCAAGCACTTGTTCATCCATCCGTTCATCCAGCCGTTCATCTAATGTCGCTAGGGCTTGTGGAGATTCATCCTCATCTACAGGCACGTTAGAGCGTGGCCCAAAACCCTGAAAATCTGACGTTTTATTGGAATGAGCCACTCCAACAAGCATTTGAAGGCGGGCGCTGAGTCTCTTATTATAATTTTTCATTTTTTTGATTAGTGAACGCAACACTCGCACCCTCGAAAATATTATTTGGAATCCAGCCACTTACTGATAGCTGGCGGGATTATTTTTTGTGCCCTACTACTGACAAACGGGCCAACATGCCCGCCATCAAAAGACAATTCTGAATAATCATCAGAAGCAATCAAGCCTCCCAATGCTTTAGATGAAGCAGGCGGAACCAAATGATCTTTTTCTGCATAGATATTTAGAACCGGCATGGTAATTTTCTGCAGATCAACCACGTCATGCCCAATTTCCAGCGTGCCATCAACCCATTTGTTTTCCTGAGCAAAGTCTTTTAAGAACTGGCGAAACGTTTCACCCACATGATCCGGGCTATCGTATATCCATTTTTCGATTTGCATGAAATCTTTCAGGGCAGAGGCGTCATCCATAATATCGATCATTCCCATGTATTTGCTCACAGTACCATAGGGTTTCAACGACAAAAATAGGGCGCTTAACATTGCTCCAGGAATGTTTCCTAGGGTGTCGACCAGCTGATCGGCATCAATATTTTTTGCCCAGTGGCTCAACATGAAGTCTGGCACATGAAAGTCTACTGGTGTCACAATGGTAACCAGGTTGCGAATTTTGGCCGTGTGCAAGGTACCGTAACAAAGACTCAGGGTGCCACCTTGGCAAATACCCAACATATTGATCTGAGCGATACTATGTCGATGGCAGATATCATCAACACAAGCATCAATTGCGCCATTGAGATAATCACCTAAGGTAGTAAAGCGATCACCTGCATCAGGGTATCCCCAATCAATCAGGTATACGTCCTGCCCAGCTTCTAATAATCCTTTCACCATTGATCTGCGATCACTAAGATCAGTCATGTAGTATCGGTTTATCAGCGAGTAAACAATCAGCAGAGGCGTTTTATTACGTTTGTCGTTTTGTTTATGAGTAGGATTTCCCCGGTAGCGCAGAAGGCGTAATTTATCCCGCTCAAACACGACATCATGAGGGGTAACGCCAGATGGCAACTCTTTCATTACAGCGAGATTCGCAGCACCTGAGGCCAACTTGTTTTGAAAATCACTGAGCTCTTGAGCGATCGCTTCATTGCTGATTTCAAAGACGCTCATCGCGAACTATCGCCTCTACCCGGCGCGACCTCTATTGCTTAGCACCGAGTTCAGCGGCTTGCCCAACCCAATTATCACGTAATAAACGTCCGTTTAGCTCCATCTTGTCGTCCAATTCCTGAGCCTGTTGCTTAGACAGCTTGGCTAATTGTGCAAAGGACTTGATACCTAAAGTGGTTAAATGTTTCTGAAATTTTGGACCGATACCTTTAATCTTTGTCAGGTCATCCGGCTTAGCGGCTGCAGGCTTAGGGTCAGCTTTTGGCTTTGCAGTTGTTTTGGTAACTGTAGGTTTAGCAGCAGGCTTCTTCGCTGCTGGTGCTGTCTTTCCCTTATCATTTTCTTCTAATGTTTTGATTTGTTTACGCAACGCTTCGTTGTCACGTTTTTCCTGATCAAGCTGCTTTAAAAGATCATCCTGAGTCTGTTTTGTTGGCACTTTAAACGCCTTAAGCTGTGACTCAACAGCAGAATCCAAACCACACTGAAATGCGATGCAGGAATTGACTAAATCTCCATAGATATCCTGAAACTTCTGGCTCATGGAGAATTTACTATAAACGGCTTCATTAACATCAATCCAAAGCTCATACAGTTCACGCAGCGATTTGATACTCTCGCCATCCTGCTCCATACCTGCGATTCGCTCACGCAGTGCTTCAACAGACTCAAGCCCCTGTGCTGACAGCGCAGACATATATGAATTCATTGACTGACGATATTTAAAGCTTTGCTCCATCGCGCTTAACCAGCTTTCCACTGATTGAGTAGAGGTATCACCATTTGCCCTGCTGAAGCCCTCAATGAACTGCGTAAAAGCATTGCCCATATCCATCGCCTGCTTCATCGTTGCATTGGCTTGTTCAGACGCCTGTTTTGATATTGGTGGATTCATCAATGCCCACCACTGATCAAGACCTTCTGTTACATTTGGAAAATCAGTCGACAGACTTGCTCCCGAAGCGGCATATTGTGAGGAGATATTTTTCCAGAATTGCTGCTGCGCTTGCTTCCAGTTTTTTGTTAACTCTTCTGACAAATTTTCGACGTTCATGTTTTCTTCCAATAAAAATGTATTGTGTGCTGCAACGATATCATGTAGCTTTGTGCACTGCAACATACGTAATTACCTTAAACATGGGAATGGATTAAATGAACGAAGATGTCGTAATTGTAGCGGCTACCCGCACTGCTATTGGCTCATTTGGTGGAACGCTGGCTGGTGTATCAGCACCTGAAATGGGTTCAACTGTTATTAAAAGCCTGATGGAGCAAACCGGGTTGGCCAATGATCAAGTGGATGAAGTCATCCTTGGCCAAGTACTAACCGCTGGTAGTGGTCAAAACCCTGCACGCCAAACTGCCTTAGCCGCTGGTTTGTCAGAGCTAACGCCTGCGATGACTATCAATAAAGTTTGCGGTAGCGGGCTAAAAGCCGTGCATCTGGCATTTCAGGCAGTGGCCTGTGGCGATGCTGAAATCGTTATTGCCGGTGGTCAGGAAAACATGAGCGCCTCTGCCCACGTCGTACCCAATTCTCGTAACGGCCAGAAAATGGGCGACTGGAAGATGGTTGATACCATGGTAAAAGACGGCCTTTGGTGTGCCTTCAATAATTACCACATGGGAACAACTGCGCAGAATATTGCGGATAAGTACGAATTCAGCCGTGATGAACAGGATGAGTTTGCGGCGGCTTCACAGCAAAAAACCGAAGCGGCACAAAAAGCGGGCAACTTCGACAGTGAAATTTCACCCGTCACCATTCCTCAGCGTAAAGGCGACCCTGTTGTATTTGCTGCTGATGAGTTTCCTCGCCACGGCACTTCAGCAGCTTCACTTGGCAAGCTACGCCCGGCATTTAGCAAAGACGGCACGGTTACCGCCGGTAATGCGTCAGGCATTAATGATGGTGCGGCGGCCGTTATGGTAATGAGCGCATCCAAAGCCAAGTCATTGGGTTTGAAGCCAATGGTGCGTATCAAGGCATTTTCAAGCGCGGGTGTTGATCCTGCCATCATGGGAACAGGGCCTATTCCTGCAACCAATAAATGTTTGGAAAAAGCGGGTTGGTCTGTTGCAGATCTTGATTTGATTGAAGCCAATGAAGCGTTTGCTGCACAGGCACTATCAGTGAATAAGGATCTGGGCTTTGATCCTGCCAAAGTGAATGTAAGCGGTGGCGCAATTGCATTAGGTCACCCAATTGGTGCGTCTGGGGCACGTGTATTGGTGACGCTGTTACACGGAATGGAGCGCACAGGCGCAGAAAAAGGGCTGGCTACCCTATGTATCGGTGGTGGGCAAGGAGTCGCTCTCGCTGTTGAAAAAGTCTAAGGAAAATTGATTACATAACTAACCCACATTAGGGGAAATTCATGAGTAAAATTGCACTCGTCACCGGCGGTACCGGTGGCATCGGTACGGCTATTTGTACCCGATTAGCAGCACAAGGCTATCAAATAATCACGACCTATCTTGGTGCTTCAGGTTCATCGGCCAAGACAGAGGGCTGGGCTGACAAGCTTGATTTTGAGGTTAGCTTTTATCAGTGCGATGTGAGCGACTATGACTCGTGTGCTAAGTTGCAGGGGCACATTGAAGCGAATCATGGCGGCAATGTCGACATACTCGTGAATAATGCCGGTATCACTCGTGATGCTAAGTTTACCCGTATGACGCCGCAACAATGGCGTGAAGTTATGTCATCTAACCTTGATAGCTTGTTCAATGTGTCACATCAGTTTGTCGAAGGGATGTGTGAGCGTGGCTTTGGTCGCATCATTAACATTGCATCGATCAATGGTCAGAAGGGGCAGGCAGGCCAAACCAATTACAGTGCGGCTAAAGCCGGTGCACACGGTTTTACCATGGCATTGGCGCAGGAAGTGGTGCGTAAGGGCGTCACCGTGAATACGGTTTCACCTGGCTATACGGGCACTGATATGGTGATGGCCATTCGTGATGATATTCGTGAAAGGATTGTCGATGGCATCCCGATGAAACGTTTGGGTAAGCCTGAAGAGATTGCCTCTTTGGTGACCTACCTTGCCTCTGAGGATGCTGCGTTTATCACTGGCGCGAATTTCGCTGCCAATGGTGGCCAGCACATGCACTAAAGCAAGACTGGGCGCATTCTGTTCGGAGTGTGCCCGTATTTCACTCAGCTACTCATATAAAAATTATTATATGTAGCAAAGTTTAAGTTTCATCAGGTAAAGTAGACCTCATTCCTTATAGTTTCCAGCTGAATATCCCTTATGTCTGAAGAACGCATTATAAAAAAATACCCCAACCGCCGCCTGTATGATTCCCAACAGAGTTGTTACATCACCGTCGCAGATGTGCGTCAATTGGTTGTGGATGAAGTGCCGTTTAAAGTGGTAGACAATAAGAATGGTGAGGACATTACACGCAGCATTCTACTGCAAATCATCATGGAACAAGAGTCGGATGGCGAGGCATTATTTAGTGTAGATGTGTTGTCTCAGTTTATTCGCCACTCTGGCGTCAAGACCCAGGAAGGCTTTGTTTCTTTCTTAGAGCAGGGCTTAGACTTGTTTAAGACACAGCAGACGATTGCCGCAGAGCAGATGACTACAGCGATAGGAGGTAACCCTCTGGAAAGCTGGTTGGAAATTAGTCAGAAGAATATCGAGATGTGGAGTGATATGCAGAAAGATATTCTGAAGAAATAAGATTGGTGTTTCTGCAATGTGGCATGCTGAGTTGCTGGGATTGTTGCGAAACCTACACTCTGGCTTCGCATAATGTCCATTATGTAACGCTTGCCCAGACCTCTAAAGTGCAGGAACTAAACCCGGCACAACACATTTGGTGACCACTAAAGTTATGGTGCTCCATCATAACTATTGTGATAAGAGTCCTATACCAAAATGCGGATCTAATCATTGCATTATCAAGACTTAACAATACCGCCACCCAGCAGGGCGACCGCATATAAACTTTCATGTAAATAATACCTTAGCGCGATAGTCATCATCCCAAGCTGCCTTGTTTTGCTTTTTGGATAAGCTTAGCTTGGAGCCTTCACGCTCAAAGAGGTTGATACATAAGTGGCGGATGCTGGTCATCATGGCAGGACCGTTGCCCTTGCGGATACGGCTGGCATCTTCCGAAAGGGTCACGTCAAGTCGCCAGTGCAGGCTGTTTTCAACACCCCAGTGCCCGCGTACTGCCTTGGCGAACAACTTAGCATCCGCTGATATTGAGGTGATGAAGAAACGGTGCTCTACCGTAGTGATGACACCCTGAGTGCATTCCCGCTCTACCATGCCAATGCTGCATAACCCCGCCCACGCGTCAGGCTTGGGAAGGGTGGTGAGGTCTTCTGTGATCCAGTAGCGGCGGATTTCCAGTCTACCGTGATCCTTGTCGAGTTCTTCCGTGTAGGCATGAGGGACAGCCTTAAAGGCGTGGGCTTTAGCCGTGGTGAAGTAGTCCTCCACCGCTTCGTGCAAGCTACTTTGGTTGCCTTTTAGCCCGATCACATAGTTCCCTTTTTGTTTACTGATCTGTTTAACAATCGCGCGTTGGCAACCCATCGCGTCCAGTGTCACGATACAGCCCTTCAACTCCAGCAATTTCAGTAACTTGGGAATCGCCGTGATTTCATTGGATTTTTCGTCAGTCGCTTCCTGCCCCAACACTAATCGGTTTTCACAGGCCCAGGCCGTCACCATATGCAAGGGTTTACCGCCATTGATACGATCATGCGAACCCCGTGCCGTTTTCCCGTCGATCGCAATCACTTCCTGAGCCTCCCGTTTGACCGCCTGTGTCCAGTTCATGAAACATTCCCGAAATTTGACCGGGGATAGGCGGGTCATCACATACTTAATACAGTCGTGAGAAGGGACACCATTGGCCAGAGGGGCATACTGGCGCAGCCAATCTAACTTGGAATGGCCGAAGTCTTCTATCGCCTCCCAGCCTTTGGCATGACTGCAAGCTGCACTCACCACCAGAACCACTATATCCAACAAGGCGTGGCGTTTATTGCGATCTATCCGGGGATCTTCCAGCGTTGAAAAGTGATCAATCAGACACACACTCATGGGTAGGGTTTTCCTGAAAGTAGTAAAACCGCTATTATCGCTAACTGTATTGTTTTAACACAAATTTATATGCGGTCGCCCTGGCATCGCAATTAAACATCGCAATTGAAACCTGATAATTCTAGTGATTAGTGAATGAATACCAAAAACCTTAGCCACTTCCTTGCCCTTGCCGATACACTACACTTTGGGCGAGCCAGTGATACCTGCAATATCAGCATTTCAGCCTTATCCAGAAATATACGCCAGTTAGAAGACGAATTGGGCGTCTCCCTGTTTAACAGGGACAATAGAACGGTTGCGCTAACTCAGGAAGGTCTAAAGTTTCGAAAATACGCGCGTGAAGCAATCGCCCAATGGCAACTCATCTGCCATGAATTAACCGACGACAGCAAACAGCTTCATGGTGAACTCAGCCTGTACTGTTCAGTCACTGCCAGCTCCAGCATATTATCTAGTTTATTGGATCGGTTTCGCCCGGATTATCCGGGCATTGAAATCAAACTGCATACTGGTGACCCTGAACACGCCATTGCGCACATTGCAGCAGGTCAGGAGGACATTAGTATTGCGGCTCACCCACCAACACTCACTCGCGGAGTAATCTTTAAGCCGATAACTATATCGCCACTGGTTTTTATCGCACCCGTTGAGCCTCATGATCTTGATACCAACTTCCAACAGTCAGCCTCAACATGGGCAAAGGTACCGATGATTTTACCCGAAACAGGCATTGCCCGTAATCGGGTGGATGACTGGTTTGAGAAGATGGACATTAACCCCCGCATCTATGCGCAAGTAGAAGGCTATGAGGCAATTGTCAGCATGGTCAGCTTGGGTTTTGGAATTGGCATCGTGCCTAAAATTGTACTAGACAATAGCTTGCTGGCCCAGAAAGTTCAAATCCTTGATGTACAACCAGAACTTAAAGCCTTTCAGATAGGATTATTCACATTGAAACGCAACTTAAAGAACCCACTGGTAAAAGCGTTTTGGAACACAGTGCAGTAAATCATGTACTAACCACCGTGCATAAGCCACGCCAACCGTAGCTTATGCACCGAGGCACTACCTATTCTCTTGTCAATTGGTCAATGGCCGTTACATAAGAACGTGACAGTCTGGTTTTTGCATCTGAACCATAATTAAGTGGGCCAACGGACGAATCAAACACAATAGGGGTAGCGCCAAGACCTCTTACTCTATTGATTAACTGCCGCATGTTATTTTTGTATGGAACAGCGGCCACATTTCGCCAATAGTCATTGGTACCAGTCAGAATCCATACATACTTAGGATTTTGCCAAGCAACATCTCTGTTAAAACGCGACAATAAATTGCCAGCGGTATTGCCACCCACACCTTTATTGCTAATGTTTGCGCTTGGTAGTCGCTGCTTAAGGCGTTGAAAAATATCATTTTGACTAAACCAACTATCTCCAAGCAATACATGTTTACCTTGATTCAGCCGTGACCAGCCCACTCGCCTAATTGCAAAGTCAGCAATTGCATAAGAGCCTAGCCGATTTGGATGAGCACCGTCTTTATAGAAATTCCAGGCGTTGCCACCAACGAACACATCCTGCTGAAGCGGCGTCGTCAACCGTAGATTATTGTTATTAATACTTTGAATTTGGGCGGAGTAGTACTGACTATTCCGTCCACGATAAGAGATCAGCTGTCCGCGAATTAAGCCAGCCGTCGAAGCCAAACTTAAATTTGATGAACCAGAAGCTGCATAGCTACGGACGTTGAGGCCTTGGTTACCGCCAGCTTCACCCCAAAGATGGGGTTTTCCCAGAAGCAGACCATAATGCATTGGTATACGTAGCCAAGCGGAAGTAGTCGCAGCAGGGGTAACAACTCTTGGGGGGGTCACTGTTGGCGGTGTCGCTGATGTACGCGTATTAGTTTGCGTTTGGCTTTGTGTTTGAGCTCTAGTCTGTGAAGACGAATCTGAATCCGACACACAGGCCGTGAGAAAGATTGCACTAATGACTAGAAACGGCAGTAATTTATTATTCATAAAAGGGGAAATTGGGTTATTTCTGATCGAGCCAACATATAGTAAGAGGTTTTATATTGGGCTCAATGCTTAGACACAAGGAGCTTTAGAGATGACAAGCGGTAATTAGTGCCATCGGTCTATAGATCATTAAACAATCGGAATCAGCCAAAATTATTACTATCAATTTAAATACATTTTATTCTAATAAATAAAATATCCATTACATGGAAAACAACTCAATAGATAATTATAGTCAGCAATATCAATAAGATAACAGCCATGAAATAGAGTTGGCACTGTAATTGCAAAACCTCATTCGTAACAAATAGAAAATAAAGACCGACGAACGGGATCTGAAATGAATAAGCAAACAGCACAAGAGACAATCAAGCAATGCTTTCAGACTTTGAATGAGCAGCAGTTGCGTGAGTATCATCTTACACATGACTATTGGACGGGAAAGCCGCTTACAGCCGAGCAACGTCGACAAGATGTGGAAGAAACAACTGACCCTTCAGTTGTTAAAAAACAGCGAAATTTACAGTGCCTGAACGAATTGTTACACCCTGCCCCTACGCTGGGTTCAGTGATGGCAGAGACACTGAGTGCATTGTTGTTTGAGACTCAGAAAGCCGAGGTGGCACTTTTACAGAAACCATCTGAAGATTTGATGATGCGGGTAAAAGACTGGTACGACTGCTTCATTGCAGATGGCCTGGACGCGATTCTGCCCAAGCAATCTACGAAGCTCACGGTGAGCAATATTGATTTTATCAAACAGGCCTGTGCGCATAGCACGGTACTTGCACAGAATATTTGCATGCTGGCAGCGTTTTGGGTACGCAGTCCGACTGAGTGGGATAAGCAGAGTGGCGAGAGCTTATTGGCGCATATTTTCAATGAGTACAAGACGCCTGTCGTGCTTGAAGACTGCTGGCTGCTACCAAGTGATGAGGACAACGTACAGTGGTTACTGGCTTATATAATGTACGCACAAGGCGGAAGCCTCAAGCAATTGGCGAAGCATTTTTCATGGTTAGTCGATAGCAGCAAAACCTGGCATCTACTTGCGGAAGTTACTGCAAGGTTGCCTGTGCAACAGGCAGTTTTACAGACTGAGGTTATTCGCCTCGGTGGAAATCAGGATGATATTCACTGTATCTTTGACAATGCAGCCTATGATGTTGATTTGCTTCGTCCTGAGCATCAAGCGGATCGTGCTTTCTGGTATGACACCATCACGTGGATTTTCAGAAATGCTGCTGATAGTCCACTATACGAGAAGCGCCAGTTTTTGACATGGGCTCGCCATGAATTTACTGAGCACCGTCGCAAGCAGATGGATTTTACGATGACTGGTCGAAGCTTGGCCAAGATTCAAAAGAAACTGCAGGAATATCGAAATGCTGAAGGTCGTCGTCGTGCCGAGCAAATGCGTTTAGAAACACTGGCAATTGAACGCGCTCGCGCCAGACAAGCTGCTCGTGAAGAGCGTGAAGCCATAGCTGCTGAAGAACTAGCTGACCAGTATGATTATTATAATGGTTACTACAGTGAGACCAGATATGCCAGCAATGTATCCTGGCCTACGTACGGTGTGTCTTGGGCGACAATACAAGATGATCACTACTGTAGCTTTGATGAAATCACTAGCAGCAAGCGACTAATCAAAGAAGGCGAGTTGATGCAACACTGTGTTGGTGGTTATGTTGACAGCTGCATGGAAGGTTATTCCTGCATCGTGTCATTAACTATCGATGATAATCCTGCCGTTACCATTGAAATTGATCCTCAGGGACGTGGCTTAATTCAGGCTTCCGGTTTGCAGAACCGCAGCTTAAAACGCTACGAAGAACAGGTCATTGATCTTTGGATGACAAAAATTGTTAACGCTGGAAAATCACGTAAAAAGCGCTAACACATCTGACCCTATGCCTCGACGGATAGGGTCTTTTACTCACTCATCGAATTTATAACGCACAACGGCCTCGGTATTAAACGTAAAACCAGTTCCCGCCCGCTCAGGAATCACTAATTCACCGTCAACAACTTCCATCGATTCATTAAACAGTGGAGCAAACCAAGGCATGTGCTCAACCGAGATGCAGTTAGGTGATGAGCCTGCAAAACACAAGCTTTGCTCGGTGAATATATGTGTTGAAACAGGCATATCAAAACTGGCGGCTAGTGCGGCGACTTTGCGCATTTCAGTTAAACCACCGATACGCTGCAAGTCTGGCATTAAGATGTCACAGGCACGCGCCTCAATCATCGCTTTCATTCCGTAGCGAGTATATTCTGTTTCGCCTGAGGCAATCGGCGTATCCAGTCGATTACGTATTTCAGCATGCCCTACTAAATCCTGAGCACCTACTGGCTCTTCTAACCAGCCCAACTCAAACGCTTCAAGCTCGCGCCCCAGTTTAATGGCTTGCTTGGTATTGAGGGATTGATTGGCATCGGCCAACAATTCGATGTTCTGTCCAATTACTTCGCGAACCGCTTTAACCCGCTCTACATCTTCGCGCCAGTTAGGCTTGCCCACACGGATTTTCATGGATCTAAAACCCTGATCAATAAACGACTGCGCTTCAACCGTTAGCTCATCGATACTTTGGGATAACCACAAGCCTCCAGAGGCATAGGTCTTAACGCGACTCCGACAAGCGCCAAACAAACGGTGTAAAGGCTTGTCCAGAGCTTTACCTTGCAAATCCCACAGCGCCATATCAACCGCAGACAGCGCCCCAATGGTGATTCCCTTTTGTCCTACCGCGTTCAGCGATTGATAAATATTCTCCCAAATTCCTTCGATGAAATCGGCATCCTGAGCAACCACCATTGGAGAAAAGCTCTGAATCACCTTATCAAACGCTTTGAGCCTGACAGCATTTAGCGTGAAGCAATACCCCTCACCGACCAAACCGGAATCACTATGAATAGAAACCAGAACGCAGCCTACCGAATTCATTGAATGAATGGCGGTTCGAATCTGTTTTTCCAATGGGACGTTGACTAGCTGTGTTTCTAGTTTAGTGATTTTCATAGTCTTAGGTCTTGTAATTCTTTAGTTCTTATACGATGGATCCTGACGATCAACTCTGCGCAATAAAGCAGGCCATTCATGCTTTCCAGGTGAGAATGCAGCATATTGCTCGCAGGACATTTTCCATAAAGCAGAGTCTGCAGGATCAACTTTTAAATCTGTGGCATGCACTTGCAACGCTGTTTCACACAGGCGAATCAGATAATACATATTCATAAATGCTTCGCCCGCTGTTTTGCCGACGGTAAGAAAACCATGGTTACGCATAACCAAACACTTATTATCGCCGAGATTTTCTGCAATACGAAAACGCTCATCCAGATCAACTGACAGCCCTTCCCAGTCATGATAACCAATCTTGCCATACAGCATTGAGGAGTCCTGAACCAGAAATGGAATGCCTTTTTCAAACACAGTGGCCGCTAACGCTGACGGTGGATGTGCATGAAATACAAAATGATTTTCTGGATGATGCAGGTGAATCGCACTATGGATAACAAATCCTGCAGTATTGACATCCGGCGGGCCTTCTAAGACATTGCCTTTTTCATCCACTTTGATCAGGTTAGATGCGGTAATTTCTTCATAAAGCAATCCAAAGCGATGCATAAAGAACTGATGATCCGTGCCGGGAACGCGCGCGGTGATGTGATTCCATACGGTATCATCCCAACCCATCATTTGAGTCAGACGAAACATGGCCGCCAAATCAACTCGTACCTGCCATTCTTCTTCACTCGCGGCAACGGCATTTTTAAAATCATCAGCGTTGACTTCTTGTTTCATTGATTAACTCCTAAAATGGATCTATCTATTTATTTACGCCCTAAGCGGGGTGCCACTTGCCTCTTCTAACAGCTTAACCGCAATTAGGTGATTGGCATCAGCGCCATACTCGTCGACGGCTTGAGCGTAAGTATCAGTCACTAAAGCAGACATTGGTAGTGTAATCCCCAAGGTATCGGCTAACTCCATCGCCAAGCGCATGTCTTTCAAGGCCAAACCAAGGGCAAACGATGAATCATAATCGCCATTGAGTATCGGTGGGCCATAGCGATCTGCAACATAGCTTCTGCCAGTGCTGTTCTGAATAATCGATAGCATTTCAGTGGCATCAACTCCTGCTTTTACGCCCAACATCATCGCTTCTGACAATGCAATAGAGTGAAGGTAGCAGAGGATGACTTGTGAGATTTTAGCAGCATAACCAGCGCCTGATTTGCCGAGATGCTTAATATCTTCACCGATGACCTCAAAGATTGATCGATGCTTTTCAAAAGCAGCTTTATCACCACCGACATAAATACTTAGACTACCAGCACGTGCTCCCTCGTCACCGCCAGAAACGGGAGCATCCAGAAAATCGATACCTCGCTCAGTCGCCATTGCTAACAACTGTTGGCCAGTAGCAAGATTATTAGTACTCAAATCAATCCAGATAGAACCTGCTTTTGCATTTGGAAATATTTCATTTTCGCCAAGTGTTTTGACTTGTATCGGCCCGGGCAATGAGCTCAAGATAACATCAGCCGCTGCAATGCTTGCTGCAACGTCGGAAATCCAATGAGCACCAAGGCCAATTAAATCTTCGGCTTTGGTTTTATCCAGATCGAAAACACTGACTTCAAACTCACCACTGCGAATGAGGTTTGCTGCCATGGGGTTTCCCATATTACCCACGCCAAAAAATGCTATTTTCATGAGTTCACCTGCGTTGAAATACTGAGGGCTACATCTTTAAGAAATTTGCACGAATTTGTTAAACAAGTAAAACGATAATAAACGTTCTATTAAACCAATTTAGTTTGATTAGCGACGACCTCAACCGTTAGTCCACTCACCGCCTTCAAGCCCTCTATTGCGGTGGCTAGCAAGGCTTTATCCTGATCCTCTTCTTGGTAGACCAGATATAAAGGTCGTTCAAAAACCGGCGATTCCTCAACGATATGCATGACTCCATCATCAATTAAATCGGCGACCATGCTCTTTAAAAAGTAGCCTGAACCACCCTGTTTCAAAATATGACTCAAAGCCACAGCCCCTAGCCCCACGGTCAAGCGATGGGTCGGTGCATCAGGAAAAGCCAGACTGTGCTGCTGACGGAATGCCTCACCCCAGTCTACAAAAACATAGCCCGGCACCTGCGCATTAGATAACCCACGCGGGACTGTTGAAACTAATACCAATGACTCCACCAACAACGGCTCGATAATGATTCCGGGGCAGCGTTGTGGTTGGTAGAGAACTGCAAGTTCCAGCACGCCATTTCTCACTTGCCGCATTAGAGAATCGGAATACTCAGCCACAATTTGCGTTGCACTATTCGGTGAATGCTGCTCCATCCAAAGCAACCAAGGCGCTGCAAGATGCTCCCAGTGATTTAGCTGAATACCTATATTTACAATCGAGCTGAGTGCTTCTGGTAAAGCCACTTCCTGACGAGCACGCGCCCAAGCCTGAACCACCGTCAAGGCATGAGGATGAAAACGTTGACCACCCGAGGTCATCTCAATGCCATTACGTTTACGTATGAACAGCGGCCTGTTTAGAGAATCCTCTAAGGCTTTGATTCTGGCACTTACCGTGGATTGTGTAACGAAAAGCTTCTCAGCTGCCAACTGAAAACTCCCAGCACTCGCAACTTCCAGAAAGGTTCTTATATGATCAACATACATAGATGCGTCAGCTCCTGACTTAAATCGACAATATCGATACTAAGTATGTTTTATATTCGTTTGATATGTGAAGCGAATTCACTAAAAATGCTAAAATAATTCCTTAATAAAGAATTTATTTAATAGAGAATCCATCATGGCAATACTGCTTAACAACTCCGCCTCCGATGTTAGTAAGTGGCAAGCTGCACTAGCCGAGTTCCTCCCGGATATGTCGGTATACACCTACCCTGATATCCCACACCCTGACGCTATTCATTATGCCTTGGTCTGGAATCACCCACAGGGCGATTTACGGCGGTATAAAAACCTGCGCTGCATCCTGTCATTAGCCGCTGGCATGGAACACTTAATGAATGACCCTGACTTGCCAGATGTGCCGATGGTGTCATTAGGCGATCCAGCGATGTCACGAGACATGGCAAATTACGCGCTGTATTGGATCATTGATATTCACCGCAATTACGACTTCTACCGCGAGCAGCAATGTCAACAGAACTGGGCGAAACTCGCCGCGTGCAGTACCGACGAGTTTAAGGTATTGGTATTGGGTCTGGGACGAATTGCGACACTAGTAGCCCAAACCATTCAGCACGCAGGGTTTGACGTTAAAGCCTGGGACTTCAAACCCAAGCAAGCTGAAGGTCTTGATACCTATTCCGGAACTGATTCACTGAAGAACTTACTGCCAGAAGCTGATGTTGTGATCAGTTGTTTAGCGTTGAATAAAAACAGCAAGCAGCTTATTAACAGGGAGTTCTTTGAGCAAATGGCGGATGGCAGTTCAATCATTAATATCAGTCGGGGCGGGATTATTGATGAAGACGCTTTACTCGAGTCACTCAATAATGATCGTTTGAGCCGTGCCGTACTCGATGTATTTGCGGTTGAGCCTTTGCCAAAAGATCATGTTTTATGGACGCATCCCAAAGTTAGGGTCACCCCACATATGTCTGGCCCGACACATGCCAGAAGTGCGGCTAAGATCGTTATTAAGAACATACAGCGCATGGAAAATGGCCAACCGCCAGAGCCTATTTTTGATCGCAGCAGAGGTCAACAAGCCTAGAGTTCATTTAAGAGGAAATCATTATGAGTGCACTAGTCAATTTAGTCAGTCCGCACACCGAAATAGCTACATTGCACGACATTATTGATCTGCAACGCTACCCCATTTACGACCTGCAAGATGCTAAGACGCAACAAATCATACAGGATTGCCGTGAACGTCTGGATGATGATGGCTGCGCGCTGATCAAAAACTTCTTGCGCCCCGAATCCATTCAGCGCATGCAGGCTGAATCTGACCGCCTCTACGATCAGACCTTTTGGTCAGAAGCCAGCCACACACCCTACTTTAACAAAGACGACGCTTCGTTGCCGAAAGATCACCCAAAGCGTACTTTTCAGAGGCGCAGTAGTGGCTATATCAACTCCGACATTTTGGAAGCTGATTCTGATTTACGCGCCATTTATACCTCTCCAACTGTGACCCGCTTTATTGGCGAATGCTTAGGCGTCTGGCCACTTTACACTTGGGCTGATCCACTGGGCTGCAATCCTTACTCCGTGATGGACGAAGATCATTACTTCCCTTGGCATTTTGACGGCAATGACTTTACCGTCAGCATCCTCGTCACTGAGGCTGATAGCGGTGGTATCTTTGAATATGCCCCGGATTTAAGAAGTCGTGACAATGAGAATTTCGAAGGCGTTAAAAAAGTATTGAATGGCAGTCGCGAAGGTGTTCGCCAGCTTGATTTACAGCAGGGTGACATGCAGATCTTTAAAGGCCGTTTTTCGATGCATCGGGTGACTAAAATTGAAGGCAAGCAGCGGCGGGTGATTGCCCTGCCTACCTATGTCACTGATCCTTTTTCGGTGAATCGGCCCGCTCACTCCAAGCATTTGTATGGACGGGCAGAGCCGATTCATTATGAACGCGAGGGGCATAGGCCGGATAGTTTGACGGATTAGTTTTGAGCATTGCTTACTGCTTCAGTGGAAGAGACCTGCTGTGTTTATTGGTGATCTAGGCGCTAAATACAAAAAATCGGCCTGATATTTTTTTGTCGAGCCAATCAAACGTGCCTTCTGGGCAGCTGTTAACGAGTTAAACAGATCAGCCATCAACACCAACGTCCGTTGCTTGCGCTTAGCATAAGACTGCCTGTAGGCAGGACTAGAAAAACGTTCTGGTGTTTTAACCTGCGTCATAATGGTTCGTTTAAACTGCTCTGGATTGGAGCGGTCTTTTAACTGCTCTTTCATCATTTCTACAAATTTAGATTGCCTGCCAACCCTCACGTCTTTGTCTACGGATAGCTCTTTAGCCCAGTTAGCAATCATTTCAAGCTGGGCTTTATTTAAGCCCCCAGTCCATTTAACGACGCGTTTCACCATTTTATTCTGCCGCTTCGCTAAACGCTGGGCGGGTGTTATTCCAAAATCTTTCTTAAGATCTTTAGCGGACTGTTTTTCCAGATTCTTAATTACTGCTGGAATCTGTTCAGGACTCAATGATAACAACATATCGGTGATCACCGGCAGCAATTCATCTAAGCTAACCGTCATGATGGCAAAGGCCTCATCATAAATCTTGCTGACATCAGCAACGGTTAGGCGAGGCTTTTCAAACTGAATCGCCTTGCGCTCCATAAACTTGGCATAATCTTTAAGCTGCGTCATTTGGTGCCAACGGTGGAACTGGTTGATGCGCCGGGTAACCACACCACTTTGCTCAGCATTTAAAGCCACATAGTCATTAATTTTCCAGCGTATCGCATTATCCATAAATCGATAGCCGATTTTTACGCTACTGCACCCCACCAAAACTGAAATTGTCACTAACAAAATTAGCGAGAATCGAAAGTATTTTCCTTGCATTTTCTTTTTCCTTTAAGCGGATTTTGCGTAAAAACAAACTGATTAATTTTTAATCAATTTGCTTGGAGCATTGTATAGTCTGACTGCGAGCTGAATAAACCAATACTATCAACAAAGTTGTCCACAGCTTATGTGGATAACTAATGAACTCAGATTCCAGCTCGAATTTCATAAAAATCTAAGCGCTCTGATTCTAATTGTGGTTGTTCCATAAATTCTCCTATGAAGCCCATTGTAAGTCGCGATTTTACCGACTTAATTCAAATTTCTAGTATACAGTTTGGACAGATTTGGCAAACTAACATTAACATCAGCACGTTTTTATCAACCAATCCCTGTGATAAACTTACACATCATTTTATCTGGAATCTGAGCACTCATGATAATCAAACCTCGCGTACGCGGCTTTCTGTGTATCACAACACACCCAACAGGCTGTGAAGCAAACGTAAGTAAACAAATCGACTACGTAAAAGCCAATGGCATCATTCAAAATGGCCCTAAACGCGTGTTGGTGATTGGTGCATCAACGGGTTACGGCTTGGCATCACGCATCTCAGCGGCCTTTGGTTCTGGCGCACAGACCTTAGGTATCTTTTTTGAAAAGGAAGGCACCGAGAAAAAGCCCGGCACCGCAGGTTGGTATAATTCCGCGGCCTTTCATAAGTTTGCTGATGCCGATGGTTTATATGCCAAGAGCATTAATGGCGACGCGTTCAGCGATGAAATAAAGCAAAAAACCATTGAGACTATCAAAGCCGATATGGGTCAGATCGACTTGGTCGTTTACAGCCTAGCCTCTCCACGCAGACAGCATCCGGTTACTGGCGTTGTGCACAACTCCACACTAAAGCCAATTGGTGGTGGCACCGTGCAAAAAGGTGTCAATACCGACAAAGAAGAAGTGCAGGACTTCAACTTAGAAGCCGCGACACAGGATGAAATCGATAACACTGTTGCGGTTATGGGTGGTGAAGACTGGCAAATGTGGATCGATGCATTGGATGATGCTGGCGTCTTGGCAGATGGTGCTAAAACCACCGCCTATACCTACATTGGTGACAAGCTTACCTGGGACATTTACTGGCATGGCACCATTGGTGCGGCTAAGAAAGATTTGGACAAGCGCGTAGTCGATATCCGCGAGAAGTTAGCCGCTAAGGGCGGTGATGCGCGTGTTTCTGTGCTCAAAGCCGTGGTTACCCAAGCCAGCGCTGCAATTCCGGCGATGCCGATCTACCTTGCCCTTCTATTTAAAGTCATGAAACAACGCGGCACTCATGAAGGCTGTATCGAGCAAGTCGACGGCTTGTTTAGGGATAGTTTATACAGTGACGCACCAGAGCTTGATGAGGATGGACGCTTCAGAGCAGACCGAAAAGAGCTTGATCCTGAGGTTCAGGAGGAAGTTGGCGAACTCTGGTCTCAAATTAATACTGACACTTTAAGAGAATTATCTGACTTTGCCGGTTACAAAACCGAATTTTTACAGCTGTTTGGATTTGAGGTTGAAGGTGTGGATTATGAGGCAGATGTTAATCCATTAGTGCCAATCGAGAACATGATTTAACTCGTAGTTAATGTAATTTCATTTTAGGTTTTACCGTATTACCAACCTTATGTGCCAGATACACGGCTGCGCCTCCCAGCCAGCCGTGAATAGCAATTTGATGCATTCTATACAGCGAGATATACACCAACCTTGCTAAGTGCCCTTCAATAAACAATGAGCCTTTAGCCAGATTCCCCATCAGACTGCCCACCGTGCTGTAATTACTAAGATTTACCAGCGAACCGTAATCTGTGTACTTAAATGCCCGCAGCGGTTTTTCATTAATTAGTGCCACTAAATTTTTGCCACAGACCGATGCCATCTGATGTGCCGACTGGGCACGTGGCGGCACCCAACTCTCGTCGCTTTGCTGGAAAGCACAACAATCACCGATGACAAAAACATTGTCATCCTTAGTACTTTGCAGCGTGTTCTTCACGATGATCTGGCCATTTTTATTTGTCTCAAAACAGTCCATTTCTTTTATGAAATCTGGTGCTTTGACGCCAGCGGCCCACACTGAAACATCCGCTTCGATAAGGCTGCCATCGCCTGTTACAAATCCAGACTTCGTTGCCTCCGTCACCTTTGTGTCTACCAAGACCCGGATACCCAGACTTTCTAACTCAGCCCGCGCAGATGCGGCTATCTTCTCAGGCAATGCTGGCAAAATCCGTGGCCCGGCTTCTATAAGGGTTAACTCAGGAGGCTTGCCTTCAGCATTGCCCAAGTCATACATTTTCATTAGATCAGCAACATGACAAAGCTCAGCCGATAGCTCAACACCCGTTGCACCGCCACCAACTATTGCTAACTTAAGATTACTTTGAACTTGCGGTTGATGTACCCGCATAAACTGATTAAGTAGATCATGATGAAAGCGCTCGGCCTGTTTATGAGAATCCAGAAAGTAACAATTCTCTTTAACACCTGACGTGCCAAAATCATTGCTAACACTGCCGACGGCTAACACCAGAGTGTCATAGCTGACTTCACGCTCAGGCAGAATCAACTGTCCTTCGTCACCATAAAATTCAGCTAATTTAATGGTCTTTGCAACATTATCCATACCAGTCATTTCACCGAATTGAAATTGGTAATGATGCCGCAAAGCATGAGCACGATAGTCGACCCCGTCAGTACTAAGATCTAAAGCACCAGCCGCCAACTCATGCAGCAATGGCTTCCAGATGTGAGTACGATTTTTATCAACCAGAACGACATTAGCTTTTTTACGCTTGGCTAATTTCTTACCCAGTGTCGTCGCAAGCTCAAGACCACCTGCGCCACCACCAACAATTACAATGGTTTTCATCCCAACCTCAAGACTTTGAATTTGTTAAACTTAGTGCCATGGCCTCGGCTATTTTTATGCCATCTATCGCTGCCGACATTATGCCTCCGGCGTATCCAGCCCCTTCGCCGCCGGGGAATAAGCCTCTGGTATTAATGCTCTGAAAGCTATGGTCACGCTTAATATTGATCGGCGCAGAGGTACGGGTTTCGACCCCGGTTAACAGTGCATCTTCTGATGCAAACCCTTTAATTTTGCGGTTGAAAGCCGGGATCGCTTCGCGCAAAGCATCAATACAGAAATCTGGCAGGCTCGTCGATAAATCAGTGAGTGTTATCCCTGGCGTATAAGAAGGCTGCACACCTCCCAGTGCTTTGGATGGCTTGCCTTTAAGAAAGTCGCCAACTCGTTGTGCTGGTGCATTATAGTTTTCACCACCCATCACATATGCCCTGCTTTCAAGCTGTCGCTGAAAATCCAAACCAGCCAGTGGCCCACCCGGGTAATCAGAAGGGTCAATACCAACCACCACCGCACTATTAGCATTGCGCTCATTGCGTGAGTATTGGCTCATGCCATTAGTAACTACCCGCTTCTCTTCAGACGTAGCGGCAACCACGGTTCCACCGGGACACATACAAAAACTATACACGGAGCGGCCATTTTTACAGTGGTGTACTAATTTATAATCAGCGGCACCTAAAATTTCATTGCCCGCATTTCTGCCAAATCTGGCTTCATCTATAACCGATTGGCGGTGTTCAATGCGAAAGCCCACGGAAAACGGCTTGGCTTCGATATAAACACCTTTATCATGCAACGCCTGAAAGGTATCGCGGGCACTGTGACCGATAGCGATAGCGATGTGTCGGGATTGGATTTTCTCACCAGAAGACAATGTTAAGCCGGTCACCTGACCATCCTGAATATCAAAATCATCGACGCGCTGACTAAAACGTATTTCACCGCCAAGCTCGATAATGCTGGCACGCATCTTTTCCACCATCGAGACCAAACGAAAAGTTCCGATGTGCGGTTTACTGACAAAAAGAATTTCATCCGGTGCACCCGCTTTCACAAACTCATCTAGCACCTTACGGGAGTAGTGTTTGGGATCTTTGACCTGACTATAAAGTTTGCCATCAGAAAAGGTGCCGGCACCGCCTTCGCCAAACTGTACATTCGATTCCGTATTTAATTGTTTTTTTCGCCAAAAACCAAAAGTATCTTTTGTACGATCACGCACCGCTTTGCCACGTTCGAGGATCAAGGGTTTGAATCCCATCTGCGCTAATACCAACCCAGCCAGCAAACCACAGGGACCAAAACCAATCACTATAGGGCGTTCTGTTAACTCACCGGGTGCCTTAGTGACAAATTGATAACGCATATCCGGCGTAGCTTTAACTAGCTGATCAGCAATGAATGTTTCAAGAAGGGAATCATTTTTAGTGGTTTCTATATCCAAAGTGTAGATCAGTTGGATTGCATTTTTTTTGCGTGCGTCATAACCGCGCCTGAATATCTTGAAACTCAGCAGCTCATCGCTGCTGATTTCTAACTTATCTAGAATAGATTGGCGAAGCGCCGACTCTTCATGATCAAGCGGTAGTTGGATATTGGTCAGTCGGATCATGCGAGAAATACAACGATCATTGCGGAAACTCAGTTAGCAGTTGATGCGTATTATAGCTAGCAAGCAGTGGGATTAACCACTAGCCAAACTGATTAATTTGCTAATAGACTCTAATGAGCCGCTAACCATTGTTCAACATCTGCAAACACCTGATCTTTCTCAGGCTCGTTAAATGCCTCATGGTACAAGCCATCGTAGAGTTTTAATGTTTTATCGGGTGAACCAACCACGTCAAAGAATTCTTGTGCGCCATCAGGGTTCACAATCCCATCCTCAGTACCCTGCAGTATTAAAACGGGAAGTTTGATCATTGCAGCACCCTGATGAACTCGCTGCATGGCTTTCACCAGCTCAGACGCTAAACGGGCAGATGTTTGGCCTTTATGAATTAAGGGGTCGTCAATATAGGCTTGCACTACAGCAGGATCCCGTGAAACCTTGCCAGGGTTTATCGGTAGAATGCCATATTTAGGAAGCACCACCGCT
>ENA-ORXR01001431-ORXR01001431.1-marine-metagenome-genome-assembly--contig:-NODE-1431-length-25246-cov-5.440145_pt1 | contig 25246 bp, 19 predicted proteins | sample MGYA00237866_ERZ511479 | MGnify/ENA metagenome assembly ERZ511479 | reverse complement strand
CGATTCGGCGAAGCCGCTTTTCTATTCAACAATTCCTTCAAAACGACAGGTTGCCGAGTTTTTCAACACCCTGCTAAAGACGAGTGGGTAGAATTGATGAGGGCAACCTCTCGTGCGCCGTGGACTACACGCCCTCCAGTTCCGTATGACACGGTGACCCCTCCTGACGAGCGGGTGTTGCCGAAGCCAATTGATGTTAAGTATGAGCGGAGAGGTGTAGAGCGCGGAGAGTTATACGCTGTCAATAGGCTGCTTGCAGACTCGGGAATAGAATATCGAGAGGGCGAGGAAGCTTCCTTGTTGATGACGAGAATCAATGCTGTGGGGTGTAGTCCAAGTGACTTCGCCCGATACGTTGGATGTTTGTCTCGTGCAGATCCTCGCAGGGAGAGTTGTCTGGCTGCGTTGGAAAAACTCCTAAACAACGGAACTGAGAATTGGCGCGACTCGGCAATGGCCTACTCATATGCAGCCGCTGCCGCGTTGCAGTACAGGATCACCACCGGAGGCCTATGCTAGCTGAGCGTGCGCGGAAAATTTCAACTGCAGCTTGGAAGAACTGCCTCGAAAAATGCTCCGCCGAAGTCTTGCTACTTATTGCCAACGACAGCAGAACTCGATTCGGCTGGCGTAAAAGTGACTCAGTCGTCGATTCTATTCCTGGAGTCGACTGACGACGCTATGGTCAAGGAGCGTGGACATTCTTGTCCGCAACGTCGCGCCCAGAGCGTGAAAATCGGTCGCACTTCGATTAGTTCGCTCCAACGGAGCCTCGCCGACTCGTCGTCTGGTTACCGTGGCATGACCGTCTCGGTCATAGTCCATGAAAGCGACGACCGGGACGGTCGTGCCAGTGCGCCCGGCATGGGGAGAACGCTTAGATGGGGACGGGACTACAATGTGGAGAGGCTCTCAAAGCCTTGGTTGCGCGGGTGATAGCGACCAGAACAGCCTCGAGACCCGGCATGAAATGGCGTGGCTCAATATTTGAAGGCACTCAAACCCAGTGCCTGCTTCTAGCGGCTTCGCTCCCAGTCCGTACGCAACTGCGCCCACCCCGCCACTCAGCGGGATGGGCACATTGTCTGTCTGTCTGTTACCTACTTACCCTCGGCGCGGCGGCGTTTAGACCGCCTCGCTAAGCTTTGGCTTTCCCTGCTGAGGGAATGGGCGGTTTTTTGAGAGAAAAGTAGGTAATTTGAAGTTCTTTGGGCGGCCTAGATCCTAGGCCACGTTCAATCTGTATGGTATTTTAAGGTAAGGTTAAGAGCGGTAACTTAAGGATGTAATGGCTAAACGATGGTCGAATAAGATATGTTATATATGGTATTTGCTTACGTGGTGATTATACCACGGTATTTTCTATGATGCAAATAATTATCACAATAAATAGGGGTTTACTATAAAATTTGGGGTCTTCGTGCCACGGAATGGCCGTTTTCTCATAAATGATGTGTTCAAATCATGCAAAATCGCAGTTTGGGGCTTCTTGCCGCGCGGATTTGTTAGCATCTTTGAAACTTAGGGTAGCTGAAGTCTCGAGCATCTCTCCTAAAGTGGTACCTGTGGGCTGCCTTGGTGATCGTGGATCCTGTGGTGATTTACACAGAAGGTGGCCAAGATTGTTTTGGAACCCTGAAACTTGAACTGGGATCCGGAGTTTTATTGGTCACACTCAGGAACCGCCTTCTCCGACAGTCGCGTTCGTGGTGTTGGGGGGGAGGTCGAGGGGACACGTCACTCGATGCTGCTGTTCAATCTGGTCTGGAAAACCGATTTCTTTTGGGATGGCCGCGCTTCTAGCCTGCGCGACCAAATCCGCGATTCGCTGACCGATCCCGATGAGTTAGGCAATGCCGACCTCGCTCAGGTCGCGACGCGATTGGACGACTCCGATACTTATCCCGTGTTATTCACCAAGGCGTTCGGGGACGAGGGAATCACTGGTGAAGCTATCATTCTCGCTCTCGAAAATTTCTTGATCAGTCTAACCAGTCAGGATTCAAAAGTTGATCGCGCGATCCGTGGTGAGGTCGCCTTGAAACCTGCTGAACAACGCGGTTTTGACTTATTCTTTACCGAGTACGAACCCCGCATGAATCAGCGCGGCGCCGATTGCTTTCACTGCCACGGCGGCCCACTGTTTTCCGGTCATCAGTTTCGGAACAATGGACTGCCTCCTCTCGAAGGGGGGCCGGAAGATCTCGGCCGCGAGCTGGTCACTGGCCGGCCAGCCGATCGTCACAAGTTCGCCGTCCCCAGTCTCAGAAATGTCGCTCTCACCGCTCCCTGCATGCATGACGGCCCGCTTCTCGACACCAGAGCAAGTCCCCGATCATTACACTTCGGGAATTGATCGCAGTAACACTCTCGACCCTAATCTAGCCAAGCATCCAGCTCCCGACTTCCCCTCACTGAGCAAAACAAGGCCGACTTGCTAGCGTTTCTGAAAACGTTGAGCGACCCCCAATTCGAATCGGCGGGGAGAGTAGGGAAGCTCTCGCTGTTGTTCGCGAACACAAAAAAGCGGGAGCCGCTTGCGCAGCCCCCGCTAGTAGGGTGATTTATTTCGCCTAGGGTGTTAGAGACCCTTGCGCTCGAGGTAGCGAGCAACTGTGTTGCGTGCGCCTAGTCCGAGGGCGATGGCACCGCCGACGCCGAGTGCGAACGCGAGAGCGATCACGATAGCGAGGAACGGAGTGCCGGTGATGTTTGGAGCGATTCCGGAGCGCTGAAGAGCGACAGCAGCACCGAAGAACAGGATCGCCCACTTCACGATAGATGCGAGAGCCGCATTGCGTCCAGCGAGAGCGTTGTGAGCGATGTTGCTAGCAAACAGCGCGATTGCGAGAATGATCACAGCACCGATGATGTTGAAGTAGCCACCGAGGAAGTCGTTTCCGAGCTCCGAGATGATGCCGAGATTCATCTTGCCGAGTGCCTGAGTGGCGACAGTGACAAGGATGGTGATCATTGCGAGGTAGCTAACCGCTCCTGCTGGTGACTTGGCACCTTCTGCGATCTCACCGCGGAAACCGAGGCGGGATGGCAGGGTGTTGAAGCCAACTGCATTGAGGCCGTTGTAAACCAACTGCTGCACGATGCGTGCGATCAGGAAACCGACGGCGAACAGGATAACTCCGGTGAGGATTCCTGGGATCGCGTTGGTGATCTGCTGAACCATTGCGGTCACTGGCTCAGTGATTCCGGGGAGGTTGAACACTCCGAGGATCATTGGCAGAAGAAGCAGAATGATGAAGAAGAACACACCGTTCGAAACCGAGTTGGTGATAGGCTGTCCCTGAGTGACACCGAGGCGCTGATCGACCTGAGCAGCTCCCATGAAGTTAGCCAAGAGGCCCTTCACGATGCGAGCGAGGAAGATGACGAGGAACAGAACAATGCCACCACCAATGAGGTTCGGGATGTAGCCCATGAACTTCGTGAACATGTCGCGAAGCGGCTCGACTGCGGTCTTTAGGCCAGCGAAGTCGAGTGCCAGCATGACGACGAACAGGAGAAGCAGGAGGTAAACCAGATTACCGATCGCCTTCTCGATGCCCATCGGGCTGAAGCCGCCCATTTTGGCGAGCTTTTCGTCGACGTCAGTTTTGCCCATGGCCTTGGTCACCAACTTGCCGATCGCCTTGGCGACCCACTTACCGATGATGAAAACCACGAGGGCGAGAAGATACTTACCGATCGGGCCGAGGCTCTCGGCGAGGGTCTGAACCCAAGCCATGACGTTGGCTCCGGTGTCTTTCACAGCGCCAGCACCTTCGGCTACCGCGTTTGCTAGGATATAGTCCATTTCTTTGTCTGAGATGTGTTGTGAGTGTGAGTCCAGCGCTTCTCAAAAGACTCCAACCTCTGAGACCCGCCGTCGTGACCATATAGAGGGCAATTTTCTGAAGAATAGTCACAACAACGCAAAAGATTCGAACAGAGCGCTGCCTAAGATAAAGGAACGGTCGATTGTCGATTGACGGCAGACCTAACAAAAACGTGGATATAGCATGAATTGGACGCCTAGAATTTCTCGCTATATGCTCGTCGTAGTGGGGCTGGGAATGCTCGCCATCATCGGCTGTGATGCAGGGAGTGAAGCCGCGATTGAGACCGATCAGGCAGAGCTTGAAGAGCAACTAGAGAACGCCCAAAGTAGTGGCGACTCCTGGGCTGCCGCAGAAATTTCGGCGCGGCTCCTTGACCAACAACCCGACAACATCGCATTTAAGACTGCCCGCTGTGATGCTCTTCAGCGGATTGGCGAATCCAAAGCTCTGGAGATCGAGATCGCCAGCACTCCTGAGGGGTTGCTTGCTCATCCCGATTTTTTAGCGATTCAGGCGCGGCATGCTGAGAGCGCGAATAGCGATTTAGGAACCGCAGGCGAGTTCTGGGTCAAGGTCGCCGAGGACAAAGAAGCGGACATTGATCTGCGTTCCGAAGCCTATGAGTGGCTGGCGCGAAGGGCGAGCCAGACCTTCGATTGGAAGACCTCAGAGAAATGGGCAACTGGCTGGCTGGACTATGCGAACGGTGGTGTCGACGCGCGGCTGACTCGTTTGGCAGCTAGGCTGTGGCAGCGCCGACCGAAGGATGCGCGGGCTGATCTGGAAGTCCTGCGAGCGGCTGATCCGACTTTTGTCGGTGTGCGAACCTGGACGCCGAAGATCGAACGCGTCGAGCGTGTGCAGCCTGAGCTCGAAGCCCTCGATGCGGAAATTTCTCGGGATTCGACCAATATCATGGCTCGTTTTGATCGGGCTGCCTTGTGTGTCGTTTTTGCGCTACCTGAGTTGGCGTGGCGCGATGTGAAGCAGCTTCGGACATTGGCTCCCGAATCCTCGGGAATCCAGGTTTTGCACGGATTGACAGCAAGAGCTTTGGGAGAGCCGTTGCCAGAAGAGTTGCGGGACGTGGTGAATCAGGGGCGTCTTTGGACAGCTTCGAAGCAACGTTACGTCACTCAGATGAAGGCTTGGGATGGAACGCTGAGAGCGCTGGTTGAGATCGAAGCCGACGCCGCCTTTCGCGACACGGTTCCCGGCATGCTCGATCGCGTTTCTTATCTCCGAACCCTCGATCAAGGCCGGCTGGCAATGCCCATCGGTCGCGAGGCGTTGCGTGCTTCGGGCGGATCGGATGAGGGGTATCACGCGGCGTTGCTCGCTCACCTCGCTGCCCACGATATTCGTTCCGGTATCATCTTGGGTGAGGAATCCGTCCAACAGCACCCAAAAGTTGTGGCGCTCTGGGGAACTCTGGCTGAACTGAAAGCCGCCGACGGCGACTACGAAGGTGCTGTCGAAACCATGGACAAGGCGATTTCCATCAACAAAGTCGCCTCTTATGTCGCCCTGCGATCGAAGTGGCGGGCGGCCATTAAAAAGCGCAACAACAGTCGCTGAACTGTCACCTGATCGCGCAATGAACCAATTTTCATTACCGAAGATGAGCCAATCAACCATCCTCAAATTCCTCGCCAAGCCGACCGCGCTGGTGGTCAGTGGCTCGTTCGCCTTAGCCCTCCTCGCTGGTTGTGATGACAGCCGCGCACGGACGACCGATCAAACGCGAAGTGCCGGAAAGGCGTTGCCGAACGCAACTGAAGTCGCCTCAACCAACGTGCTGAAATCCGAAGGTGTCTCGGTAAGTATCGCGACCGGTGGCAACTGGCGGGTCGACAAGAATGACCAAGGTCGTCGAATTGATGTCCGCTTCTCTAGTCGCATGCCAATTCCCAACGGTATACCAGCTGACGAATACGGTGGTGACGATTCGTGGTCGGACGATCCAGCCGCGATCCCAGTCACCTTCGAGCCGGCCTTGGCCCTCGAAGCCCGATGGATCAACGACGGGCTCTGTCAGCTACGAATCGCGGAACCCGCTGCTCCCTCGACGCGATATGATTTGAGCCTGAAGTCCGATTTGGTCGATCGCGATGGCCAGTTGGTCAAGGCACCGGAATTGCGTGCCGCGTTTGTCTCTCGCCCGTTTGAAGCAAACTGGATTAACGTTTTCGACCAGACCGAAAGTAGCCACCTGACCCGTCGTCCGATGGCGACTCTGGAGTTTACCCACCCGGTGACACCGCAACAGATTGCTGACTTGGTCGCCTTCCAGATCAGAGAAACCCGTGAGCGGATTCCGGCACAAGTCATTCTGAAGCCGTGGGAAGACGGTAGCCCGCAAGAGCGTTTCCAAGTTTACGCAGAGCGAGACATGCCGGCGGATGTTGGCGTTAATCTAGTTGTTGAGCGTCTGGATGCTGCGGATCAAGTCGGCGCAGGTTCACGGCTCGCACACCTTCTGGTCGAACCAATTGGCCGGACGAGCCAGCTCGATATCGATTTCGTGATGGCGCGTCATCAGCCGATTTTAGGAACTTCGGTGCTGGTCAAGTTCAACCAAGACGTCGATCCGGATTCGGTGAGCAAGGAGGCGTTTCGCGTGACACCAGAGGTCGCCGATTTAGAGATCGTCACCAATGGGCTCCGTGTTGAACTCCGTGGCTCGTTCGATCCGCTAGTAAAGTACCGTGTCGCGATGGCGTCGGAAGCCGACGCTCCAGATCAATCGGTGAAGTCGATCGCTGGTTATGGTTTGGGGGAGCTTGAGGATTGGGGCGCGACCTTCCCGTCGAAGCGTCCGGCGGTGCTAATGCCTGATCGGGAACTGATGCTTTTTCAGGCTTCGGGGGAGATTCGGGTGCCATTCGTCCAGTGCAGCATGCACCACACCACATTTTCGATCTCGCCAGTGCCGGTCGAAAAAATCACAGGTATCATGCGACGGCTTGAGGCGACTGAGCAGAACGAACGGGATGGCTATGAGTCGCGAGAGCTTGATGACGACATGGCGGAGGCAAGTATTGCTGAGAGCTTTGAATTACTTCCGGCTCTCCGAGGCGAGTTCGGGGATACGGCTGACGGTGCCGAAATCGAGCGGGTTCTCGAGCTGCCAGCCAAGGATCTTCCCAGCGGCTCCATCTTTTTGGTCGAGGTCGAGGGCTTCGGCTATGGCGAACAGAAACGCCGAGCTGGAAATGCCTGCCTGATCGCTGTCGATCACCATGCGGTGCTGCGCAAATCGACCCGCTACGAAGATCGCCTGCGAATCCTCGGGCTTGATGACGGGCTGCCAGTTGATGGAGCGAAGGTGCGGATTTTTGAGGATGGGAAGGTGACTGCTTCCTCACAGAAGGCCAAGAATGGGTGGTATAAATTTTCTAATCTCCGCAAGGCTGACTATGCGGAAATCACCGATCCAAGCGGCGCAACCACCGTCCGCTTTGTTGATCGTGGTAGCAAATTCACATCGGGATCTGGATGGACTTGGGGCTTCGAAAAAGACGATGAGTGGAATGCGAAACTGTTCTCTGATCGCGGCGTCTATCGCCCCGGCGAATCCGTTCGCCTGAAGGGGATTGTCCGCAATCGACCAGCCGGAAATCCCGGTCAGAAAATGGAGTTGCCGAAAAAGCGGATCGACTTCCAATGGACGATTTCTGGTGGCCCTGATGGTGAGGATGTCGCGAAGGGACAGGGCAAAACGACCGCTCAGGGTGGTTACGAAATTTTTTGGCAGATCCCTGCCGAATTGGAGCCAGGTAGCTACTACTATGAGGATGACATCGGCGGTGGAACCAGTGTCCTCGTCTACGATTTCCGGCCGCCTTTGTTTACTGTCAAAATGACAGCCGAAGACTTCGTCGGCACGACCGCGACCGCCACTGTCGACTCACAATATTTTTTCTTAGAGCCGAATGCAGGGGCTCGCGTCGAGTGGGAAGCACGATGGATGCGGAGCTACGATTCCGACGCATCATCCACTGGCCCGACTCCGGTTAAAGACGGGACTGGGCGGATCAGCGTCGATATTCCCTGGGGAGGGGCGGACGGTTTGCCTTTAGCAAACTCTTCGAGTGGAGACGATTATGTGATCACCGATTGGTTCTCCCGCGACTCACTGGGCGGCGGCATGACTCGTGTCGAGGCTGCCGAAATCCGGCTCGCTGGAAGTGGCGTGCGCATTGGGCAGCAAGACAAGGCTCCGCGTGAAGCCGTCGCTACAGGCACCGCCGAATTGGATGCGGATGGCCGGGTTGTGTTGACTTGCGAATCGCCGTTTCCCGAGAACTCTCAAGGGCTCCGAACTAGCATTCGTTGGTCGGTCAAGGTGACCTCGATTGAGGGGCAAACCATCAACAGTGGGACTCGACAATATGGGCAATTCCACGACGCTCTTCACGCCATCCAATTGCGCAATTCGGGCGAAGGTCAGATGACCGTCGATGTCGCTGCCATCGACCTCGCAGACAACTCAGTTTCGGGAGTTGAGTCTGATGTCACTGTATTTCGGATGAGCTACGATACCGTGGTCGAAAAGGTCGGTTCGGGAATTATTCGCTATATCAACGAGCCGAATTTTGAGCAGGTTTGGAATGGCCAACTGACATCCCCAGCATCCCAGAAGATCGACTTACCCGGTCCTGGGCGCTACGTCGCGTTGGCTCGCGACCCCGCAAAAGCGAGTGCGAATCGCCCGCCAGTCAGCGCCTCACGTTTGGTCGGAGGCCCTGGCCGCAGTGGAGTTCGCGTCGATGGCCCGACGGCCCTCCGAGTTACGCCGGTGAAGGACGTTGTGCGGATCGGTGAAGAAGCAGTTTTAGAAATCGAATCGCCATTTCCTGGCCAAGCTCTGATCACGATCGAGTCGTCGGAAATCCACTACCAGCGTCAGATTGAACTTCCCGGCGACGCGTCTCAGGTGCGGATTCCGATGCTCGACGACTACTTCCCGAACGCGACGATTTGCGTCCATGTGTTCCGCGGTCTCGATGCTGCTGATGGCGACCCGATCGCCTCTGAAGCGTTTGGTTTTACCAGTGTCGAAGTTCAGGATCCGTCGCTCCAATTGGCGCTCAAGCCAGAGCTCGACCGCGACACCTTGGTTCCCGGTGAAACCCTCTCGGGTAGCATCCAAGTGACCGCGGAGGGTGCTCCGGTCGCAGGAGTGGAGGTCACGGTGTTTGCCGTCGACCAATCGATCCAGAAAGTATCGAACTGGAAGATGCCAAACTTGGTGAGCTTCCTCCAACCGAAGAAGCCCTATGCTCTGGCGACCTATCCGAGTTTGGATCCACGTCATGGTTATCGCTATGGCGGACCCGACAGCCTGATGCAGAAAGGCTATATCGTCGGTGGTGGCGGCGGTAAATCTGCGGCCGGTTTGGGCGGCGTTGCGCGCACCAATTTCGACCCGCTGGCATTCTGGGCAGGTGCTCTGGAAACCGATGCGCAGGGACGTGTCGAGTTTTCGTTTGAGGTGCCCGACACCCTCACCAACTACCGGCTTGCTGCTGTCGCTCATAAGGGCAGAGCCACCGGAACAGCTGAGACGAGTTTCGTTGTGAAGAAGGATCTTTGGATCACTCCAGCATTCCCGAATTTCCTTCGTCAAGGCGATCAACTCGAGATTGCTGCGTCGATTAATCAGAAGAAAGTCGCTAACGCACCGACCGCGATTGAGTGCACGATTTCAGACGGGCTGACGCTCGAATCGGATGCGCAGATTGCTTTGGCTGTGCGTCAGGAAATCGGATCGATGGCTCGGTTCAAGGCGTCGGTTGCCGATGATGCTGCGGCTTTGGGTGAAGTGAAAATCAGACTCGGAGCTCGCAGCGCTAAGGTCGGAAAGCACGGCGACGCCGTTGAGCTGGCGATTCCTGTTCTAGCAGCGGGAACGGTTCGCGATGGGTTTTTGACTGGGATTGTCCCGGAAGGTCGTTTTGTCGCGGCTGGATTGATTCCCGAGGAATGGCGTCAGGCCTCATCGGGAGAGGCAGAAATTCTACTATCGTCTTCCAGTGATCTCCCACGCCTGCTCGGGATTCCGCAGGTCATGGATTACCCGCATGGCTGTCTCGAGCAGCGTTCTTCGAAGATCCTCTCTCAGACTCTGTTCCCTCAACTTCTTTCCTACCTGCCGAGTTTCTCGGGCGAGAGCCGTGAGCGCTATCTGGCCGAGATGGAAGACCATATCGACACGATTCGCGGATCGATCATTGTTGCCGGATCATGGGATAGTGATCTCTCGACTCGGGGCGCGGCTCTACCGTATTGGGAAGGCAGTCGTAGGATCAATCCGTTTGCGACCGTCCAAGCGACTTGGGCGATGCTTGAGTTCGCTCGGGCGAAAGTCGCTGTTGGAGAAGAAATTAGCCGCAGCATGCGCCGCGATCTGCGACAACTGATGGTCGGACTTCGAGATATCGCGGAAAATCGCGGAGACCTTCGTGCGGGGCGAACCATTCGAGCCTATGCGCTGATGGTGCTTTCGCAATACCTTGGCAACGGCGACTTCAACCTGTCAGGGGATCAAGGCGACCCGATCTTGTCCCTCGAAGCCGACGATTTGGCCAAGATCCACCAAGCTGCGGTCGCGAGCGGAGACGAGCTCTACCTCCACCGCGACACGTTGGGAGATGATGGTGTTTCATTCCTAGCGCTCGCCTTGAACCGACTCGGCGTCTTGCCCGACCAGCAGAACCTGCTGATCGGAGAACTCGGCACGCGTCCCGATCTCAGGGAATTTCAGCCGAACACCTTTGGTAGCCAGCGCCGAAATGAAGCTCTAAGATTGGTCAGTCGAATTGTTCTAAAGGGAGATGCGATGACCGATGCGGAACTCGCCGATGCTGATGCTGCACTTCTCGCGCAGATGGAAACTTCGGCTGATTTGTCGAACCAGGAGAACTTCTGGCTACTTTACGCATTCACCGAACTGCGCCGCTATCGGTCTCAATCCGAAGCCGATCTTAGTGAGCGGGTGTTTACCACAGTTCCAGAAGCTTTGTCACCAAACAAGCAAACCGCCGTCTGGCGAGATCGCGCGATGGTGACTCTGAAAGACACCGAAATCGGCATCGCCGGCGAGGTTGGCGGTGCCAATGCACTCCCTCTTGGTTACGTCGTCCGTGCCAGCTATGAACTCCCACCTGAACTAGTAGAGCGTCGTGCTGATGGAGGTGTTTCGATTGATCGGGTGGTGCACAATCTGAGTCGCCCAGATGCTCCTGCGGGGAACTTCAAAGTCGGCGACGACTTGCTGGTCACCTACATCGTCGAGTCCGATCGCGCCCACAGTTATGCTGTCGTCGAAGACCATCTCGCGGCTTGTATCGAAGCTGTAAACCCAGACCTCCCATCGGTTGGACGGTTCTACACGCTTCCTCCCGAAGTCACCCAAGACGCGGCGTCGCTATCTCACGTAGTCCGCGAAAATGAGCGGGTGCGCCTTTACTTTGATGACTTGGCTAAGGGCACCCAGCGTTACTCGATTCTAGTCCGCATCACTGCAGCGGGATCGTTTCAATGGCCCGCCACCCAGTTCAGTACGATGTACGATAGCCGATTCCGCGCATCGACGGCATCCGGGCGGATCAAGGTTTCGTCGATGGAGTAGGGGAGGTTCTCAAACATCCCATTGAGTCCAGGTCTACGTCCCCTGAAGCCGGAAGGCCGGCTGCGTCATTTACATCTGAACACGGCTAGGGGCCGCGAATTCATACGAAAAGACCCGCAAATTTCTGGATGAAATCTGCTCATACTTTGTCCATTTCCATAATTTGAAGTAAAAAATAGCAATAGTAGTGACTTTATCTGCTCTAGTGTTGTCTAAGAAAGTAGTTCCTTATCTTACTTACTTATTGGAATAAAAAAGACCTGCCCGTCCGATTTATCCACCCAACCCGATCCCCACATGGCACAGGCAACATCCCCAAATAAGCCCGTCTTCTATCAAGATTTCCTTGAGGAGAGAGAGGCGATTCTCAAGCACAAGTGGCTTCTCAGCGAGAAAGAGGGCCGCGACATTGGCTTTGAACGCGCCTTAACGAGCTGGATCTTGAGCCATCGTTCCGATTGGCTCGCTTCGCGCCGAGCTGAATAGATTGCCGCGACCACGGCCTGCCTGCCGCGCCTCCCCTAGCTCGTTCCGTTTAGTCTTTTTTGGGATAAATGCAGCGAAAACTGATCTCTTAGGGTTGGTTCTACGAGGCATATGAAAGCAAAAATCAGGTTCAAGTTGGCGGCGGTAAGCTTCGCCGCATCCTCCATCACTGGAATATCGTCGCGAGCGACAATGTCTTTCGTAGGTAGCGATTTGGATGTTGCAACAGACTATTGGAGAACCACCAGTGCGGCGAAACCCAATGATATCGACGGTGACAACGTTCTAGGAACCGATGGGTATCGATACGTGAGACGGGGTACTAACCCGGCTTAAGGCTTAGTGAAGTCGAAGCATCGGATTTGCCATCCTTGCGTTTTGGGCTGGGAGCCAGATCTCAGAGACACAGCCGCTTCAACGGTTTGGTGCCAATTCGATGACTACATTTTCGCCCGAAATGCGGGCCTTGTAGTCAAACTCTTGAAGGCGATCAAAGACGATCTTCCAGCAGTCGTGAATCTCGAGCTGAAGCCACTTGGTGTTTTGGATCCAAGCACTGGTGTGCTGGAAAATTTCCTTCTCAGCTCCTTCGATATCCATCTTGACCATGGTTTGTTTGCCTGAACCATGTTCCTCGATCAACTCGTCAATGGCGCTTGAGGGGCACCCCTCGTCCGAAGCTTCCGTGAATTGATACCCCCAAGCTTCTTCTGTTGAGTCAACGACTTGAAGGTTTGCACGGCGCCACCAGACGCCTTGATTGATGGCGACGATGTTTGGGTAGTCGCGAGTATTTTGAATGAAGCATTCGAAGTTTTCAGAGTCCGGCTCTAAGCAGATGATCTGCGCATCGGGATAGTGATGTGCGAAATATACCGCTGAGTAGCCAACGTTGGCGCCGAGGTCGAAAATCACCTCCAGAGAGTTTTTGTCCGGGGTTCGATATTCCTTTTCTACGAATGTAGAAAGAGCCACGAGAGGATCTGATGTACCTTTTCGAAGATAGACCGGATGGGCGAAACCATTGAACCTAATGTGAACACTCCGCTGTTGAAAGAGAACCGCGGCCATTTTTACCCCTGCGACGATCCCGTTGGTCTGGATGGTCTTGAGTGTATGGATCAAGTACTTGGCGACATTTGGCCCCATGATTGGCTGTGGTTTGGGTCTGGAAGATTCAATGAGTCGCAGCGCCTTCTGGACCGTTCACTGTGGTGTTGTGAGTCGCAGAGAGCTGATCAATCCAGGGTCTTTCGCCCTTGGTGCTTTTTTGGGGCTCGGACGATGTCTTGCTATTGCTGGCGAGAGGGTTGGCCCTCATCACGACAGCTTTACCATTCGTCGCGCACTCGCTTGATCTGGCGCTTTACCCGCAACTTTCCCGCTGCGCTCAGTCGGTCGATAAAGAGGATGCCATTGAGGTGATCCACTTCGTGTTGAATCGCTCTGGCTAGCAAGCCATCGGCTTCGACTTCAATCGTCTGGTCTTTGTCGACTAACTGGAGTTTGGCTTTGACTGTTTCTGGTCGGTTCACTTCGGCTCGGATATCCGGAATGCTCAGGCAACCTTCTTGGCCCATCTCTTTCTCATCGCCCAGATCGAGTTCGGGGTTCACGAAAATCAGGGGCATCCAGTCATCGTAGGCAGCATCGTTCCCGTCGACCTTGAATAAGCCCGCCTCGTCTTCATCGAAACGCACATCGACCACCGCCATCTGAATCGGTAGGCCAATCTGTGGAGCTGCCAAGCCGACGCCCTCGGCATCAATCATGGTTTCGACCATGTCCTCTCCGAGTTGCTTCAGTTCGTCGGTCACTTCCGCAACCGCCTCGCACTGCTTCCGAAGTACGGGATCCCCAAGGTAGACAATCTTCTTCACCATGCCGTTCTTTCCCTAACCAACCCAAGTCGATGGAACAAGGGCAAATTCAAGAAGTCGGGACGATGGCTCACGCCTGTCCTGGAATCGGAACACCGCCAGGGTCGAATTCGGAATCGAAGGTCAGATCGTCCGGTGCGAGGTCTTCTGGGGAATCGAGTGCTTCCTGCCAAGTGATTCGCTTTCCAGTGTAGGCAGCCATCCGCCCCATGACTGCCAGCATGGTGCTGCGAGCCATCCAGTCGCCATCGTTGATCGGCTTCCCTTCGCGCAGGCTGGCGAAGAACTCGTTATGCTCGACCTGATACATGTTCGCTTCGCCTTTACCGCGATAGCGCCAAGCATTTTCGCCGTCGATTCGGATACCACCGCGACCGATGATCAGCGCGCCTAGAGTTCCGCGGATGTAGTCGTGGTTCTCGTTGGAGCAACCTCGCTGCTGGCGGGAGCCTAGATGCGCCCAAACGTTGTCAGCGTATTCGTAGGCGATGTGAAAGTGGTCGAAAATATTTCCTCCTTTCGACGGAACCTGCCGCCCACCAGTGGCGATGCAGGCGATCGGGTCGGCGTCACCGAGAGCCCAACTCATTTTGTCGACGCTGTGGCAGGCCTGTTCAGGTAGGCTGTCTCCTGAGATCCAGGAGTAGTTGTACCAATTGCGCATCTGCCATTCGACGTCGCCCATGCCATCTGGGCGGGCTCCGTCACTGGGGTGCGGTTTGACTGGTCCGACGTAGTAGGTCGAGTAGATGCCGACGACATCCCCGATCTCTCCGTCGTGGAGTTTGGAGAAGGCTTCGCGTCGTGATGGTGAGTAGCGCCAGCAGAATCCAGCGAGCACTCCCAAGTTTTTTCGCTTGGCTTCTTCGACGGTTTTCATCACAGAGCGAACTCCCGCGGCGTCGACTGCCATTGGTTTCTCACAGAATGCGTGCTTTCCAGCGGCAATCGCAGCCTCAAAATGCTGGGGGCGGAATCCGGGAGGTGTGGTCAGAAGAACCACATCGACGTCCGAAGCGATCACTTCGCGGAACGCGTCCATACCGACAAAGCGTCGTTCGGTAGGGACATCGATGCGCTCAGGGGCATTACTAAACTGATTGGAGAGATTTTTCAGGCTCTTGTCGATTTGAGTCGAAAAGGCGTCGCCGACCGCATAGAGCACGCAATTGGGATCGGCTTTTAGAGCTTGTTCAGCAGCTCCAGTTCCGCGACCACCGCATCCGATCAAGCCGACCCGGATGGTGTCTCCGCCTTCTGCTCCCTTGAGAAGGTTGGCTCCAACGAGTCCTGTCGCAGCCACCGCCGAAGTCGTTTTGAGGAATTTCCGTCGACCGCTGTTCGCAAGCGAGTGAGAGAGCGGAGATTCTGGCGCGACTTGATCGTTGGCTGAGTTTGACATCCTTGTTTGAAACTGATTTCTGAAACTTGCGTATGCGTAATTACGAGCCGGTCGATTCCAGCTTATCATGAGAAGTTAAGAATTCTCCAAAAAGCGGGAGTTTTAGTCACTTGGTGTCTTGTTGGATAGTGATTCTAAGCCAGAGAAAATTGGGTCGTTTTGTCGCAAAATTGTTGATCTGCATCGGCTTCGGTGGCAATAGCTCCCGTTTCCCAGAACGCACCCATAGTTCAACGGATAGAACAGCGGTTTCCGGTACCGCAGATCTAGGTTCGATTCCTAGTGGGTGTATTTTTCTGAGCCGCGGGGATCTGGGCATTAACGTGGCAAGCTACGACTAAACATATGAAAGCCATCCTCGCTCTCGAAGACGGAACCTATTTTGAAGGCTTGGCCTATGGGGCCGAATCACGCTCATCTGGTGAGATTTGCTTCAACACATCAATGACGGGCTACCAGGAGGTTCTCACGGACCCTTCTTATCGCGGCCAGATCGTCACGATGACCTACCCGCTGATCGGCAACTACGGGGTTAACCCGCTGGACTCAGAGAGCGACCGCCCGCATGTTCGCGGCTTTGTCTGCGAGGAGCTTTGTAAGATGCCATCGAACTGGCGCCAGACCGAAAGTCTGGATGCTTACCTAAAGCGCCACGATGTCCCCGGCATCGAAGGGGTCGACACACGCGCGCTGACCAAGCACCTTCGCGACAAGGGTGCGATGAAGGCTTGCCTGGCTCATGGCGACGATTTGACACCAAATGAAGTGATCGAGGCTGCCCGCTCTGGAGACGGTGTCGTCGGAATGGACTTCGTGAAGGAAGTGTCCGCGAAGACGAACTTCGATTGGGATCCCGACGACACAGAGAGCGGCGATTGGACGATTCCGAATGGCAACAGTGATGAGGAACTCCGTGTCGATGGACTCAACAACTATCGGATTCTCCCACCAGTGCGCTACGAGATCGTCGCCTACGATTTTGGAATCAAGCGTAACATGCTTCGCCGCTTACGGCAGAACGGATTCAGGGTTCACGTGGTCAATGCGCGGACTTCTGCAGAGGAGATTCTCGCTCGCAAGCCGGACGGTGTCTTCCTCTCAAACGGTCCCGGCGATCCGGCCGCTCTCGATTATATTCACGCTGAGGTAAAGAAACTCTTCGGTCAGGTTCCGATTTTCGCGATCTGCTTGGGTCATCAGATTCTCGCCCACGCTTATGGCGGTTCGACCTTCAAGTTGAAGTTCGGCCACCGCGGTGGCAACCAGCCAGTCAAGGATCTGCGCTCAGGCAAAATCGCCATCACCTCTCAGAATCACGGTTTTGCCGTTGATTCGGAATCGCTTCCTCCAGAGGTCGAAGTCACCCATATCAATCTCAACGATCAGACGGTTGAGGGCATGGCGCATAAAGAACTTCCGATTTTCAGCGTTCAATACCACCCAGAAGCAGCTCCCGGCCCGAACGATGCGGCCTACTTTTTTGAGGAATTTGCTAATCTCATTGATCGCCACCGCGGAAACTAGTAGAATTCGATCACCATGCCGAAGATCACGATCCAGATGCCCGACGGGGAAGACCTGAAGTTCGGGCTCGACCTTGATAAAATCACCATCGGCCGCGCTGAAGGCAACGACATCGTTATTAATGACGGTTCGGTCTCCAGTAAGCATGCTGAGATGGTCGCCGAGCACGGGAATTACCGTGTCACAGACCTCGATTCGACCAACGGGACACGGGTCAATGGTGAAAAAATCACCGATGCGTTTTTGGAAAACGGGACATTGATCAAATTCGGTCACATCGACGCTGAATATGAGTCAGATGTTGATCGCGGAGAGAAGGTCGAACTTCCCGAAGAAAAGCGCGATGAGGCTGAAGTCGGTGCGTCCGCTGTTCGCCCTACGAATTACTCGAACGATCAGCCCTTCGCTGCCAAGAAGAAGAAATCAGATCCGGTTGCCGGGCTGCTGATCACGATCGCAATTCTCGCAATTCTCGCCTGTTTGGCTGCAGCATTTTTCGCTACCCAGATGAACGGTGGCGCCTAGATTGGCTCACCATCTATCACAACGTCTTGTCGACGGAGGCCCTATAGCCAATTTTCCCGTCGCATTGAAAACCTGAACGGCTCCGTCGCGCCTTCACCGCTCGACCCACGTACTACCACCATGTCCTGCACCATCATCATCGGCACCCAATGGGGTGACGAAGGAAAAGGAAAGATCGTCGATTACCTAACCGAGTCCGCCGACGTTGTCGTGCGTGCTCAAGGCGGCAGCAACGCTGGCCACACGGTGATAGCGAACGGCACTAAGCACGTCCTTCATTTAATGCCTTCCGGTATTCTGTGGGACAATAAAATCTGCGTCATCAGCAACGGTGTCGTTCTCGATCCGGTCGGTCTTCTGAAGGAAATCGACACGCTAGCTGAAAATGGGATCGAGGTAACGCCCGACCGACTCCGAATCAGCGATGCCGCCCACTTGAACCTCTGCTACCATCGTGAACTCGATGCGGCCCGGGAGATCGGGCTAGGCGATGCCGCCATCGGCACCACCCGACGTGGCATTGGGCCTTGTTACGGCGATAAAATCGATCGGTCTGGGATTCGAACGGGTGAGCTCAATCACCCCGACACACTGATCGAACGCTTTGCTGCGAAGGTGACCGAGAACAATTTTATTCTCGAAGCAGCCGGGCTTGAGCCAATCAATTTCGAGGCAGCATCTCAGGAGTTATTGGCCGCAGCTGAGCGCCTAGCTCCGTTCCTGTGCCAGAGCGCTGCGTTGCTCCACACCGAACTCGCAGCTGGCAAACAGTTGTTGTTTGAGGGTGCTCAGGGAACCTATCTCGACATCGACCACGGAACCTACCCGTTCGTCACTTCGTCCAATACGACTGCTGGTGGAGCATGCACCGGTTCTGGGATTTCCCCACGAGCCATTACGCGTAGCATTGGTATTGCCAAGGCTTACACGACGCGTGTCGGAGCAGGGCCATTCGTCACCGAGAACGGTGCGTTTAGCGAGCGGCTCCACAACATGGGCCGAGAGTTTGGGGCAACCACTGGCCGACCACGTCGATGCGGATGGTATGATTCGGTTTTGGTCGGCTACGCGACACGTGTGAATGGGTTCGATGAACTCGCCGTGACCAATCTCGACGGCCTAGACGAACTCAACGAATTGCAAGTCTGCACCCACTACAATCTCGACGGAGAGCACATCAACTACCCGCCGACACGGATCGAAGATTACACGCGCTGCACTCCGGTCTACGAGAACCTCCCCGGATGGGGAGTCGACACTACGGCTTGCAAAAAAATGGCAGATCTCCCAGCGAATGCTCGGGCTTACCTCGATCGGATCGGGGAGCTCTCTGGCGCTCCCGCGACCATCGTTGGAGTTGGTCCCGATCGATCGCAGACCATCGATTCGTAGTCTCAGTTGGAGTAGACCTGAGGAAACGTTCTCGCATGCCGAAACCCGATCTAGCCAGCGATTCCAGTCAGCCGAGGCATGTCGCCATCATCATGGATGGCAATGGACGTTGGGCGAAAGATCGTGGATTGCCCCGAACAGAAGGTCATCGCGCCGGTGCCGAATCCGTCCGCGAAGCCATCGAGGGTTGTGTCGAAATGGGCATCGAATACATGACCCTCTATGCTTTTTCGTCGGAGAACTGGAGTCGACCCAAGGCGGAGATCGCAGCCCTGATGAAACTCCTTGAGCATTTCCTCAAGGATAAGGAGAAAGAGCTCATCGAAAAAGGGGTTCGGCTTCAAGCCATCGGTCGCTTGGATCGACTCCCGAAGTCTTGTCAGAAGCAGCTTCACCGCACGATCGAGGCCACGGCAGAGGGCGAGAAGACGACGCTGATTTTGGCACTGTCCTATGGTGGCCGCGAAGAAATCGTCGATGGGATTAAGAGCATCGTCCATCATGTTCAAAGCGGCCACATCGATCCGGCGATGATCGATACCGACTTGGTCAGCAAACATCTTTACACTCGTTACTATCCCGACCCCGATTTAATGATCCGGACATCGGGTGAGATGCGTATTTCTAATTTCCTGCTCTGGCAGATTAGTTATGCAGAACTCATCGTCACCAACAAGAACTGGCCCGACTTTCGGAAGGCTGACCTGTTCGAAGCGGTCGAGGAATTTAAGAAACGCCATCGCCGATTCGGCGGGATCTAATATCGAGTGATGGCGGGTAGCAAGACAAAAGCCGACCAACCCTCCGGTGGGGGCCCTGATGAACTGAGTATCGTCTTGGTCAATCCAGATGAGGATTTTCTGTCGTGGGCGACCAAACATTTGGCGGCAAAGGGCTTGGAGATTGTTCCTTTCAGCGATGCAGAAAAAGCTCTGCCTTACTGTTTGAATAAGGGGCCAGATTTGACGATTGCTGAGCTCAATCAGGTTCCTCACAGCGGTCTGGATTTACTGAAACAGATCCGGCAGAAGCGTCCCCATTCCCAAGTCATCCTGACGGGTGCCTTCCCACCATCGAACATCGTGATCGAATCGATGAAGTGGGGTGCTTTCGAAATTCTCGGAACCGAGTCACTGAATTTTGAGCTCAAGCCGGTCGTCGAAGCGGCGCTTCAGACTTGTGAGGCGATGCGTCTGGGAGAGGCAGCGGCCGCCGCAGGCAAGTCGCCGGCACTAGGTGCCACTGATCCGGGAGATACCATCATCGGCCGCTCTCCGGCGATGCAGGAAGTCTTCAAAATGATCGGTCGAGTATCGCGCGGCGATGCGCCGGTTCTGATCACAGGAGAAAGCGGTTCAGGTAAGGAGGTCGTGGCCAGTGCTGTGCATCAATTTTCGCTGCGTTCCAAGCGCGACTACATCGCGATCAATTGTGCGGCGATCCCCGACAACCTTTTGGAGTCAGAACTGTTCGGGCATGAAAAGGGAGCTTTCACGGGAGCTTCGACTCAGCGGATTGGCCGGTTCGAGCAGTGTGATGGGGGAACTCTGTTTCTCGATGAGATCGGCGATATGCCAATCCAGACTCAGAGTAAAATTTTGCGAGTGCTTCAAGAGGGAGAGTTCTCGCGGGTCGGAGGTAACGACACTCTGCGCAGTGATGTTCGAGTGCTTGCAGCAACTAACAAGAACCTCGAGCGCGAAGTTGAAGCTGGAACCTTCCGCGAGGATTTGTTCTACCGTCTCAATGTGGTTCGGATTCATATTCCGCCTCTTCGGGAGCGAGCTGAAGACATCACTCTTCTCGCTGACTTCTTTCTTAAGCGCAGTGCCGAGGCTAGAAAAACTCAGCCGCTCAGGTTAACCGCAGAGGCGAAGAGCGCTCTTGGAGCTTACACTTGGCCGGGTAATGTCCGTGAGCTTGAGAACACCCTTCAGCGAGCGGTTGCTTTAGCAAACACAGGAGTTCTTCTACCGCGGGACTTACCTCTCGGCGAGCAACAGATCCTTGGCGCCGAAAACAGTCAGCAGTCTGTTGCCGCCGCAGTTTCGACCGTAGCTCGGCTAACCCGCGACGAACAAGAGTTGGGTTTGCTAGCAATCGTCGAGCGCGAGGCTGTGCGTCACGCCTTGGCCTCCAGTCCCACAGATCCCACAGCCGCCGCAGCGATTCTCGGGATCACAGAGGCTGCCCTGCATGAGTTAGCAACGCTGCACGGGTTTTCGGCTTCGTAGAAGACTTCACAAAACTGACGCAGCGGTTCGAATCGTAGTTTCTGGAGGTCGCCTAACCGGTTCGCTGTTTGTTGTCACAACTCTGGCCATTGGCATCGTATTTGCGGGCTCCTCCAGGCTGGCTCGTCCATGCCTCATGCCCCGGAGCGTTGAGGTCTTTCTTAAGTCGCATGGCGCAATTGGCTCAATACGACATTGATTGCCGTATCACCCAAACGCCGGCCGCTTGTGCCGTCTTCATAGCGCTGAGCCGTCCGCGACTCGTTCCGAGCTAGGATCAGCATGTTGATACTGGTTTATACAACCAGTGGGGAGATTTTGACAATTCCATCGCCCAGATCCAGGACGGTGCTTTCATTAATATGCCCGACGGCGGAAATGTCGCTGGTAAGAGTCGAGGAGTAAATGTCTACACCTACTTCCACTACGCCCAAACGGATGGTAGTGAGAACCTGTTCTCACTCAACAGAATTTTGCCATCGCCGGGAATGTTCGGTTCGCTTCCAGCTTCGGTGAAGGGGTTTAATCCAAGCTCTGGTGAGGGCTCGTGGGAGACCCTTTTGCTCAGACCACCACCTGGTCATCCCGGAACGAGCGCTCCTCACGATCACAACTATCTAGACCTATTCTGGATGCCGGTGGTTGAGCCCTACGCGATCAGCGAACCGTTCTCGACCGCTGGTAAGGTCAATATGAACTACCAGATTTTCCCTTTACTCATATCCGGCGCACGTTTCGGTAGATGCCTTCTCCCTAGACAAATTAGGCCACCACCCGAATTTTCATTGTCGCCATCTCGCGATTGCAAGATCGGTGAGCAAGCGACAGATTAGCTTGGTTCGACGAGCGTGTCCCACTGCTTGGTCGATGCCTTTTCTGCCATGGATGATTCATCTTCCCCCATCGACGCTTCAGCAATCGACCCAATCACGAAGAAGGCCGTCGACCGCATTCGGTTGTTATCGGAAGTCAGCGATGATCGCGATTGCCTAACTCGGACGTTTCAGTCGGGCGCCATGCGTAGGGCGATGATCATGATCGGTAGTTGGATGCGCGATCTCGGAATGGAGTTTGGTCAGGATCGGGCGGGCACTCTCATTGGTCGATTTCCAGCGGCAGAACCGACCGGCGAGGTGCTACTCATGGGCTCCCATGTCGATACAGTTCGTAATGCTGGAGCCTACGATGGTGCACTCGGGGTCATCGTTGCTCTGGCCGCGATCGAGGACTTGCGGAGGCAGGGCCGAAAGCTTCGTTACAATGTCGACGTGATCGCCTTCGCCGATGAAGAAGGCGTCCGGTTCCAGACGACATTCCTCGCCAGCAGCTACTTTGTTGGTCGCTTTCCGAAGGAAGACCTCGAACTCCGCGATGCGGATGGTGTCACGCTCGGCGAAGCTCTCGGTGCCTTAGCGGTCGAGCAGCCTCATGCTGGTTATGGGGACGACGATGAGATGTTGGGCTACCTAGAATGCCATATTGAGCAGGGTAAGGAGCTTGAAAAGCAGGGCTGCCCGCTCGGGATTGTTTCGGGAATCGTTGGTCAGACGCGAGCGCGAGTTCGTGTGTTCGGAAAGAGCGCCCATGCCGGTGCGACGAACATGGAAGAGCGCCGTGATGCGCTCGTCGGCGCGGCTGAGTTCGTGCTACTCTGTGAGTCGTTGGCTAAACGTTCCGATGGGCTCGTTGCGACAGTCGGTAATGTTACAATCGAGAATCCAGCCAGCAATACCATTCCTGGGGAGGTTGCCTGCACGGTCGATGTTCGTCACGGAGACGATGCCCGCAGGGAGGAGTTCTGCCAAACCCTTGAGCAAACAGCGCGCGAAAAATTGGAACAACGCGGTCTCGGATTTGAGCTCGTCACCGTATCCCAGAGCCCAGCCGCGACTTGCTCAACGAAGCTCAACGACGTGTTGAGCGAAGTGATCAAGACGAAGCAAGACGACTGCCCAGTGATCGAAAGCCTGTCCGGTCACGATGCCGTTTCGATGGCTCAGGTCATGGATGCGTCGATGATTTTCGTTCGCTGCCGGGACGGTCTCAGCCATCACCCAGACGAGTTTGTTAGCCAGCCAGATATCGCGGCGGCCATCGCTGCGGTGACCGATTTTCTTATCCGCATGGATGAGAGCGATGCCAATTAGCGGCGCACGACTTCAAAGCTGACCCGATTTTCGATGCCTGCGATTCCGCCCGAACAGGACACGCTGGAAGTTCGTCCCGGCCGTTCCCCGCGAACGGTTCAGAGCCTGGATGGCAAGACGCTGAATATTCCGGATACCTGGGATCTCCTCGAACCTGGGGATGCGGCTCTCAGTCGCCGCATCAAAAAAGATGGGCCGTCTTGGACGATGAAAACCCAGCGTCGTCGGCGGATGGTGTCACTCGGGATTTGGGCTCCTGCTCATCGGATCGAAGACCTTCATAACGAACTGATCGAGGAGAGAAAGGATCCGGCTTACCAGCGAAAGCTCGATTCCGGTCGTGCCCGCCGCGCGAAGGCTCAGGATGCCTATGCCGAGGACTTTCAAGCCGCCGTCTTTAGCTATCTCGACTTCGCTCCTGACTATGCGGATCTCGGACTTCAGTTGTCGCGAGCGATTAGTGATCACGCCGTTCCAGTCGGCAGCGGCACGGTTGCTCGCACCCAGCGGATTCCGATCGAGCAACGCGCTGAAGCAGCGACAATCGCGTGGATGCGCCATCAGACAACAGCCTACGATTCGATGACGATTCCTCGAGTCAAAGGCAAGCGCCGAGAGGTCAGACGGATGTTAGCGAAGCGATCCAAAGAGCTGCTCCAGAGCTACCGTGACGGCCGCCCCGCGATGAAAAATTGCCCGCTCACTGCGGCGATAAACGGGTAAGAAATCTGCGCGTCAGCGAGGAAGTTTTGGGCGGCAACACCCTGCTAGGTTGCGAAAATTGACCCAATCCCGGTATGCCAAAGAATTTTCGTAAATTCTCAGCGGTTTTTTCGTGCTAACCCGCCAACCCCGACACTACATTACCCGAGATGATCGCCTCCAAGACGCAGTTCGACTTGAAGCTCACCCTCGATGGCGAGGAAGTTACTTTTGTGGAGGGCGAAACCCTCTACGAGATCTCGCAGCGCCATCAGAAAGAGGTTCCGACTCTCTGTTATGATGAGCGGCTCGAAGCCTTTGGTGCCTGCCGACTGTGCGTCGTCGAAGTCGAAGGCATCCGCAATCCCGTCGCCAGCTGCACGACCAAGGCCACCGAAGGCATGGTCGTCAAAACCTCGCCGCCGAGTGTCGAGAAGATGCGCAAGACCCTCGTTCAGATGGTCATCTCCGAGAATAAGGATATCAAGGTCGACCCGCTCCGTGGCTACGCCAGTCAGGAACTCGGCGACCTCGTCGATCGCTACGACGTCCAGCCCGGCCGCTTTCAGGGCAAGCAATCCGGCACCTCGCACGAGACCGACAAGAACCCGTTCATCCTGCGCGACTACGACAACTGCATCAGCTGCTACCGCTGCGTTCGCGTCTGCGCCGAGCAAGAAGGCGATTTCGCGATCAACATCGCCAACCGCGGTTTCCACACCCAGATCACCACCGAATTCGGCAACGAGCTTCGGGATTCGGATTGCACCTTCTGCGGCCAATGCGTGCAGACTTGCCCGACCGGCGCTCTCGGAGACAAGAAGGCGCTGCGCAATGTCGAGAAGCCGGAGCCGATCGAAAAGACCCGCACGGTTTGCCCGTATTGTGGCGTCGGCTGCTCCGTGGATATCATGTCCAAGGGCGACGACATCGTTGGTGTCCAACCCGCCATGGACGGCCCCGCCAACAAAGGTGCCCTCTGCATCAAAGGCCAATTCGCCTACGACTTCATCCAGCACGACGACCGCCTGACCTCACCGATGCTCAGGCAGGACGACGGCACCTTTAAGGAAGTCAGCTGGGAGGTCGCGCTCGATGCCGCCGCCGCTGGTTTCAAGAAAGCCCGCGACGAACACAGCCGCCACTCCGTCTACGGCATCGCCTCAGGCCGCGCCCCGCACGAGGCCGCCTACTCGATGCAGAAGTTCATCCGAGCCTGTTTCGGAACCCACCACATCGACAACTGTAGTCGAAGTTGACACGCTCCCACAGTTGCCGGTCTGGCAGCTACCATCGGACGCGGTGCAATGAGCAACCCGCTCGTCGACATGCAGAAGCCCGACGTGATTTTCGCGATCGGAACGAACATGACCGAGTGTCACCCTGTCGCCGCGACGGGTCTGAAGAAGGCGCTCGCGAAGGGCGCCCAGATGATCGTCGCCGACCCACGCGAAACCCGCTTGGCGAAGCTCGCCCACATCT
>ENA-ORXR01001429-ORXR01001429.1-marine-metagenome-genome-assembly--contig:-NODE-1429-length-25271-cov-3.492538_pt1 | contig 25271 bp, 21 predicted proteins | sample MGYA00237866_ERZ511479 | MGnify/ENA metagenome assembly ERZ511479 | reverse complement strand
ATGTACCGGCTTTTTCCGCGATGCGCAGGGCGCGGGCCTGCACCTCGAAAACGGATCTGACAAAGTGCTGATTTCCGCCCCGGCAAAGGGCGAGATCAAGACGGTCGTCTACGGGGTAAACGATACTATTCTGGAGGCCTCGGACACGATCGTCTCGAATGCCTCGTGCACCACGAATTGTCTGGCGCCTGTGGCCCATGCCCTGCACAGCGCCTTTGGCCTCAAACGCGGCTACATGACCACCGTGCACAGCTATACCGGCGACCAGCCTGTGCATGACACGGCACACAGCGATCTGTACCGCGCGCGCGCCGCCGCCCTGTCGATGATCCCGACCACAACCGGCGCGGCCAGTGCTGTGGGCCTTGTTCTGCCGGCCCTTTCGGGACGCATCGCGGGCACAGCGATCCGCGTGCCTACGCCCAATGTCTCCTGCGTGGATCTGGTGGCGGAATTCGACCGCGACGTGACCAAAGACGCGGTGAACGAGGCCCTGACCAAAGCAGCAAAAGGCATGAACGGCGTGATGGCCGTGACCGCCCGCCCGCTAGTCTCGAGCGATTTCAACCACGATCCGCACAGTGCCATCGTAGCACTGGACCAGACGGCCGTGTTACAAGGCAACATGGTGCGCGTGCTGGCGTGGTACGACAATGAATGGGGTTTCTCCAACCGCATGCTGGACACGGCACTGGCGATGGCACGCGCCTAGAAGCGTTATTTTCCGAAACGTGTCAACAGCTCTGCGTTGACGCGGGGCGTGACGAATTTGCTCACGTCCCCGTCGAGGCGGGCAATCTCTTTGACCAGCTTGCTGGCGATCGCCTGATGCTGCGCCTCTGCCATCAGAAACACCGTTTCGATTCCTTTATCAAGCTGCCGATTCATGCCAACCATTTGATATTCGTATTCAAAATCAGCCACGGCCCGCAGACCGCGCACGATCAGCGACGCGCCCACATCGCGCGCGCAGGCGATCAGCAGGTTCTCGAAGGGGTGAACCGCGATCTCGATGCCCGTCTCGCGCGACAGCTCTGCGCATTCCGCCTCGATCATCGTGACCCGCTCTTCCAGCGTGAACAACGGCCCCTTGTCGCGGTTGATCGCCACCCCGATCACCAGCTTGTCCACCAGCGATGCCGCGCGCCGGATAATGTCGATGTGGCCCAATGTGATGGGATCGAAAGTACCGGGGTACAGGCCAGTGCGCATGATCGGGCGTTCCTTCGGTAAACTCAGCGTCGCCACCCAAGCAAGCACGCAAGCGCCCCAGATGCAAGCAGGTGCTAGTGCCCGCGGATCATGCCCTCCAGCGCGTCTTTCTCCATCGCCAGCTCCGTCAGCCGCGCCTTGACCACATCCCCCAGCGAGATCAGCCCGACCAGCGCGCCATCCTCGACGACCGGCATGTGGCGAAAACGGCCCTCTGTCATGCGGGCCAGCACCTCATCCGCGCGCATGTCGCGGGTGCAGGTCACCAGCTTTGTGGTCATAATATCGCGCACCGGCGCCCCCAGACAGGCCGCACCCGCCTGCCCGATCTGGCGCACGATATCGCGCTCGGACACGATACCGTCAGCGGCGTGGTCATCGCGCGAAATGATCAGCGTGCCGATCCGCTTTTGCGCCAGCAGCTGTGCGGCCTTTTCGATACTTGTCGACGGTAGAACCGTCGCGACCGTATCGTCGGATTTCAAACTCAGGATTTGCGCCACCAACATATTTCATCCTCCCAGATTGCAGTGCGGTCCGCTCAGGGTCACCCGCGCGCACCGCTTGTGTCAAGGCAGGGGAACTCCTGGGCCGCCAGACGCTCCAACCGCTCGACCTGCGCGCGCAGCCCCGCCGCCAGCATATCCGCGAACCGCGCCAGCCGCCGGTTGCGCGCATCATCGACGTGCCGGATCAGATAGAACGCCCGCGTCAGGCTTAGGCTTTGGGTCAACACAGGGCGCAATTCGGGCGCAAAAGGCAGGCTGAAATCATGCACCACCCCCACGCCTGCCCCCTGACGCAGCATGTTGACCTGAACCGAAACGGAATTGGACGCCAGCGCCACCCGCCCTGCCCCCAGATCGGACAGATAATCCAGCTCACGATCAAAAATCATATCGGGGATATAGCCGACGACCGGATGCGCGCCCAGATCGGACAGCGCCGCAATCGGCCCGTGCGCAGCCAGATAGTCTACCGAGGCCGCCAGATGCAGACGGTACTGCGTGACCTGCCGCACCACCAGACGCCCGGCGTCCGGCGCACTCACCGCCACAGCCATATCCGCCTCGCGCCGCGTCAGGTTGAACACCCGCGGCAAGGCAACGATCTGGATATCAAGGCCGGGATTGTCCCGCCCGATCTGCGCACAGACCTGCGGCAACAGATAGTTCGCACAACCATCCGGCGCGCCCAGTCTGATCTGGCCGCTCAACGTCTCGCTCTGCACCGCGGTGCCCACGGCGACACCGCGCATGGCGCGCTCCACGGTCCCTGCCCGCTCCAGCAACTCAGCCCCCGCCTGCGTCACCTCATACCCCTGTGGCGATTTCACAAACAAGGCGACCTGCATCTCCTTCTCCAATCGCGCCATCCGCCGCCCCAATGTGGCCGGATCCAGCCTGAGCAGCTTTCCCGCCCCTGACAGGCTTTGCTCGCGTGCCACTGCCAGAAACAACCGCAGGTCATCCCAATTTGTCACCCCCGTGCCCTCTTCTTCATTTTTCCACTAAACTCAAATCCACGGCCCGCACCCGGGGCATACAGACATTTTTGCAAGATGATTTTGCCAACTTGCCCCTACCCCCTGCCATTTTGCAAGACTACACTGCGCCTAAATCAACAGGAGAGACCCCCATGCAAGAGCTCACCCACTACATCAACGGCGCCCACGTCAAAGGCACGTCAGGCCGTTTTGCCGATGTGATGAACCCCGCCACCGGCGAGGTGCAGGCGAAATGCCCGCTGGCCAACAAGCAGGAGATGGCGCAGGCCGTCGCCCATGCGCAGGCCGCCCAGCCCAAATGGGCCGCGACCAACCCGCAGCGCCGCGCGCGGGTGTTGATGAAACTGGTCGATTTGCTCAACCGCGACATGGACAAACTGGCCGAGGCGCTCAGCCGCGAGCACGGCAAAACCCTGCCCGATGCCGCAGGCGATGTGCAGCGCGGGCTTGAGGTGGTGGAATACTGCATCGGCGCGCCGCAACTGCTCAAGGGTGAATACACCGACAGCGCGGGCCCCGGCATCGACATGTACTCGATGCGGCAGGCGTTGGGTGTGACGGCGGGCATCACGCCTTTTAACTTTCCGGCGATGATCCCCATGTGGATGTTCGCACCGGCCATTGCCTGCGGCAACGCCTTCATCCTCAAACCGTCCGAGCGTGACCCCTCGGTGCCCTTGATGCTGGCGGAGCTGGCCGAGGAAGCGGGCCTGCCGAAGGGCATTCTGCAAGTCGTCAACGGCGACAAGGAGGCGGTCGACGCGATCCTGTATGACGAGGTGATCCAGTCCGTAGGCTTTGTCGGCTCGACGCCGATTGCGGAATATATTTACGCGACCGGCTGTGCGCAGGGCAAACGGGTGCAGTGTTTTGGCGGCGCAAAGAACCACATGATCATCATGCCCGACGCCGATATGGCACAAGCGGCCGATGCGCTGGTGGGGGCGGGTTATGGTGCTGCGGGCGAGCGGTGTATGGCGATATCCGTTGCGGTGCCCGTAGGCGATGACACGGCCGACCGGCTGATGGAAGAACTGGTCCCGCGGATCGAAAAGCTCAAGGTCGGGCCCTACACGGCCGGCGCTGACGTCGACTATGGCCCCGTCGTGACCGCTGCGGCCAAGGCCAACATCGAACGGCTGGTACAGACCGGCATTGATCAGGGCGCCAAGCTGGTCGTCGACGGGCGCGATTTCAAGCTGCAAGGCTATGAGGACGGATATTTCATCGGGCCGCACCTGTTCGATCACGCAACCAAAGACATGGACATTTACACACAGGAGATTTTCGGCCCCGTGCTGACCTGCGTGCGCGCGCAATCCTACGAAGAAGCGCTGGGGCTGGCGATGGACCACGAATATGGCAACGGCACCGCGATCTTTACCCGCGACGGCGATGCGGCGCGCGATTTTGCCAACCGGATCAACATCGGCATGGTGGGCATCAACGTGCCGATCCCTGTACCGCTGGCCTATCACACCTTTGGCGGCTGGAAGAAATCCGTTTTTGGCGATCTGAACCAGCACGGGCCGGATGCGTTCAAATTCTATACCCGCACCAAAACCGTGACCGCGCGCTGGCCGTCGGGCATCAAGGAAGGTGGCGAATTCTCGATCCCTGTGATGGAGTAAAGGGGATTTCCCCTGCCCCCTCGCTGCGCAGGATGAAGCTGCGGGATTGAGTTTATTGGAAAAATGAAGATACGGGACGGTTTGCAGATGCTGCCGTCCCGTGTTTGTTTGGCAAAGAGCCTTGGCGGTTTGACAAACTGGTGAAAGAATTGCCCTGCAAGCTGTGACGAAAGCGGAACGGAGGACGAGATGGATTTTGCACTGAGCGAAGAACAGACGGCGATTTTCGACATGGCATATGCCTTTGGTCAGGCGCAGATCGCGCCACATGCGCAGGCCTGGGAGAAGGCGGAGACGATCCCCAAAGAGCTATGGCCGCAGATTGCCGAGTTGGGGTTTGGCGGGCTGTATGTGTCGGAGGAGGCCGGCGGATCGGGCCTGTCGCGGCTGGATGCCACGCTGGTGTTCGAGGCGTTGTCGATGGCCTGCCCATCGGTTGCGGCGTTTTTGTCGATCCATAATATGTGCGCGAAAATGCTGGACAGCTTTGCCCCCGACGCCCTGAAGGCGCGGATCATGGGTGATGTTTTGTCGATGAAAACGGTGCTGAGCTATTGCCTGACCGAACCGGGATCGGGATCTGACGCGGCGGCGCTCAAGACGAAGGCAGAGCGGACCAACGAGGGCTACCGCCTGAACGGATCAAAGGCGTTTATTTCCGGCGGCGGGTATTCGGATGCCTATGTGTGCATGGTGCGCACAGCACAGGGCGGTGCGAACGGCGTCTCGACGGTTTATGTCGAGGATGGCACCCACGGGCTGAGTTTTGGCGCGCTGGAGGACAAGATGGGGTGGCGCAGCCAACCCACGGCGCAGGTGCAATTCGACGATTGTGATGTGCCTGCCGGCAATCTGGTGGGCGAGGAAGGCAGCGGGTTCAAATACGCCATGATGGGGCTGGATGGCGGGCGGTTGAATATCGCGGCCTGTTCGCTGGGCGCGGCACAGGCGGCGCTGGACAAGACGCTGGCCTATATGGGCGAGCGCAAGGCATTCGGCCAGCCCATCGACCAGTTTCAGGGGCTGCAATTCCGCCTTGCGGATATGGAGATCGAATTACAGGCCGCACGCGTGTTCCTGCGTCAGGCTGCATGGAAGCTCGACACGGGTGCAACGGATGCGACGAAACACTGCGCGATGGCCAAGAAATTCGTGACCGAAGCGGGCAGCCGTGTGGTCGATCAATGTCTGCAACTGCACGGCGGCTATGGCTATCTGGCGGATTACGGGATCGAAAAACTGGTGCGCGATTTACGGGTGCACCAGATCCTTGAGGGCACCAACGAGATCATGCGCGTTATCGTGGCCCGCGACATGCTCAGGACCCGCTGACATGGGGGACATCGACATCCGTATAATCGGGCGCGCGGGCCGGATCACGCTGACACGGCCGCACGCGCTCAATGCGATGACCTACGAGATGTGTCTTGCGATCGAGGATGCGCTGGCGGCGTGGTGCGACGATGATGCCGTGGCGCTGGTGGTGATGGATGCGCAGGGGGCGCGTGCTTTTTGCTCGGGCGGGGATATCGCCGAATTATACGCCACCGGCATGCAGGGTGATTTCGCCTACGGGCAGAAATTCTGGGCGGATGAGTACCGCCTGAACCATAAGATATTTACCTACCCCAAACCTGTTGTTTCGTTCCTGCAAGGGTTCACAATGGGCGGCGGCGTCGGGCTGGGCTGTCATGGCACGCACCGCATCGTGGGCGAGACGAGCCAGATCGCCATGCCGGAATGCGGCATCGGGCTGGTGCCGGATGTGGGCGGGTCGCTGATGCTGGCGCTGGCGCCGGGCCGCTTGGGGGAATACCTGGGCACGACGGCTGCGCGTATGGGGCCTGCGGATGCGATTTATGCGGGCTTTGCCGATCATTTCATCCCGCAGTCCCACTGGCCGGAGGCGATCGCGGCGCTGGAGACATCGGGCGATGTCGCCCCCCTTACCCCCCTATTCAGCGCGCCGCCTGCCGGTGTGATGGAGGGGCAAGGCCCCCAGATCGACGCGCTGTTCGCGGGTGAGACGGCGGATGACATAAAACGGGCGCTCGCGCAGGACGGCAGTGAATTCGCGCAGGCCGCGCTCACGTCGATGGGGCGCAACGCGCCCTTGTCGATGGCCTGTGCGGTCGAGATCATCCACCGCTTGCGCGGTCCCTCTGTGACGATGGAGAAAGCGCTGGATCTCGAATACCGCTTTACCGCCCGCGCGATGGAGCACGGGGACCTGCTGGAGGGGATCCGCGCCGCGATCATCGACAAGGACCGGATGCCGAAATGGCAGTTCAGCGAAGGGGACGTGCCCAGTGTTGCCGTCTCTAAAATGCTGAAACCCTTGGGAAAAGACGCCTTGAAACTGTCAGGAGACGCGTAGCATGACCGCATTTACAATCGGATTTATCGGCCTTGGGAACATGGGCGCGCCGATGGCGCATAATCTGGCGCAGGCCGGGCACCGTGTGCGCGGCTTTGACACAGCGGGCACCACAGCGCAGGGCGTTGAGGCGGTACAATCAGCGCAGGCCGCCTGCGAAGGGGCGGATTTCGTCATCACCATGTTGCCCAATGGCGCCATTCTGCGCGCAGTGGCGCAACAGGCCCTCCCCGCGATGACGGCGGGCGCCACATTGATTGACTGCTCGACCGTGGATGTACAAAGCGCGCGGGACGTGGGCGCGCAGGCGGCCACACTGGGGCTGGGGTTTGTCGACGCGCCTGTGTCCGGCGGGATCGGCGGCGCGGCGGGCGGCACGCTCACGTTTATGGCGGGGGGCAGCGCAGAGGCCTTTGCCGCCGCCGCGCCGCTGTTTGACATCATGGGCCAGAAGGCCGTGCATTGCGGCGAGGCAGGCGCGGGTCAGGCGGCCAAAATCTGCAACAATATGATCCTTGGCGCCACGATGATCGCCACCTGCGAAGCCTTTGCTCTGGCTGACAAACTGGGGCTGGACCGGCAGAAAATGTTTGATGTCGCCAGCACCTCTTCGGGCTATAGCTGGTCGATGAATGCCTATTGCCCTGCCCCGGGTGTCGGTCCGACCTCGCCCGCTGACAATGACTATGCCCCCGGTTTTGCGGCCGAGCTGATGCTCAAGGATCTGGGGCTGAGCCAGCAGGCCGCCGAAGCGGTTGATGCTGACACGCCGATGGGCGCGCTGGCGCAGGCGCTCTATGCCCAATTCGTGCAGGAGGAAGACGGCAAGGGGCGCGATTTTTCGGCGATGCTGCCGCGGTTTGCAGCGCGCGGGCGCAGCGGCTAGCGGCTATTCCGCCGCCGCCGGGGCCGCAAGACCAAGCATGGGTTTGAGGTATTTTCCTGTATAGCTCTCGGCGATTTCGGCCACTTGCTCGGGCGTGCCTTTCGCGACGATCCGCCCGCCGCCATCGCCACCCTCGGGGCCGATGTCGATGATATGATCGGCGGTTTTCACCACGTCGAGATTGTGTTCGATAACAACAACAGAATTGCCCTGATCAACCAATTCATGCAGCACTTCCAACAGCTTGCGCACATCCTCGAAATGCAGGCCCGTCGTCGGCTCGTCCAGAATATAAAGCGTGCGACCGGTCGAGCGTTTGCTCAGCTCCTTGCTCAGCTTCACGCGCTGCGCCTCGCCGCCCGACAGGGTCGTGGCCTGCTGTCCCACCTTGATATAGCCAAGGCCCACACGCATCAGCGCATCCATTTTCTCACGAATTGACGGCACGGCGGCAAAGAACGTCTGCGCGTCCTCCACGGTCATGTCCAGCACGTCCGCGATGCTCTTGCCCTTGAACTTGATCTCGAGGGTTTCGCGGTTGTAGCGCGCGCCCTTGCACGTCTCGCATTCGACATAGACGTCCGGCAAAAAGTGCATTTCGATCTTGATCACGCCGTCGCCCTGACAGGCCTCGCAGCGCCCGCCCTTGACGTTAAAGCTGAAGCGGCCGGGTTTGTAGCCGCGCGCCTTGGATTCTGGCAGGCCTGCAAACCAGTCGCGCATCGGGGTGAAGGCCCCCGTGTAAGTCGCTGGATTTGAACGCGGAGTCCGCCCGATGGGGCGCTGGTCGATGTCGATCACCTTGTCCAGATGCTCAAGCCCCTTGATCGTCTCGCAGGGCGCAGGGGTCTGGCGTGCCCCGTTGAGGTTCATCGAGGCCGTTTTGAACAGCGTCTCGATCGTCAGAGTGGATTTGCCGCCTCCCGATACTCCCGTCACACAGACGAATTTGGCCAGCGGGAAATCAGCCGTGACGTTTTGCAGGTTGTTGCCTGTGGCTTTGACCACCTGAAGTTTCTTCTTGTTGCCCTTGCGGCGTTTGGCGGGCACCTCGATCTTGCGTGCGCCGGTAAGGTACTGGCCCGTCAGCGAATTCGGGTCATTGGCAACGTGGTCCGGCGTGCCGTGGCTGACGACCCGACCGCCATGCACACCCGCCCCCGGTCCGATGTCGAACACATAATCTGCCTCGCGGATCGCTTCCTCGTCATGTTCGACCACGATGACGGTGTTGCCCTGATCGCGCAGGTTTTTCAGCGTCAGCAGCAGCCGGTCATTGTCGCGCTGGTGCAGGCCGATGGACGGCTCGTCGAGCACATAGAGAACCCCCGTCAGGCCAGAGCCGATCTGGGAGGCCAAGCGGATGCGCTGGCTCTCGCCGCCACTTAATGTACCACTTGAACGGGCAAGCGTAAGATATTCCAGTCCAACGTTATTCAGAAATCCCAGGCGTTCGCGGATCTCCTTGAGAATGGCCTTGGCGATCTCGTTTTTCTGCGGGGTCAACGCGTCGGGAACGATGTTGCACCACTCCCACGCCTCGCGGATCGACATCTGCACCACCTGCCCTGCGTGCAGCAGTTGATCGCCTTTGCCGATCTTGACGGCCAGTGCTTCGGGACGCAGGCGGTAGCCCTCACAGGTCGCGCAGGCGCGGTTGTTCTGGTAGCGCTCGAACTCCTCGCGGATCCAGTTGCTGTCCGTCTCGCGGTAGCGGCGTTCCATGTTGGGGATCACGCCCTCGAACACACGGCTCACCTCATAGACGCGGCCACCCTCGTCATAGCGGAACTTGATCTCTTCCTTGCCGGACCCATAGAGGAAAACCTGCTGGATTTTGGGGTCGATGTCTTTCCACTTGGCGTTCTGGCTAAAGCCATAGTGCTTTGCGATGGCTTCAATCGTTTGTTTGAAATACGGGGACTTCCCCTTGCGCCACGGGGCCAGCGCGCCGTCATAGATTTTGAGGTTCTGGTCCGGCACGACAAGGCGTTCGTCGAAAAACAGCTCTTTGCCCAGACCGTCGCAGGACGGGCATGCGCCAAAGGGCGCGTTGAACGAGAACAGCCGCGGCTCGATCTCGGGGATGGTAAAGCCGCTTTCGGGGCAGGCGAATTTTTCGGAAAAGGTGAAGCGCTCCGGCGCCTCCCCCGCGGTTTCAAGGATCGCGATGCCATCGGCCAGATCAAGTGCGGTGCGCAGACTGTCGGCCAGCCGCGTCTCAAGCCCTTCGCGCACCACAATGCGGTCAACGACCACGTCGATGTCGTGGCGGAATTTCTTGTCCAGGGTTGGCGGCTCATCCAGCTCGTAGAACTCCCCGTTCACTTTGACCCGCTGGAAACCGGTTTTGCGCAGCTCGATGAACTCTTTTTTATACTCGCCCTTGCGGTCACGGATGATCGGGGCCAGCAGATAGGCGCGCGTCCCCTCCTCCATCCCCATGATGCGGTCAACCATGTCCTGCACCTGCTGCGCCTCGATGGGCTTTCCGGTGGCGGGGGAATAGGGCGTGCCGACGCGGGCGAACAGCAGCCGCATGTAGTCGTAAATCTCGGTCACGGTGCCCACGGTCGAGCGGGGGTTTTTCGATGTCGTCTTTTGCTCGATCGAGATGGCAGGGCTGAGGCCCGAGATGTGATCGACGTCCGGTTTCTGCATCATATCAAGGAATTGACGGGCATAGGCGCTCAGGCTCTCGACGTATCTGCGCTGCCCCTCGGCATAGATCGTATCGAAGGCGAGGGAGGATTTGCCGGACCCCGACAGGCCGGTAATCACAACCAGCTGGTCGCGCGGAATATCCACGTCGATGCTTTTTAGATTGTGTTCGCGCGCGCCGCGCACTTCGATGTTCTTCAACTCGGCCATACAGACACCCCCAGCGTTCCTAGGGGATATAGGCGCGCGGGCGGGATTCTCCAATGCAAAAATGTGAACGAAAGGTAAACATCACATCTTTCTGCGGGCGTGGGCAAAGGCAAGATGCACGCCAAGCCCCGCAGCAAAGGCCAGCCCCGCCAGCAGTGGCAGACTGACATAGCCCCACCCCCCCAGCGCCAGCGCCATCACGGGTGTGCCCAGCGTATTGCCAAGGTTGCCCATCTGCGCCATCGCGCCATTGGCCTGCGTCTGGGCGGTGGGCGCGTCGTTCAACTGGGGCACAGCCGCGAATGTGGCACCCTGTATCAGGCCCATCGCCCCCGCCAGCGCGAGGCAGGCCGCCACACCCGCAGGCACCAGCCACAGCCAGACCATGCACAGCGCCGACAGGGCAAAGCCCAGCATCACAATCTGGACCGCCGACATGACCCGCAGCAGCACGACACCCAGCGTCATGGAAACGGCAATGCTGACCAGCGGCATCGCCCCCATGATCGCGGCCCGCCAGGCAGGCTCCAGAAACGGGGGCAGCACCGTGAGGATCGAGACGAAACAGAAGGTATAGAACAGCCAGCCCATCGCAGGTGCCACGATCCGCGCCGAGCGGTAGATGTCGACGTGGGTGCCAAGGATCGCGCGCAGCGACAGCGTAGGCACCGCCCCTTCATGCGGCAACCGGCGCAAACGCGGGCTGAGGTACAGCGCAAACATCGCCATATAGAGGGCATGCAGCGCGAACAGCGCGGGGATGCCGGCCCACAGTGCAAAGGGCCGCCCGCCCCATGCCATCACCGCAAACGCCACGCCAAAGAACGTCCCCCACAGCGTCAGCGCCAGCCCGCGCTGTGCGGTCGTGGCGATCTGTGCAATGATCGTGGGCGCCGCGACGACGATGGCCAGATGCGACACCCCTTCGATCAGGCGCAGCCCCAGCATCACGGGCAAGGGCGGCAACAGCGCCTGCCCCAGCGACACCAGCGCGCCCAGCCACAGCGCCCCCAACAGCGCGCGGCGATAGCGCACCCGCGCCACCAGCATCGCCGCGACCACGCCCAGCACGATCCCGATACCGCCGACCATCGACACCAGCCAGCCCAGCATCGCCCCCCCCTGCGGATAGATCCCGCCCAGCAGATCATAGATGACGGAAATTTTTGCGTATTGCATCGCCGCGCCAAGGCCCGCGCCCCAAAGCGCAAGGATCAGCGGCCACGAGCCTTTCACGGGAATTTCTGTCTGGTCATGCGTTTGATCCTGATGTTGCTGCGGGACGCGGTTTTTGCAAGTAGACGGCAAAGGGGCTGGGGCCTGCGCCCGTCTGGAACAAGATGAACACAAAGAGCACCGCGCGCCAGCCCCGCAGCCCGCTGGAGGCCAAAGGCGGACCGTCGTCCAACACCTCGAACGCCTCTTTGGCATCCTTTTCCAGCACCCAGACCCGCGCGCCCCCCAAAGCGATGGCATAATGCGACAGGGTGCCGGTTGTGTGGAAAATGTCGGCCGTCGCCCAGATATCCGCACCGCGCAATTTCGCAAGCACCAGTGCCAGCGCACAGGATCCGTCTACTTTCGCGACAGAGATGAGCCGTTGGTGCCTCACGCAAGCTACATGTGGATAACTTTGCCGTAGGCATCAAGCACGGATTCGTGCATCATTTCCGACAATGTGGGATGCGGGAAGACGGTGTTCATCAGGTCTTCCTCGGTCGTCTCGAGCTGGCGGCCCACAACATAGCCCTGTATCAGCTCGGTCACTTCGGCACCGATCATATGCGCGCCCAGCAGTTCGCCGGTTTTGGCGTCAAAGATCGTCTTGATCATGCCATTCTCCTCGCCCAGTGCAATCGCCTTGCCGTTGCCGATGAACGGAAAGCGGCCGACCTTGATGTCAAAACCCAACTCTTTTGCCTTGGCCTCCGTATAGCCGACCGAGGCGACCTGCGGGTGGCAATAGGTGCAGCCTGCGATGCTTTCGGGTTTGACGGGATGGGCGTGCATGCCGGCCATCAGCTCGGCTACCATCACGCCCTCGTGGCTGGCCTTATGCGCCAGCCACGGCGCGCCCGCGATGTCGCCAATGGCATAGAGGCCGTCCACGCCCGTGCGACAGAATTCATCCGTGACGACATGGGTGCGGTCGATCTTGACGCCCAGCGCCTCCAGTCCCAGGTCCTCGACGTTGCCGACGATGCCGACGGCGCTGATGACCGTGTCAAACTCATGCGTCTCGACCTTGCCGCCCACTTCGATGTGCGCAGTAACCTTATCCTTGGCGCGGTCCAGTTTCTTGACCATCGCCTTTTGCATGATTTTCATGCCCTGTTTCTCGAACGCCTTTTTCGCAAAGGCAGAGATCTCTTCGTCTTCTACCGGCAGCACGCGGTCCATGACCTCAACGACAGTCGTGTCGGCGCCCAACGTGTTGTAGAAGCTGGCAAATTCGATGCCGATCGCGCCCGAGCCGATGACCAGCAGCTTTTTGGGCATGTGGGCCGGTTGCAATGCGTGGCGGTAGGTCCAGACCAGTTTGCCATCGGCCTCAAGCCCCGGCAATTCGCGCGCGCGCGCACCTGTAGCAAGGACAATGTTCTTGGCGCTTAGGTCTTGCGTACCCTTGTCGGTTTTCACGCTGACCTTGCCTTTGGCAGGCAAGGTTGCCGCCCCCATGAACACGGTCACCTTGTTCTTTTTCATCAGATGCCCGATGCCGCCCGACAGTTGCCCCGCCACCTTGCGCGACCGTTTGACCACCGCGCCCAGATCATAGTCGATGCCTGTCGCGCTCAGACCAAATTCTTTCGCGCGGTGCATCAGGTGGAACACCTCGGACGAGCGCAGCATCGCCTTGGTCGGGATGCACCCCCAGTTGAGACAGATGCCGCCCAGATTTTCACGCTCGACGATGCAGACCTTCATGCCCAGTTGCGCAGCCCTGATCGCGGCCACATACCCGCCCGGCCCTGCGCCGATTACAATCAGGTCATAGGATGTATCGGCCATAAAGCACCTCGTCGGTCTGCGTTGAAAAATATGGTTTACCATTAAACCATATCACAGCGCGCAGCAATGGCGAGGGGTGCAGGGCAGCTATGCAAACGCCCGCGACCGGCGGGCGGTCACGGGCGGTTTGTCATGTGTTCAGGGCGTCCGGTCAGGCGGCGAGGTCTGCCGTCAGCTGCCGGATGATCCCGCCATAGCCACCAGCGGCCGCGAATGCGCGTTCCTCGCGGGTGTCGCAGCGGCCCAGCGCGGCGTTGCGGTGGGGAAAGCGGCCAAAGCGGCGGATCACTTCGCGGTGGGCCTGCGCGTGCAGCAGATTATTCTCGGCTGTTTTGGGCATCCGGTCGACCATCAGGCGGATACAGCGGTCCTGATCGCTGAGCATTTCCGAATGCATGAGCGGCAGATAGAAGAACTGGCGCGCGGGTGCGTCGATCTTGAGATCCCAGCCTTTCTGGATCGCCAGCTTGGCCACCGCCAGCGCGACAGGGTCCAGCGTAAAGGCGTCCGCATCGTCGCGGAACATATTGCGCGAAAACTGGTCGGTCACGACCAGATAGGCCAGCACGCCCGACGGATAGGTGAGCCACATGCTCAGCCCGCCCTCGCGCGCGGCCTCCCATGCGGGCAGGAACCGGTCGCGGATTTGCGCATCCAGCGCGTCGGTGCTGTTGTACCACCCCTCCGGCCCGACGTCATCGAGCCAGAATTCCAAGATTTCTTCAGGACGTACCATCGCGTTTTCCTTCCACGCACAAAGCTCCCCACCGCCACAAGTAAATGACAAATCGGCAGAATTACCTACACACGTTTTGCAACAAAACCGTCACAGTTAGCGAAATCATTTTGCCAAACGCCCTGCATGTTTCCTTTAGGTGGCAAAGTTTTGCCCACGCGCACGGGAAGGGGCGCAGGCGATTACGTCAGTTTGAGGGCCGTCTCCTCATCTTCCAGATCGGATTCAATGGCATATTCCTGCGCGATCTCCATCGCGACGGACGTTGCCGTCGGACCCATTGGAACATACGATCCCGTATCCTCGACCGTGGCGCCGACTGTGGCGCGATAGACGGCATAAAGGATCATCGCCACAAACAGCAGCCCCGTGAACAGATAGAATCCCGCAGGCCCCAGCGATGTGCCCATCATCCAGCCGGTAATCACCGGCCCCAACACCGCCCCCAACCCGTTGATAAAGATCAGCCCGCCAGAGGCCGCGGCCATGTTCTCGTGCTCCAGAAAGTCGTTGGTGTGCGCGATCAACAAGGAGTAGAGCGGGTTCGCCATGCCCCCGATGATAAAGGCCGACGCCAGCAGCAGGGTAAAGACATGCCCCATCAGCATCCCCAGCACACAGCCCAAACCACCGATGATCGAGACGACGATGATAAGATAGCGTCGGTCGATGCGGTCCGACATCCAGCCGATGGGATATTGCAGCAGCACCGCGCCGATGAAGAACGTCGCCACAAAGGTCGAGATTTGCGCAACACTCAGCCCCGCCTCGGCGCCGTAAACAGAGGACATACCGAATTGCGCGGAAAAGATACCGCCAAGGATGAACATGCCTACACAGCCCAGCGGTGAAAAGCTCATCAATTCGCTCAGGCTCATCGGTTTGGTGGTGTCAAAGGCGGGTGTGGGGCTGATCGACAGCAGGATCGGCGTGATCGCAAGGCTCACCAGTACGGAGGGGATCACGAACAGGATGAACCCGCCCGGATCAGCCACCAGCAGCATCGCCTGCGCGGCCACGATGCCCAGCGTCTGCACGATCATGTAGAGCGACAGCGCCTGCCCTCGGTTGGAGTTATCGGCCGCGTTGTTCAGCCAGCTTTCCGCCGTGACATAGACCGCCGAGAAGCAAAAGCCGATCAGCACGCGGCCCACGGCCCACAGCCAGACATAGGGGAACGTGGGGTACAGGATCATCACTGCCGAAATCGCAGAGGCGAGCGCCGCGAAAACCCGCACATGCCCCACCCGTTTGATCATCGCCGGCGCCATCCGCGAGCCACCCAGAAAGCCCACGAAATAGGCCGACATCACGATCGACATCATGAACGTGTCAAAGCCTTCGATCTCGCCGCGGATACCCAGCAGCGTGCCCTGCATGCCGTTGCCCAGCATCAGCAGGAACATCCCGAACAACAGCGCCCATGCGCTGCCTAAAACCTGTAGCATGTCGTGTCTCCTTGGCTGTCGTGCCCGCCTACGACAGGGCGGTGGTCGGTGTCGGGCCTAGATGCGACTCAGGGCGCGTCGCTTTTGCACGACGGGATCAGCAGCGATGCATCTCCGTACGAGAAGAACCGATAGTTTTGCTGAACGGCATGGGAATATATCGCGCGAATTGTCTGCACTCCCATCAGCGCCGAGACCAGCATCATCAACGTCGAGCGGGGCAAATGGAAATTCGTCATCAGCGCATCGGCCACGTTGAAGGTAAAACCGGGGGTGATGAAAATATCCGTGTCCCCTTCCCACGGCGCGATGGCACCCGCCCTGCCCGCCGTCTCGAGCAGGCGCAGCGCGGTGGTGCCCACGGGGATGACCCGCCCGCCTGCCGCTTTGGTCGCGGCGATTTCGGCGGCGGCCTGCGCGCTGACCTGCCCCCATTCGGCGTGCATTTTGTGATCCGAAATATCGTCGACCTTGACGGGCAGAAATGTCCCCGCCCCCACATGCAAGGTGACATAGCTGAAAGTCACGCCCCTTTGCGCCAGTGCGGCCAGCAGGGGCGCGTCGAAATGCAATGACGCCGTGGGGGCCGCCACCGCGCCTGCGTGTTTGGCCCAGACCGTCTGGTAGTCGGTGTGATCCTGCGCATCGGCGGGGCGTTTGGCGGCGATGTAGGGCGGCAGCGGCATCGCGCCTGCTGCATTCAGCGCACTGTCAAAATCCGCGCCCGTGACGTTAAAGCGCAAATACGCCTGCCCGTCGTGGACCCCTTCCAGCGTGGCGCGCAGCGCGTCGGAAAACACGATCTCCTCGCCCGTGCGCAGCTTTTTGAGCGGCTTGACGAGCGCCGACCACACGCCCGCATCCGCCTGCGGCTCCAGCAGGGTCGCCTCGATCCGTGCGGCAACCGGCCCTTGGGTGCTGTCGCGGTGGCGCAGCCCCGACAGGCGGGCGGGAATCACCCGCGTGTCGTTCAGCACCAGACGGTCGCCCGCGCGCAGCCATTGCGTCAGGTCGGTCACGCGGCCATCGTGGATCGCCGTGCCCTGCGCCACCAGCAAACGCGCCGAGGAGCGGGGCTGCGCAGGACGCACCGCGATCCGGTCCTCCGGCAGCTCGAAATCAAAATCACTCAGTTTCATGGCACCGCTCTAGCGCCCTTCATAGACCTGATCAACGGGCCTGTTGTCCGCAGGCGCGGGTGCAGGGGCCTGCGGGCGCGGCGCGGGCTCCCCCGCTACGGGGGGCAGCCGGGTTTTCGGCCCGCGCAGCACATCGCGCAGACCGCCCGGCGCCAGCACCGACAGCGGATTGATCGACACCTTGGGCTGCTTGGCCGCCCCCGTCAGGGTATAGTTGAACCCCAGCAGCCCCTCCCCCTTGCGCGTCAGCAGTGAGCCGATGCCGTTGAGCAGATAGACCGGCGTGATGACGCCCTGCATCGCGATCTGGCCCGTATCTGTGGCAAACACCCCGTCGACCGACAGCCCCAGCGAGGCCCCCACCGCGCTGCCCTCGCTCACGGTCATGCGGCCGGGGGTCAATCGGAACCGCGCCTCGACCTCGTCGAAATAGATGCCGTCGCCGTTCATCTCGTTCACCAGCCCGACGACAGAGATCGCGTTGACCAGCGCGGCCATCGACGGCGCGTCCTGAATAGAGACGCCGGTGATTTTCAGCTGTCCGTCAAACGCCCCGCCGCGCCCCACGGGCAACAGCGACAAATCCAGCGCGCCGCCCCTCGCCTGTTTCAACACCCCCGCCGAGCGCAGCACCCCGCCCGCATCGGCAGAGGTCACGCGCACCGCCGTGCGCCCGCCCTGCGGTGCGATACGGCCCGACACCCCTGTGCCGCCGTTGATCCGCGCCTCGAACGGGCCGTCCAGCCCGCCTGCGGTTTTGAACGTGCCCGCCAGCCCTTGCAGCCAGATCGTGTCGGTGATCTGCAACCGGTTCAGGCGGACTTTCATCGGCGGCGGGGCGGGACCGGCGGCTGCACCCCCGCCCCCGCCGCCAGTGCCGGTCCCGAACTTGGCGCTGCGCAAATCCAGCCTGCCGCTGCGCACCACGACCTGCGGGGCGCGCCCTGCCCCGCGGCCGACCAGCGCGGCCTTGACGTCCAGCCAGTTGCCGACGCGCAGCTGCGACAGCGCCATCGTGTCCAGCCCGCCGCCCTGCGCCAGCGTGATCGCCCCGCGCGCCGACAGGCCCGCACCGCTCAGCGAAATTGCCGTGACCTCGGGCGAGGTGCCCAACCGGATCGCCATGTCCAGCGCGCCCTTGGCCTTTGGTCCCTTGCGCCAGCCCAGTTGCGGGACGCGCAGTGCCGCGCCGCGCAGGTCCGATTTCAGCGTCATGCGCGGCGACTGGCCCCGGGTGAAATCAATGCCGATCTGCGCCACCGTGCTGCCGGTCAGCGTGCCCGGCGGCAGGGCCACGTTGAACGCATCCAGCGCCTTTTGCGTAATTTGTGCAGTGCCGCGCAGCGTGCTTTTTGACGCGCCCTTGCCGATGGGCTGCTGCCAGCGCCCGTCAAAGGGCACCCCTTCCAGCGTCCCCTTGCCCGCGATCTCGACGCCCGTGTTGCTGGCCCGCAAGGCCATGCGCGCGGCGCGCAGGCTGCGCCCCTTGATCAGTTGCGTGCTGTTGAAATCCACCAGATCGCCGGTCACGTCGAACACGACATCCGCCGGGCTGCCGCCACGCCTGAGCGGGAAGGCCAGCGTGCCTGCCAGCACTGCCTCGCCGTCGCCCAGTGCGACCGGCAGGCCTGTGCGGCGCATGACCCCCATCGGGGGCTGGTCCAGCGTCCACAGCGCCGCCGTCAGCGACGAGCGCGTGTTGAGCCGCACGATCGCGGGCGCGCCGCCTTTGATGCTGGTGTCGGGAATAATGAAGGCCGAGCGCGCGATGCGCATCGCGCCGCCGCGGCCCGCCGTGACCACCCCGTCGTCCAGTGCGATGACAAAGCGGTTGCCTTGCAGGCTGGCGTGCCCGCGCCCTTGGGTGATGGGCGGCAGGCCGCGCATGAATTTTACCTCTGCCGCCTGATAGTCAAAGGCCAGATAGGTGCGCGGTGCCACATCCGGCGCAATGCGCAGGGCAAAGTCCGCGTTGGTGATGTCGGCGGCGATCAGGTTTTTCGCCAGCCAGTCGCGCGTCTTGGTCTTGAGCGTGGCGGGCCACAGGCCGATAATGCGCGCGGGCGAAATCGCATCGGTGCGCGCATCCAGCGCCACCTTCCAGCCCTGCGGCGTGGCATCGAGTGTGCCAAAGGCATGGCGCGTCTGCGGCCCGTCAAACAGATCCAGCCGCCCGATCTCGAGCTTGAAAGGCGCGGTTTGCAGACGAAAGTCCAGCTCTGCGCCGTCAAGGGCGACGGGATCGGGATAGAGGTCCATCGGGTTTGCGCGCAGCTCGGTCACCGTGAACTGCCCCACCATCGCCTCAAGCGCGCCGGTCTTGAGGCCGCGCAACGTGGCGGTGCCATTGGCCCGCGCCGTCACCCATTTGGACCGGACCGACAGCTCGTCGAACCGCACCAGCCCCTGCGCCGCATCATAGGAGAAGTAGCTGCGCGCGGCGTCAAAGGGGATCGGCAAGGTGCGGTCGTTGGGCTGCACCACGCCCGCGCCGATTTGCAATGTCGCACTCAGCGGGGCCAGCGTGCCATCCGTGCGCACGCCCGAGCGGACCGCCCCCGAGATCGGTGCCCGCAGCGCGCCCAGAAAGGCGAAGGCAGGGCTTTGCGTGGCGATGTCGGTTGCCGAAGCGCCGTTGATGCGCACGCCGAACTGGGCTTCGGGCGCGCCGATGACGCTGGTGTAATTGCCCGACAGCGTTGTGGCCCCGCCGCCGCTGCCCAGCACGGCCAGATCGGCGTTCACGACCAGCGCGCCGTCGCGGCGCTGCGCCAGCAACCGCCCGCCATCGAGGGTAAAGGCACGGCCCGCGCGCCGGTCGATGTATTGCAGGGTCAGGCCGCGCAGCTCTGCGTTGCGCAGCGCGGCAAGGCCGGGCTGTTGCAGCACCGCGTCGATCTGCGCCACCAGCTGCCCGGGTGTTTGCACCCGCGCGCGGCCACCGCCCTCGCGTTGCAGCGCGATCTGGCCGTCGCGTTCGCGGATGAGGGTGGCAAACACACCTTGCAGCGCCACATCCGCAGGCATCACATCGCCCGACCGCAAGGCCTGCATCGACAGCCGCACGCGCGCCTCGCTAAAGCGCAACAGCTCGCGCCCCTCCAGATCGGCCACGGCCACATCGCGCAGACGCACCCGCGGGCGCCAGCCTTCCTCCATCAGCAACCGCAATTCACCCACGGTGATTTTGGCCTGCGGGAACTCCGTCTCCAATCGCTGTTCGATCCGCGTCTCGACCCAGCCGGGCATGACCACCGGACGGTCATACAGGAAATAGACAGCGCCCGTGAGGATCAGCACGACCAGCACCCCCAACGCCCAGACCGCATTGAACAGCCCCACCAACAGCAAGAACCAGCCGCGTTTGCGCAGCGCCTTGCGCGGTGGCGGCACCGGCAGTCCCGGCGGGGCCGTATCAGAGGAAGGCGGGGTGGCGTCGGACATCAGGTTCCGGTTACTGGCAAAGGGTGCTACATCACGCGGCACAGGCCTTGGCCTTTGGTGCCGCAGCCCTACTATGACAGAGGTCCGTGCGGCGTCCAAGGCCGCCCCTATCACGAATTGGAGTTTGCCATGCCCGAGGTATCACACCCCGCCCCCGATTTCACCCTGCCCGTCACGGGGGGCACCCAGGTCACGCTCAGCGATTTGCGCGGCGCGCCGGTGGTGCTGTTTTTCTATCCGCGCGACGATACGCCGGGCTGCACCAAGGAAAGCATCGGCTTTTCCCAACATCTCGACGCCTTCGAGGCGGCAGGGGCCAAGGTCTTTGGCATCTCGCGCGACACGATGGCAAAACACGATAAATTCACAGCCAAACATGAGCTTACCGTGCCGCTGCTGTCGGACGAGGACGGCCGCGTGACCGAAAGCTACGGCGTCTGGGTCGAGAAAAACATGTACGGGAAAAAATCAATGGGGATTGAGCGGGCGACATATCTGATCGCGGCCGACGGCACGGTCGCGCAGGTCTGGCGCAAGGTAAAGGTCGCAGGCCATGTCGAGGCGGTACTGGAGGCCGTGCGCGCGCTATGACCCTGCCGCTGGCCCAGATGGCGGCGGCGGTTTTACGCACAGCGGACGGACGTGAAAAGACGGCGCTGTCGCATGAATACGCCGCCGCGTGGCGCGCGGCACGCAGCGGCGGTGCCCTGCCCGACATCGGCACCGCCACCCCGCCCGACCAGCCCTCGCGCCCGCCAACGCCCGAATTACTGAGCCCGCGTGACGTGCCCAACCGCAAGCCCGGCACCCCCGAGGGGCGCATCGCCATGATGCACGCCGTCGCCCACATCGAGCTGAACGCCGTTGATCTGCACTGGGACATCATCGCGCGGTTTTCGCATGTGCCGATGCCGATCGGATATTATGATGACTGGGTCAAGGCGGCGGATGAAGAATCCAAACATTTCAACCTGATGTGCGACTGTCTTGAGGCCGAGGGCAGCCATTACGGCGCCCTGCCCGCCCACGCGGGCATGTGGCGCGCGGCGCAGGATACGGCGGATGATTTCATGGGCCGGCTGGCCGTCGTGCCGATGGTACTGGAGGCGCGTGGCCTTGATGTCACCCCCGGCATGATCCGCATCTTCAAGCAGGCCAAGGCCGACAGGGCTGTTGCCGCGCTCGAGACGATTTACGCCGAGGAGGTCCACCACGTCGCCTATGGTGCCAAGTGGTTCCATTTCCTGTGCGGCAGGCACGAACTGGACCCGACGCAGAAGTTTCACGCGCTGGTGCGCCAGTACTTCCACGGCCAGCTCAAACCCCCGTTCAATGAAGAAAAGCGCGCAGAGGCGGGAATCCCCCCTGATTTCTACTGGCCGCTGGCCACGGGTGCATGACGGCGGGCCACGCGCCCGGCGGGTGTAAACGACGGATTACAAAGCGCTGAAATAGGCGGTTTTTTGCCCATATGCCACAGATTCACATAGGCATCGGGTGCGCGCACGCCAAAGGGTTGCCCGATGGGCCTGCGCTCTCTATTGCAGGGACATTGCATACCGTGCGGGGACACGCGCGTGTGCGAGGGACCAAAAGGGATATAAAAGACGTGCGTACACAGCTCGCGATCAAAACAAACACGTTTCTGGAAAAGTATTTTCCCGAACGGCGCGTATTCTTGAAATCGGACACGGACACGCGGTTTATCCGTCTGCGCCCTATGACGCAGCTGGCGGCACTGACGGGATGTTCCGCGCTTGTCGCTTGGGCGATCATCGCGACGGCGATCCTGTTGATGGACAGCATCGGCTCCGGCAACTTCCGTGAGCAGGCCAAACGCGACCAGCGCACCTATCAGGCCCGCCTGAATGATCTGAGCGCGCAACGCGACAGCCGCGCCGAAGAAGCACTGGCCGCACAGGAACGGTTCAACGCCGCCCTCGCCCAGATTTCCGTGATGCAGTCCGAGCTGCTGTCCTCTGAAACACACCGCCGCGAGCTGGAGACGGGGATCGACGTGATCCAGTCGACGCTGCGCAGCACGATGAAAGACCGCGAAACCGCGCGCAGCCAGCTGGCCCAGTTGCAATCCGAGGATGGTGCCGCCGTGCAGGTCGCCGCCAGCACCGCGCCGATGGATTTTCTGGCCGACGCGCTGGCCCGCACCGCGCAAGAACGCGATCAGGTCATTCTGGAATCGCAAGACGCCCTGCTAGTCGCGGATGAGCTGAACCAGAAAATTGCCACGATGCAGGAACAGAACGACGCGATCTTCCGCCAGCTGGAAGAAGCGATGACCGTCTCCGTCGCCCCGCTGGACCGCATGTTCCGCGCCGCTGGCATGCCCACCGACCGGATGCTGAACACGGTACGCCGGGGATACTCCGGTCAGGGCGGGCCGCTGACGCCGCTCAGCTTTACCACCCGCGGGGACCAGCCCACGGCCGATACGCTGCGCGCGAACCGCCTGCTGGACCAGATGGACAAGCTTAATCTCTACCGTCTCGCAGCCAGCAAAGCGCCCTTTGCGAATCCTGTTCAGGATCCGTTCCGCTTCACATCCAAATTCGGCTTTCGCCGCGATCCCAAAACCGGCGGGCGGCGTATGCACTCGGGCGTTGATTTCGCCGCAGGTCTTGGCACGCCCCTCTATGCGACGGCGGACGGTGTTGTGACAACGGCGGGCTGGGGCTCAGGATATGGGCGTCTCGTCAAGATCCAGCATGAATTCGGCATTGAGACACGTTATGCCCATATGTCAAAAATCCGCGTGAAGGTCGGTCAAAGAGTATCGCGCGGCGACCGGATTGGTGATATGGGTGCGTCAGGACGTGTGACCGGCGTACATCTTCATTACGAAGTTCGCGTCGGTGGAAAAGCCGTCAATCCAATGATCTATATCAAGGCAGCAAACGATGTTTTCTAAGAGTAAAATTAACGATCCCGCATCTGGTGGTACTGATTCCTCAAGCGCGTCAACGCCGTCTTCCGCGCCCGCCCCTTCTGCCGCACCCGCAGCAAAGCAGAGTGAATTCAAAGCAAGCGCGCCCAAAGCAAAGCCGCCCGCCTCGACCCTGTCGTCCGATTTGCACGTCACGGGCAACATGAAGACGACCGGCGACATTCAGGTCGAAGGCACAGTCGAGGGCGATATTCGCGCCCACCTGCTGACCATCGGCGAGAGTGCGACAATCAAGGGCGAAGTGGTTGCCGATGATGTTGTGATCAATGGCCGCATCGTGGGCCGTGTGCGCGGCCTCAAGGTGCGCCTTACCTCCACCGCGCGGGTCGAGGGTGACATCATTCACAAAACAATCGCCATAGAGAGCGGTGCCCATTTCGAGGGATCTGTACAGCGTCAGGACGACCCGCTGAACCCCAACGCAAAGCCGACGCCCGCACCAAAGGCAAGCCCCGCGTCCTAAGCGCGCTACCACCACAGCGTTAGATGCGCCGCAGGTTATCGCCTGCGGCGTTTTTCATTTCCTCCCTGCCCCGCCTCTATGGACCCCCTGTGAAAAAGTTGCTGCTGCTTCCCGTTCTGATCGCTTTTGCCTGCCTGCTGGCCGGCGCTTACGGTGTGCTGCACAACCAGATTTCCTACACCGTGGCCCCTGCCTATTTCCACGAATTCAAGTTCAGGCAATTCGGCATTGATCCTGCGGTGCAGGGCCGGATCGGCGCGGGGATCGTGGGCTTTCTGGCGAGCTGGTGGATGGGGCTTGTGATCGGGTTGCCCGTCTATCTGGGGGCGGTCTGTGTCAAAGGGACACGCGCCTTTGTCGCCGTCTATATCAAAGCCGCAGCACTGGTTATCGCGATCACCCTGCTGGTCGGTCTGGCGGCATTGGCACACAGCTTTGTCACGCTGGGGCCGGACAGGCTGCCTGCATGGATGGAAGGGCGCGAAATCAGCACGCCTGTGGCCTTTGCGCGCGCGGGTGCCATGCATAACGCGAGCTATCTTGGCGGGGTGATCGGATTGGGGTGCGCGTGGATCTATACGCTGTGGCGGGCATATGCCGGGCGCCGTGCCACCGCTGGATAATTTGCCAAAAACAAAGGGGCGCCTGTTGCCAGCCGCCCCCTTTCGGAAAAAATCATTCTTGTCGCGGATCAGTCGATCACAGTGACCGTTGTCATGACGTCAGGCGTGCCCTGAACAGCACCGCTGCCGCCCGCGCCGCGCTTGATCGCGTCCACAACGTCCTGCCCGCCCGTCACACGGCCAACGACCGTGTACTGGCCGTTCAGGAAATACCCTTCGTCGAACATGATAAAGAACTGGCTGTTGGCGGAATCGGGGCTTTGGCTGCGCGCCATGCCCACGACACCTTTGTCGAACGGCACGTCGGAGAATTCTGCCGGCAGGTCGGGCAGGTCCGATCCCCCCGTGCCCGCACGGCCCAGATTGTTCAGATCATTGCCGTGCTCGACATCGCCGGTCTGGGCCATAAATCCGTCGATCACGCGGTGAAAGACCACCCCGTCATAGGCGCCTGCGGCAGCCAGCTGTGTCAGGCGCGCGGCATGCAGGGGGGCCACATCCTCCAGCAGGTCGATGGTCACAGTGCCGTTCGCCTGCCCCGCCACGTCGATCTGCAAACCCGATGCCGCGAGCGGTCCGGCCATGAGCGTTGCGCAAATTCCGCCTGCCAAAAGACTACGCATCTGCGGCCACCTTGACGCTGATCATGCGGTCGGGGTTGGCCGGCGGCTCGCCTTTGGCGATGGCGTCTACATGCTCCATCCCCGAAATGACGTTGCCGTAAACGGTGTACTGCCCGTTCAGGAAATCATTGTCTTTGAAGTTGATGAAAAACTGGCTGTTGGCCGAATTCGGATTGGCCGAGCGCGCCGCCCCCAGGCTGCCGCGCGCGTGGGGCAGTTTGGAGAATTCGGCAGGCAGGTCGGGATGTTCGGACCCGCCGGTGCCCGCCGCGCGGGGGTTATAGTCTTTTTCCATATTGCCGTGCTGCACGTCACCGGTCTGGGCCATGAAGCCGTC
>ENA-ORXR01001427-ORXR01001427.1-marine-metagenome-genome-assembly--contig:-NODE-1427-length-25295-cov-3.847966_pt1 | contig 25295 bp, 26 predicted proteins | sample MGYA00237866_ERZ511479 | MGnify/ENA metagenome assembly ERZ511479 | reverse complement strand
AGTACCACCGTGTGGTGGAGGCCGGCAGCATCGAGCATTCGCCGATCTGGTTTCGCACGCTGGACTACACCCAATACCTGCCGCGCGGTCGCTATACCGCCAGCGAGGAACTTCGTGGCTACTTTCGCGCCATGCGATACGTGGGTGGGCAGGTGTTCTGCATACTGGCTTCGAAGGCGACTGGCGTGGACGAGTCCGCCAGCCGGCAGCTGACCCGTCAGGCGCTGCAGCTTACCGGGCTGATCCAGGGCGACGAGCGGCTGCGGACACTGCATGCGCAGATCGATGCGGCGCTGGAGTGGCAGTTCGGCGACTCACCCGAATTCGGTCCGCAAGACTGGCTGATGATCGCTCGGGGCATCGAGCAGGAACGCGGCCAGGATGCGCCGGGCGACGACGATGCTGTCGCGGCCGAAACGAGCCTGCCCGCCCACGAGCGCGATGACGAATGGATCGATGCGTTCCAGGACCGGCTGCTGCAGCGATCGCGTGAGGATGGGCGACAGCCGCAGGTGTTCGATGCGATCGTGGAGATCGCCCGGCTGGAGCCGGGCATCGCGACGCAGGACGTGCTCACCGGCTGGCGGTTGCTCGGTGCGCGGACCACGGCGCGTGCCATCGCCCAGCAGCGCCTGCTGTATCCGAACACCGGTGCCTACACCGGCAGCGGTGAGCCGGCGCCGTTCGGACTCGGCCTGATCGGTGCGCAACCGGTCAAGGCGTTCCCGGTCGCCATCGAGACGTTGCAACTGATCGCCCAGGAGCCGCTCGAGAGCTCGTCCAGCTTCGCGGTGGAGTCCGAGTTCGAGGGCTATCCGGAAGCGTTCGCCCGCGCCGTGGCGGACTGGAGAGGTTCCCGCGGAGCCGAGGCGCACCATGCCGCCGTGCTCGACTACAAATGCATACCGTATTCCGTGACAAAGAAACTCTTCTAAATTGCGCACATTTGGAATGATTCGTTTATCTCGCTGCACGGCTAAACTTGCTTTAAGCGCACGCTTTATTGCCGCGTGTATTTCTGAAGGGCTCATACTCAGCTCCACGGCAATTCGGTTATAAGTCCAGCCTTCTCTACCTCTGGCGATAAGCTTGAGTAAAACTAAGATATCTTGGGGTTTGAGTAGCATGGTGAAAATATTCTATATTCGCAAATCAAGAACAAAGAATAACATAAGATAGATTACTTTCACATAAGAAGCAGTCCGATTAAAAAGGGTTTGGGATCGCTGATTAGCCGCATGCAAAATAAAGAAAATTGCATACACGAAGAAAATAACTTATTGTTAGATTCAATATTCACTTTAAGGAGATCCAACGCCATGCCATCTCTCCAAGTACGTGAACTACCTGATAACATTTATCATTTACTACAAGAGCGAGCAAGAGCTGAACATTGTAGCCTCGCCCAAGAAGCCGTCATTTTATTAGCCAAAGGTTTACAAACCTCAGTGACAAACAAGCAGCGTCGTAGACTATTACTGAGTAAAATCACAGCTAATAAGACAGTCAGCGAAGCGGTTAAAGCAATTGATCCATTGGTTTGGATTCATGAAGGGCGCGACAGATGATTGTAGTCATCGACCTACTAAACTATAGATAAATCGCCTCTATCGACAAACTCAAATCCAAACTTTCCAACACCACCACGGCCGCCAAATCACTATAAACATGCAACAACCACTCATCTTGACCTACACGTCGATAGTGCTCAACTAAAACAGCAGTCGGGTCTACCAGCAGATAATCCTGCAAACCAACAATCGAACGGTAATGAGCAAACTTCCCACCTCGATCATAATCTCTGGTACTTGGAGAAAGCACTTCAATGATCACCGTTGGATTTAACAAAGTTGTTTCATTATCACCCAGCTCAGGATCACCACAATAAACAGAAATATCGGGATAAGTATCTAATCCAGACGGTGTATGCACACGCATATCGCTATTCATAGGCTGAAAGAGCTTTCCCTTGAGTGCCTGTCGAAGTTCGCCAAATAGATTCCCTGCTACCTGAGCTTGCTTAAAGGTACCACCAGAAATTCCAAGTATCTGGCCATCATAGAATTCCAACTTGAGCTCACTTTGCGCATCTTGCTCCAAGTAGTCATCTCGACTGATTTCAATATTGGCCTGCTGCATGGTAAAGCACCTTTAAAAGGGGTTTTTTAATAGTATTAGTATATTGCCACAAAACCTCTGCAGCCAGTTAAACTCATTTTTATGCGCATAAAAATGTAAAATAAAACACTTTATTGCGCATAAAAGTGTAACGGGTATAATAAAACACTTCTACCCTGCAAGTATTTGCCAATGAAACGCCTGCTACTCGACAAGCTACTTGCCTGGAAAGCTAAACCAAGCCGCAAACCTCTAGTAATTGATGGCGCAAGACAGACTGGCAAAACCTATCTGTTACAAAATTTACTAGGCAATGAATTTGAAAACATCCTCCGCTTAGACTTCCTTGAAAACCCCGAACTAGCACAAGCCTTTGAAAGCTCACTAAGCCCAGAAGACGTTATCACCAATATTGAGTTGTTAACCGGACAAGTTTTCAATGCTTCTACTGATTTACTAATTCTCGATGAAATTGGCGAATGCCCAAAAGCCGTCACATCATTAAAGTACTTCGCTGAAAAAACACCCCAATATTTCATAGCGGCCAGCGGATCAAATATTGGCCTACTAAGCGCATTCCCTGTCGGAAAAGTTGAGCAACACAATTTACGTCCCCTCACCTTTCGTGAGTTTCTTTGGGCATCAGGCGAATCCGCACTGATCAAAGCTTATGAAGGCAAAATCAACTCACCAGCAGCCCACAGCAAACTATTTGATAAATTAACGGATTACTACTTCACTGGCGGAATGCCAGAAGCAATTTCAACCTGGTTTAACTTAGCTAATGACAGTATTCTTAAACGAACAGAAGCAGTTACTGCTGTTCAGGCTGATCTGGTTGAGGGCTATAAGCGTGACTTTGGAAAATACTCAGGGAAGTTAGATGCTCAATTAATCGAGTCGTTATTTAGCATTATTCCCTCGCAACTTTCCTCAGTGTTTGATGATTCAGTTAAACGTTTCAAATTCAAAGGAGTGTATGAGCGCAAGTCGCGCTATGCCGATTTTGAAAGTGCTATTTCTTGGCTACATCGCTGCCGCTTAACCTTACAAAACTACCCCGTTGAAGGCACGCCAAGATCACCTCTGGCAGCCTACCAAAAGAACAATCGAGTGAAGTTATTCCTATTTGATGTTGGCCTGCTAAACCAGATGCTCGGCACAAGCTATAAAGAAATTAAGCAACAAGGCTACGAATACAAGGGATATATCGCGGAGAATTTTGTACAACAGGAACTGGCAGCAATTGGCATTGAACCCAGCTTCTCGTGGAATGATGCACGCGCTGAAATCGAGTTTATTGTTGCTGATGACTTAGGTCAGATTATACCGGTAGAAGTAAAAAGCGGTAACCGAACCCGTGCCAAATCTTTGCAATCCTATATCTCTAAATGCAGCCCACATAAGACCATTAAATTAACAGGCACCCAAGGCTCTTCAGCTCTGGAAAGCGACAATATTGTTATGCCGCTTTATTATGTTGAGTATGTGACGGAGCATTTGAAATAACTAAACGATGCCTAGAGATATCTGGATATTGTCAATTAGACGTATGTCACCTAAATAGGCAGCCGCTAAAATAACTAAATCCTGATCAGCTTCATCGGCTGCTTGAAGAGTCTGAGCATTGCAGACAAGAACATAATCCGGTTCAAATCCTGCTTCAGAAAGGGCATCTACTGCCTCATTTTGTGCTTCAGGGTAATCACAACCGCCTTTAACAATTTTCTTCTCAAGCTGCTTTAGAGTTTTATACAAATGAGGCGCGAGCTTTCGTTGCTCTTCTGAGAGCCGACTATTACGAGAACTCATAGCTAAACCATCATTCTCGCGAATCGTAGGTGCCCCGATAATTTCAATAGGCATATCAAGATCAGCAACCATTTGCCGAATCAGCGACAGCTGCTGAAAATCCTTCTGACCAAAAATGGCAATATCAGGCGCTACAATATTAAACAGTTTGCAGACCACCGTTGCTACACCCAAAAAATGCCCCGGCCTTGAACTGCCTTCATGCAAGCTGCTAATTTTTGGCACATCAACTTCTGTCACCAACCCTCCATGTGGATACATCTCTTGAGGCTTAGGACTAAAAACGATGTCAACGCCTGCCTTATCAAGTTGGCTTAAATCCTCATCCATGGTTCTTGGATAAGCACTAAGATCATCTGCTTTATCAAATTGAGTGGGATTTACAAAGATGGAAACGACCGTGCAATCAGACTGAGCCGAAGCTTTTGCGACTAAATCCAAATGACCCGCATGCAAATTACCCATTGTCGGAACCAAGCCAACGATCTGGTTATTTTGCTTATAGGTTTTTATGGTGCTGCGTAGTTCAGCAATTGTTGTGATAACTCGCATCTGGCGTTACCTATCTGGATTCTAACCGAATTAAAGTATCATCAGAGACTTCCTCCAGACACTCTTTTAGCAAACTACCACCAGGCAACCTTAAGTCCGGTGCTATCTCATACAAGGGATACAAAACAAACTCACGCTGCTTCATCCACGGGTGCGGGACTTTCAAACGATCCGTATCAATCTGATGATTGCCATACAATAGAATATCGAGATCAAGCGTTCGGGCAGTCCACTGCTCACCACTTCTCACACGTCCATGCTTGTTTTCTATCGCCTGTAACTGATCAAGCAAGACCTCAGGCGCTAAAGAGATCGTGAATGTCGCCACTGCATTGATGTAATCGGGCTGATCCTGAGGACCATGGGGTTTGCTTTGGTAGTAAGACGACAGTTGAAATTGCTCAAGATCTGGAATCGATCTAATCGCGTTGACCGCAGAGTCAAGTGTGTCCGCTGATGCACCAAGATTGCTGCCTAAACCAATATAGCAGCGCTCGCGCACAAGCTCTCGCTTCATTCTGTCGGGCCGTTGCTCTTACGTCGCTTGTTTCTGCGGCGTTTCTTTTTTACGTGGGGAATCGCTTTACTCATTTCTACCTGACGATCTTCAGTCGCTTTCTGAAACTCTTCCCACCATGCCGCATCCGCCTGTAAAGCAGCATCTTCCTCAGCGATAGCGCGTAAACATAGAAAATCAAAAGCCGCACGAAAGCGTCTGTTCTCCACGAATAATCTGGCGCGACGACAGTTTTTTTGATTAAACCGGGACTGCAATAACCAAATCTCACGTGTTACGTTGCTAAAGCGCCTAGGCACTGCGGTGAAACGCACCTGATCACTCAGTACATCATTGGCGGCTTGCTGCATAGCCTGAGGATCAGGATAAGACTGCTCCCGATAAGCCGCTTCCAGATTTTTCATTGGCAACCAAAGCATCACCGCAAACAGAAAAGCAGGTGTCACTGACATACCGTCATTAATACGGCTATCAGTATTCTTTAAAGCAGCATTAATGAGCGCAAGAAAATGACCAGATTCATCACCCTGTAAAGCAGCCTCTGTCGCAGGAAACAGGCTGTGGAATAAACGATATTCCCGAAGCAACTCAAGTACCGAACCCGCCTGTCCGCTGTGGAACATTTTCAATGCTTCATCGAACAGCCGTGCGGGTGCAATATTCTCTAAAAGCGGCGCTAATTCACGAATCGGCTTTTCACTAGCCGCTTCGATGCTGAGACCTAGTTTGGCCGAAAATCGCATGGCACGCAGCATTCTAACAGGGTCTTCACGATAACGAGCGACAGGATCGCCAATCATGCGCAGCTGGCGCTTCTCAAGATCATCCATGCCACCAGCAAAATCTAAAATCTCATCAGTGTGTACATTATAGAACAGGGCATTAATCGCAAAATCACGGCGCACCGCATCTTCTTCAATCGTGCCATAGACATTGTCGTGTAGGATGCGGCCGTCCTGACCCACTTGCCCCTTATCTGAATTATCGTGAGGTGCCCGAAACGTGGCCACTTCATAATATTCACGCCCAAAGTGCACATGAGCCAAACGAAAACGCCGACCTATGATTCGGGTACTGGGCAATACAGCCTTAATTTGCTCCGGATGAGCGTTGGTCGCTATATCAAAATCTTTTGGCTCTACATTCAGCAATAAATCACGTACGCAACCACCGACCAAATAGGCTTCGTAATTAGCGTCGTTTAAGGCATTAAGGATTATTAGTGCTTTTGAATTTATGCTTTTAGTAGATATTCCAAGCTTTGAAGCTGACAGAATCAGAGGGGGCTGTTTATTATCCTTCAATGTTATTTGTTCCCTGAAATCGCGGTTTCTTCAACAGTTAAGCTCCAATGCGCCGGATAATAACACAAAATCAAGCAATGATACTCTTTGCCATCACTAATGCGTCTTCACGACCTCGAACGGCTGGATAATAGTTTTTACGTTGGCCAATTTCATTGAATCCCTCAGATTGATACAGACTCAATGCGGCAAGGTTTGAAGGTCTGACCTCAAGAAAACACATGTTTGCCCGATATTCTGTAACCGCTAAGTCAAAAGCACGCTGCAACAATGTTCTTCCCCACCCTTGTCCTTGCAAATCGGGGTGAACACATATGTTTAAGATATGCATTTCTCCAGCGACTACTGACACAAACAGATATCCACTGATGACATCATCAAGCTCGAAAACCCAACCGTGATAGTGGCTTGCCCGCAAGCAATCACGCATGATTCGCTTATCCCAAGGATGCGGATAAGCTGCTGTCTCGACACCCATTACCGAAGCCAGATCAGACTCTTTCATTGGCCGAAGATTGGCCTCAACCGGTACTTCTGAAAATACGCTAGCCATTAATTGATTAGCGCTTTTTTGGTAAACAGTAAGTCCTGCCAAACCAGTGCTTTAAGTCGTGGTTGCCTGAGTAAATAGGCAGGATGGTAGCTTACAATAAACTGTGTATTTATTCCCTTAAGCTGGTGCCGCTTCTGTCTCAATTGAGCCATCGTTTGATCCTGCCCTAATACTTGTTGTGCCGTACTCCTTCCCATTAACAACACAAGTGGCGGCTGCAGTAATTTTATTTGCTGCTTGAGAAAAGACAAACAGCTGGCGGCTTGATTAGGCTGAGGTGAGCTATCAAGCGGAGTTCGACACTTCAGCAAATTAGTGAAGTAAACACTATCCCGACTGACCTCCAGAGGGCTCAACAAATTATCGAGTAACTCACCGACTTCTCCGGTAAAAGGTTGCTTCTGTTGCTCATCAAGTAAGCGAGGAATATCACCGACAATCATCAAGCTTGGCGTTCGACTACCACCTCCAAACACAGGATGCTGCCGCTTTTCATGGAGATCACAGGCCTTACATTGATTAACAGCATTCTCCAGCTCAATCCAATCAACACCATCCAAATCTCTTGCTACAACTTCAGGCTCGACCTCAGCCACATCATCAAGGCTTGCGGCCAGCTCAGCTATTTGTGCTGAAGGTGTTTGTTGTAAATCTTTAATCAGCTCATCAGCGGCCTTCATTCCTTCCTTAGCTGCAGGAATTGCCACTTTACTTAAAATGGGTACAACAGTACTGACAAAATCTATGCTTAGCTCTTTTTCCTCAGGCATTGGCAGGCTACGAGAAATCCACACTGGAATCCCCATGGCATTAAGATAGTCTAGTTGTTGTTGATTAACCGCCAATTGATAGCTCCGTCCTGAACTATTGCTGGTCGTTTTCGTTATTACCCAAATTAATTACCGGAACCGTTTTGATATAACCAAACTTTCGCAATACCCAATAAACCGGGCCAGACAAGGCGTAGATCAGAAATACCGCAAACAACACCTTTGGTGGATCAATCGCAGCAAGCGCAAAGGCTAAAACGACCGCAAGAATTGCCAGATAAGGCACCTTACTGCGATAATCAAAATCCTTAAAGCTGGTGTACTGAACATTGCTCACCATTAGCAAACCTGCCCCAATCGTCATAACCAACGCAGGAATTTGCACCGAACGACCGGTCACATCAAGATCCTGAAAGAACCACACCATACCGGCCATGATGGCCGCAGAGGCCGGGCTGGGCAAGCCTATAAAGTACCGTTTATCCACTTCCTCAATTTGCACATTGAAACGCGCCAGGCGCAAGGCTCCACAGGCAACATAAATAAAGGCAGCCATCCAGCCAACCTTGCCCCATGCTGCTGACTCAACAGCCATATGAACTAAAGCCCATTGGTAAATTACAACGGCAGGTGCTACACCGAAAGACACAAGATCAGCGAGGCTGTCGTATTGCGCACCAAATTCAGACGTCGTGTTCGTCCATCGAGCAACACGGCCATCTGCTCCATCCAAAATCATTGCAACAAATACTGCCACAGCGGCCACTTCAAAGCGGCCGTTCATGGCAGCAATAATGGCATAAAAACCGCTAAACAAAGCTGCGGTAGTTATCAGGTTGGGCAGTATGTAGACACCCTTAGCAGGGCTAGGTTTATCAGTATTCATGGTTGTCATTATTAGCACAGTTACCAGTTTTTAAAAACAACGCCACACGATCAGTGCAGAGATGTAGATTGTACCTATAGTTTCGATTGGGGTGTAAATAAATGATGCTCTCTGTACAATCACCTCTAATTTACTTGATATTGAGCCTCAACAGATGGATAAAAACACACTAGATATTACAGCCCCCATCGCTGAAAAAAGACCCGTAAGCAGTACTATCCACAGTCATAGTCGGACGGATGATTATGCCTGGCTACGCGAAAAAGAGTCTGAAGATGTTCTCAGCTACCTCAACGCTGAAAATGAATTTGCTAAGGCACACACCAAGCATACCGAAGCCTTCAGAGATTCACTTTATGAGGAAATGCTCAGTCATATTGAGGAAAACGATGCATCTACCCCCGTCAAAGTGGGTGACTACTACTATTATCACAGAATTGATGAGGGCAAACAGTACTGGGCGCATTATCGCAAGCATCTGTCGCTGGATGCAGAGGAAGAAGTCATCCTGGATGAAAATGTCTTGGTTGAATCAGGTGGGCACGACTATTTCCAACTCGGCGCTTTAGAGGTCAGCCCGGATCACCAATGGTTAGCTTACTCTAGTGACACCACTGGAGCAGAAACTTTCACCGTAAGGGTCAAAAACCTCGCTTCAGGCGAACTACTAAACGATATTCTGGAAAATAATGCGGGCTGCGTTAGCTGGGGTGACAGCAATACGCTTTTTTATACCACTGAAGAGGCCGACACCAAACGAAGTGACAAATTACACCGGCATGCACTAGGTACTAAGCAAGCAGATGATGAATTAGTTTTTCATGATCCCGATGGTTTGTTTAATGTCTCGGCTCATTTGAGTAAAGATGATAGCTATCTATTTATCAGCTCAGGAAGTATCGAAACCACTGAATATCATTACATTGCAACAGATGCTATCACTCAATCCCCGACGGTTATCCAGCCAAGAGTAATAGGTCTACGCTATTCAGCAGAGCACCACAATGGACTGTTTTATATTCTTACCAACGCTGATGATGCGATCAATCAAAAGTTAGTCACCGCCCCAATTGCAACACCACAACAGGCGCACTGGAAGACCCTGATCGAACACCGTACTGATGTTCAGCTAGAACACATCGAGATATTCAATGATTTTTTAGTGAGTTACGAGCGCCAAGATGGCTTGCATCATCTGAAAGTCATCAAGTTCAGTGACTGGAGCAGCCACACTATAAGCCTTCCAGAGCCGATTTATACAGTCTGGCCAGCTGCTAATCCTGAATTTGACACCCCGACTTTTCGCTTCGCTTACACCTCATTAGTCACTCCGTTATCCACCTTTGATTACAATATGGAAACGCGTGAACGCGAGCTCATGAAACTGAAGAATGTGCCGGGATACGACGCCAGTTTATATACCTCGGAACGCATCTACGCTGATGCAGATGATGGCACTAAGATTCCCATCTCGCTGGTATATCGAAAAGATGCGCTAAAAAATGGCCCCACCTTTTGTCACCTCTACGGTTATGGTTCATACGGCATCACTGTCGATGCAGATTTCAGCACTACCCGCTTAAGTCTTTTAGATCGCGGCATGGTGTATGCGATTGCTCACGTCCGCGGTGAAGAAATTTATGGCCGCCAATGGTATGAAGATGGCAAATTTCTCAAAAAGAAAAACACCTTTACTGACTTTATCAGCTGCGCCAAACATTTGATCAGTGGGCAATACACAGTAGCAGATAAACTCTCTACCGAAGGTCGCAGCGCTGGCGGATTGCTAATGGGCGCTGTCTTGAATATGGCACCGGAGCTATTTAAGGTCGCTTTGGCTGGCGTACCTTTTGTAGATGTCGTGAATACGATGTTAGATGAATCGATACCCCTAACTACCGGCGAGTTTGAGGAGTGGGGAAACCCCAAAGACGAGGAGTATTATCATTATATGCTGTCTTACTCTCCATACGACAATGTCGCAAAGCAAGATTATCCCGCTATATTAGTAACTGCTGGCCTGAATGATCCACGCGTACAGTACTGGGAGCCTGCCAAGTGGGTAGCAAAGTTACGGGGCAATAAAACAGATAACAATACTTTGTTGCTGCATATGCACATGGGAGCAGGTCACTTTGCATCGACCGGGCGCTACGCGCACCTAAAAGATCTGGCATTTGATTACGCATTTATTCTAGATCAATTAGGGCTTGCTGAATCTTAGAGTTGAGCCAGAATTATATACAGACTCAATAAAAAAGCCGGGCATGGCGCTCGGCTTTTATAAACACTGATCATTTCATGTCGCTGAAATGATGCCACGTTTTTACTGCTTGGCGATCAACGGAAAGCCGCTTTAAAGGCCATCCCTAGTACATCATCGATAATTGATCCATCACGATCTGAATCTAACAATGTACCCAAAATACCGCTGGATTGTTTTTGTGCTGGCGCAGCGCCGCCACCCATAAACTTCTTCCCCAGAGTCCCCATTACCATTGTCGCCACAACGGGCAACATCTTTTTCAACAAGCTAGTACCCAAGCCAGTTTCCTGCGATGCATGCTTTGCAACATTGCGACTAACTTCTTTGCTACCAAAGATATGGCCTAGAATTGAGTTACCGTCTTTAGTGGTTTCTTTACGACCCAACACACCGGGATCATCGATATATCGACTATGGTTGCCTTTGCCCAATGCATTAATCAGGCTGTCCAGACCTGCGGATTCTTTGGTGTGATGCTGCATTCCACGGCTCAATGACGGTGCCATCGAAGCCACTGCATCACGTGCCTGTGCTTCACTGATACCAAATTGACGCGCCAATGCGCCGACTGCATCTGTACTGTCTCTACCTAATAGCAAATCTGTAATATTCAAACTTCTTTCTCCTTTACTTCAGTAAGGCCATAACAATCGGCCATGGTCAAACTACGATACTGCGAATCTATCTACACTTGTTACCAGAATAAGCTAGCAAAGTAAATCCCGCCACTAACGAATCTCTCCAGAATATTGGGCTGTTACACCCAATATTCAAGTGCGGACACTTAGTATTGCCTATATCTGCGGCCGCGATGACGTCGACCATTCTTACCACGCCCCGGACGATAATGCCTTCTGTGTAACTTACTCGGAATGTAAGTTACCCCTACATTATTCCAGCGACGATAATCCGAAGAACGCTGCCAACCATGATTATGATAACGATAATAATTACTGCCATTCCAATAGGTATTTAGTAGGCCTGCTACGACATAGAGACCTAAGTCAGGACTGTAAGAAACCCGGTGGTTGTGCGGTGTATGACTTGCGTAGCCACCGTGACCAGAATAATACCTTGGCCCGGTATCGGCAGAGACTCTGACACGTGCATCGTCGCAAGCCGCTAATAATGTTGAGGACAATGCAATGATTGCCGCAATCTTCAAAGGAAGTTTAGTCATGCCCATAGTTGAAATCACTCCAGTTTTAGTTGTGATTACTTTGATGACAATTGATGGCATTTAGTTCCCGGATTGTAATATCACCACATCACTCTGGATTATTTCCAGCGACAAATCCCATTCCGCTGCAATCCATTCAAAGGTGCTTTCTGCATAAAAACAGATATGTGTAGGATCTTTCTTATAATGCCAATTGGCAAACTGCTCAACTGGGGGCTGCAACATAGTCATAATGCCCAGAAAACCCGCTGGTTTTAACATACCAATCAGTCGCTGTAGTTCCACTCTTGGTTCACGCAGGTGCTCTAGCACTTCCGTTGAAGTAATAAAGTCATAGGATTTATTCAACAAGCGAGGCGTATTTGCATAATATTTATCGAAGCAAGCGACCTTGTGTCCCAGCTCCTCAAGCATAACGGAAACGGTTGGCCCGGGACCGCAGCCAAAATCTAAGCCCTCGGAGTTGGGCTGCAATCGATCAGATAAGGGGCCAATCAAACGGTTAAGAAATTCGCGGTAACGGGGATCATCAGGATTGTTATTATGATGATCGTAACGCGTTTTTTCATCTTCTTCAGTTAGGTGCTCAGCTGATTCCACAAATACTAGTTGACAGTTCGCACACTGCCAGTAGTTTCTGGTATCGGCGGAGTAATAATCAATATGATCCTGTTGACACAGCGGGCACGTTGCCGGGACTTGATTCATCAAAAATTAAGCTGGTAGAGATCGACGTTGGAATTACTTAAATCTGGTTTAGCATAGCGCCAGCCATGTTTTTTATAGAAAGCTACTCCCCTATTATTACTCGAACTGACCGGTATGCGCGCACCGTTACAGCCATTCTCCCGCAAAATCTGGATCAGATAATCGTGCATCATCGAACCGATACCTGACCCACGCTCTGAAGGAATAAGATAAAACATGGGAATGAACGCTTTGTCTGTGAATAATGCTTCAATATAAAACTCTATCTGACCCACAATGTCATCGTCTCGCCAGATATGAATCACACCGTAGGGAAACTTTTCCTGAAAATCTAAAAGGCCAGTGGCGTAGTCCTCACCTGAAGCACCCATTTCTTTATCAAATGATTTTTCTGCACCGTAATTGATCTGAAAAGAATCCCGCCTGAACTCAATACAGCTCAACATATCTTGTTTTAAATCGGCACGCTTGAACTGGATGGACGATGGATTGACCACTTGATACTCCCCAATATTAAATTAACAGTTGCCCACTTACGCAGGTCTTCTCTGTCAGTGCATTCCGGAAACATAAAGGTTCCGGAAACGTTTGTACCCGTGCTATTTAGCCACCTTGTTTCGCATATGTATGTTGATCATTTCTACAGTCAATAAGAAAAGCGCTGCAAACGCTAGTTTTTTGAGTTACTGCGTGACTGCTGTAATTTTTTAGCGGCAATTTTGCGTGCTTTGCTCTGCTCTATGCTAGTCGCAACATCACCACCAATATGCGATTCACCGCGCTCGCTGGCCAGGCGCACTTGCTTTTCTCTTTCTGCAAAACTCGCTTTTTTCTTTTCTGAAACCTTGCTAAAGCAGTTTGGACAACTCACGCCTGATACATACTGCTCACTGGCCTTATCAGCATCCGTTATGGGCAAGCGGCAGGCATGACACTGATCATAACCACCCCGCTCTAACTGATGATTAACCGTCACCCGATCATCAAAAACAAAGCATTCACCTTGCCAAAGCGTATCAGCCTCATCAACATTCTCAAGATACTTCAGAATCCCGCCTTTAAGATGATAAACCTCTTCAATGCCCTGCTCTTTTAGGTAGGCTGTTGATTTCTCACAGCGAATTCCACCCGTACAAAACATAGCCACTTTTTTTGGACTCGCTGGCAAAACGTGATTGGCCACGTATGCAGGAAACTCGCGAAAACTTTCCGTATTAGGATTAATAGCATTTTTGAAGGTGCCAACCTGATACTCATAATCATTGCGAGTATCAATCAACATAACGTCTGGATCACTAATTAGTGCATTCCATTCCTTTGGGTCAACATAAGTGCCAACCACTCGTTTAGGATCAATACCTTCAACGCCCATCGTGACGATTTCTTTTTTTAATTTAACTTTGGTGCGCTTAAACGGCATGACATCCGATACCGACTCTTTAGTCTCAATCTCTGCCAGTCTTGGATCTCTGCTTAACCCGTCTAGAACAGCATCAACCCCCTCGCGACTGCCCGCAATGGTGCCATTAACGCCTTCCTGCGCCAGCAACAAAGTACCGTGCACGTCGTGTTTTAACATACTCTGCAACAATGGCTGTTGAAGCTCAGAGAATCCATCGAGGGTAACAAACTTGTAAAGTGCACAAACTATAAATTGAGACATAACATTCCTACAGCATATCGAGTCGCAAACCCGATGCATTCATCAAAGTACAAGGTGCTGATAGCGGCGACCTTAAATTCAAACGGGTGCATTATACAAATATTCATTGGAAAATTGTCAGCCTTTGCAATCAATCTGTCTAAACAATTCATGCACTAAGCCGGTGAAACCTAATGCCTCAGCAATAACTCCAAATAATAAAACGGGAATTTAATGGAGCGCTATGCGAATCAGCGATAGAATGCCCTATTGCAGAATGCACTGCATACAAGACGGGAAAAACCGATGCTGGAAATTGGGCGCATCAACACACTACAGGTCACTAAGCAGGTAACGTTTGGGCTGTATATGGACGGCGGTGAGGCAGGAGAAATTCTCCTACCCAAACGCTATGTACCGGAAGGGACAATCGTTCAGGATTGGTTGGATCTATTCATTTATCTGGACTCTGAAGATCGGCTTATTGCCACCACTGAAACACCGCTAGTGATGGTTGATGAGTGTGCATTCCTGAAAGTTGTCTCTGTCACTCCCGTAGGTGCTTTCCTCGACTGGGGTCTGCCCAAAGATCTTCTGGTTCCGTTCAATGAGCAGGATAAGCCGATGGAAGTGGGACGCTCTTACGTTGTTGTAGTATCGGTAGACGATGCCACCAACCGAATCATGGCTTCATCCCGCCTGCATGATTACCTTGATGAAGAAGCCGATGAGGACATTGAGGTTGGCCAATCGGTAGAGCTGCTTATTTCCGGACAAACCGACTTAGGCTACAAAGCGGTGATCAATCATGATTATCTTGGTCTTATTTTCAAAAACGAAGTATTTCAGGATCTGAAAAATGGCGACGAGTTAATTGGCTTTGTCAAAAACATCCGTGATGATGGCAAGATTGATTTACGCCTTAACAGCGACAAAAAAAGCACGGTTGATGAACTCTCACAGAAAATATTAGACCATTTAAAGCATAATAACGGCACCTCTCAGCTAACCGACAAAAGTCCTCCTGAGGCGATTTATCGCAGCTATGCTGTCAGTAAAGCGAATTATAAACGCGCCTTAAGCAGTCTGTATAAACAGCGTTTGATTCTTATAACGCATGAAGTCATTACGCTAAGCGACGCTGAATAATATGCAAATTCAATGGTTTCCCGGACACATGCACAAAGCAGCAAAAGCTGTTCGCGAAGTATTGCCGACTGTCGATGTATTGATAGAAGTGCTGGATGCACGCATACCTTTTAGCAGCCAAAACCCGATGATTGCAGAAATCATGGGTGATAAGCCCTGCATCAAACTGCTAAATAAAAGTGACCTTGCGGATCCTGAAATAACGTCAGTCTGGCAAGATTATCTAGAACAGCAGCGCAATATACAAACACTACAAACAGACGTAAAAGGACAAAATAAGTTAGGTCACATAACAGATCTATGCCACAAACTTATCCCTAACAAAGGCCGTGAAGGTGATTTTCGCAATATTCATGCAATGATTATCGGTATTCCTAACGTCGGCAAATCAACCTTAATCAATTCATTAGCGGGAAGAACAATAGCAAAAACTGGAAATGAGCCCGCAGTAACCAAAAATCAGCAGCGCATAAAGCTTGAAGGTGGAATCACATTAATTGATACCCCTGGCATGCTCTGGCCTAAAATCGAACATGAAAACTACGGCTATCGGCTGGCTGCAACCGGTGCGATAAAAGAAACTGCCACTGACAATACTGATGTTGCATTTGCTACGGCAGAATATCTGCTAACAGCCTACCCTCAGCGCTTAGTTGAACGTTATGACCTTCAGAGCACACCTACAAATGAACTTGAGTTAATAGAGGCGATTGGACGCCTGCGTGGCTGCCTTCGGTCAGGTGGTGATGTGCTGCTTGAAAAAGCGAGTAATATACTGATTTCTGAACTACGCAGTGGAGTTTTAGGGGCTATTTCGCTTGAAACACCTGAGTTAGTCATTGCAGAGCAACAACAAGTACTCGCAGCAAGAGAAGCCAAAAAACTCAAAGATGAAACACGAAAAAAGGGCTTTAAACGTAAAAACAAACGCTAAATTAATTTGCTGGTGAGAATTAATTTACTATTCACTCCTTATTAATCAATAAAGCTTACAATGGGTGTATATATCAGTTAAGTTGAGTTACCATTGAGCCTAGAATCAACCATAACTGGTCATAATAAAGCCACTCGACAAGATCCTTTAGATTGCAAGCAAGCTCCATAACAAACAGGTAAGCCTCATGCCTAAAAAGAATGATGAAATAGCTGATGCCAATAGGCATAACCCTGCCCGTCAGCTTTATGATGAATCGATGACTAAAGTATCTGATGAAACGGATAATCTTGAAACAATTCGTGAAATACTATTTGGCGAACAATCAAGAGAGGCAGAAAAGAGACGGCATGACACTCATCATTCACTGCAACTGAATATTGCTGAGTTCAAACAAGAAACCCGTGATCAATTCGAGTTTTTGTCGACCGAGATAAATAAACTTTATAAATTGATCAATGATGAAAGCGAAGCACGCCTTGCGGACAAGAAAGGTGGTGGCCAGCTAATTGATAAACTTCAGGCATCTCTGGAACAAGCTAAAATAAGGCAGGAGTCTGAAAACACTAAGCTTCACCAACATGTACTTAATGTATCATCCAAGTTAGAACAAGAGGCTACTAAGAAGCACGAAGAGCTATCACAGAAACTTGAACAGGCGTCCATTGAGCTCCAGTCAGACAAAACTGATCGGGGCGATCTTGCTAAACTACTTCAAGGAATGGCTGAACAACTGCTTGATACAAGTAAAAAATAGCTCATGGCTGACGACATAGCAAGTATCCATAAGAGTACAGCAAGCAGCAACTCGTTGAGTGAAACTGACCTTGAAACGCTTCGGCGACTTCTCTTAGGCCCTGAATATCAGTCTGTTCTGAGAAAAATGAAGACGCTTGACGATCCAACATTACTGGGACAATTAATTACTCCTGCGGTTGAAGAAGCGCTCAAACTCAAGGGCTCAACGACTAATCTACAGCAAGTGCTCTCGCCAACAGTGGTCGGTGCATTAATGGACTCCGTGTCTAGCGATCCAAAACCTATTGCTGATGCGCTTTATCCCGTCATGGGACCTGCTATTCGTAAATCAATCAGTGCCACCATGAATCAGATGACGAGTAACTTTAATGAGTTACTTGAACAGAGCGTTTCTCCTAAAGCATGGCGATGGCGCTTTGATGCATGGCGAACCGGCAGAAGCTACTCTGAAGTTGTTCTGATAAAAAATTTGGTGTTTCAGGTTGAACAAGTTTTTCTGATCCATCATGAGACAGGTCTGCTGCTACAGCATGTCCTAGCGGATACAGCCATCAGTAAAGACCCCGATATGGTTTCGGGTATGTTGACCGCCATTCAAGACTTCACCAGTGATTCATTCTCAGTAGAGCAAAATAGCGGTTTAAATTCTCTTAAGCTAGGCGATTTAACTGTCCTTATTGAAAATGGCCCACATGCAGTGCTTGCCGCGGTTGTACGTGGCACGGTACCCAGAGACATGCAGGAAATCCTCTCTGAAACCATTGAAGAGGTGCATTTACAAGAACATAAAAAGCTGGTCGATTATAAAGGCGACTCAAGTGCTTTCAACCATCTTCAACCGTTGTTATCTGAGTGCTTGAAAACACAGTTGCTCAGCAAACAAAATCAGGACAAAACAAAAGAGAAAAAACCAAGTAGCGGTTTGTTAAAATACGGAGTCTATCTGGGGCTATCATTATTAATAACAGGCTTTATTTATAATTTGTATCAATCAAATCTGAAACAGGCCGCATGGGAAAAAGCGCAGCAGGCTTTTGATTCAAAACCTGGGATAGTTGTAACCAGTACCAGCTATGCAAATGGCAAATATCAGATTAGCGGGCTCGCCGATCCACTGGCAATAAAACCATCTAAGTTGATTAATCATGGAACACTCAACAACATAGAGGTAGTATTGGCATTTAGACCTTACTTATCACTTGAACCCGATCTCGTTTTGAAAAGAATACGGAAAGAATATGATATCCCAGATTCTGTTAAACTTAGTCTCGATGATCAAGTATTAAGGTTAGCTGGAAAAAGTACTCGATCTTGGCTGGACGACTTTGAATCTGAAGCTAGCAGAATTAGCGGAGTGAACTCTCTCGATACAAGCAAGATAGTTATAGTAAGATAAAAACCAAAATTTGCGACTTGTGATTCACAAATAGGATGGCATCGGTGGTACAAAAAAAAATCTGTCTTCTGGGCGCGTTTGCTGTTGGCAAGACCAGCTTGGTAATGCGCTATGTGAACAGCATATTTGGTGAGAAGTATCACACGACAGTTGGCGTCAAAATAGACAAAAAAAAGCTGGTATCCAATGGTCAGGAAATAACATTAATGATTTGGGATCTGGCTGGCCAGGATGATCTGACCCGGCTCAGAACGTCTTATCTACGTGGTGTTGCTGGCTATGTGATCGTTGCCGATGGCACACGCCCGTTCTCCCTAAATACCGCAATCAATATGCACAAAGAAGCCCGCGAGTATACTGGAGATGTTCCATTTATTGTTGCCATCAACAAAGCAGACCTTCGTAAAGAACAATGGCAGGTTGAAGCAGAGCAGATCAAAGCACTTGAAGATAGTGGCGCGACAATCATTTTAACCAGCGCTAAAACCGGTGATGGAGTCGAAGAAACTTTCCAGCTTCTGACACACAACATACTCGAATCTGAATCTAAAAATAAGCCGTTGGATGATATTGAGAACAGTTAATGAAACAGATACTTTCAAAAGTTTTTCAATCGATGAATGCGGCCGTTTTTGAGCGGCTTGACGAGCATTCGTACCAGCTAATGACTCAGCCTCCCCCTTGGCTCGGCCAGTTCTGTGGAAATGAATCAATGGTTGACGAAAGCATTCAACTCACTGGTATGTTTGCCTTCCTTGACTGCTTTTTAGAAGAAGCTGAAGAGTTCTGGGAGAGCAAAACAGATGCTGCTCATCGCTCTGGACCTTGGGTAGACTTTACGCCGAGTGGTGAAGAAATACCGCTCGAGGCCATGGCTCTTTGGCAGGATGGAAAGGCTTTGCTTGTGCTTCAGGACTTAGGGGATGAATATTATAATGAGGTTGTCAGGCTTCAGAAGTATCGGGACGGTGCTCTGACGCAGGAAGCACTTGAACAAGAGATTGAAAACCAAACTAAAGAAATACGTATTCGCGAAGAAGAAATAGCCATGAAGCTATTAAGTGCTGCCGGCCATCGTGATCACGAAACGGCGGAGCATGTTCGACGCATAGGACTCTATGCAGAAGTAATGGCTCAGGCACTCGACTGGGACGAGACATCTACCGCTGATATTAGAATAGCTGCTCCGATGCATGACATCGGAAAAATAGGAATTCCTGACAGAGTTTTACTCAAGCCTGGCAAGTTAACTGAAGAAGAGTTTGAGGAAATGAAACAACATTCAGCCATCGGCGCTGATATGTTAAGTGGCACCAATATACCTTTATTGAAAATGGCATCAGAAATTGCCATGTTTCATCACGAGAAGTGGGATGGAACTGGTTACCCTTCCGGGTTATCCGGAAAGGAGATTCCAGCTTCAGCACGCATAACCATGATAGTGGATGTTTACGATGCCTTAGTTCACAAGCGTGTCTACAAGGAAGCAAGCAGTGAGGATTCAGCGCTTCATGTAATGCAGCAAATGGTTGGCGAGTATTTTGATCCTGATCTTTATGAAGTGTTTCTGGAAAACCTACCAAAAATGCGCGAAATTAAAGATACCTATGAAGAACCTGCTTCAATACAAAGTATCGCCATTAATTGTAGCCTGAGATAGTTTGCCCCATTTTTAAAGGAAGTCCCTCTATTAGTCCTTTGGCTAATTCAGGGCTTGATGATTCCATCACAATAATCACTGTTGATCCCATATTAAAGCGCCCCATCTCCTGCCCTTTACCCAATACCACCTCACCTGCCGCATAACTTTTTCGTGAAATAGATTTCCCTTTAGGTGGTGTGACCAGTCCATCCCAGACTGTCTCGATAGCAGCAACATTAATCGCCCCCACTAGCACCATCGCCATGCGCCCAAATTCAGTGTCAAAGTTTGCCACCACTCGCTCATTTCTGGCGAAAATTCGTGGGACTGTTTTCACAGTATGTGGCGCAACGCTAAATAGGCGTCCGGGTATATGAACTTGTTCAGTCAAATCCCCCTTGAATGGCATGTGCATTCGGTGGTAATCACGTGGCGATAAGTAGATAGTAATAAATTGCCCGGCAGAAAATTGTTGAGCCGCCCCATCGCTACAGGCCAATAGTTCCTGAACCGTATAGTCCTGCCCTTTTGCCTGGAAAATTCGCCCTTCTTTGACCGGGCCGGACTGACTCACCGTACCATCAACAGGGCTCACCATCTGCGCATCATCAATAGGCCGTAATTCAGATTTAATTTCACGGGTAAAGAAGGCATTGAAACTTGCATAACTAGCGGGATCAGGGTTTTTTGCCTCATCCATATTCACATCAAAAACATTGGCAAATGCTTTTATTGCAGGCGTGACTAGCGCAGATTCGATACGTGTCAGCTTATACACCACACGAGAAATCGCATGATGTGGCAATGCGTACAGCGATCCGGATTTCAGATAGTCAAATAGTGAGGCATTCATATCAAACCTTATTAGAATGATGGCTTTTCAGCAGCCAGAAATTAGGCGATGATACGCGAATCATTATCAGGAAAACAGTCAATGCAAGACTTCGAGGAATTTAAGCAGTTAAAGAACGCTAAGGATGTTATCAGATGGGCTGCAAGTCGTTTCAGCGAAGCCAAGCTGGACTTCGGCCATGGCATGTCTACCGCACTCGATGAAGCAGTTTATTTAGTGTTGCGTGGCTTGCATCTTCCGGTTGATACCCCTGCTATCTATTGGGATGGCCTATTAACCGATAATGAGAAAAAGCAGCTGTTTGCACTATTGGAACGACGCATCACTGAACGACTCCCGGCAGCTTATATTACTCAGGAAGGCTGGTTTGCCGGACTTTCATTTTTTATTGATGAACGCGTGCTTGTTCCACGTTCGCCCATCGCTGAATTAGTAGAGAGTCAGTTTGAACCATGGGTAGATCCTGAAGCAGTTAGCTCAGTACTCGATCTCTGCACTGGCAGCGGCTGTATTGGCATCGCCTGTGCCTATGCCTTCCCAGGATCACAAGTTGATCTTGTTGATATTTCGCCTGAGGCTCTTGAAGTGGCAGAAATAAATATTCAGCGCCACGATGCCTCAAATCTAGTTAAAACGATTAAATCCGATGGCTTTAAACAGTTAGAAAATCGTCAATACGATATTATCGTGAGCAACCCACCCTATGTCGACGCAGAAGACATGCAGGCGCTGAGTGCCGAGTTCAAACACGAACCTGAGCTAGGGTTAAGTTCTGGTGACGATGGCTTAGATTTGACTCGTCATATCCTGCAACAGGCTGCGGAATACCTTAATGACAATGGAATTTTGGTGACCGAGGTTGGCAATAGCCAGTACGCCTTAGAAGCCGCATTCCCTGAAGTTCCATTCCAATGGCTTGAGTTTGAGCGAGGCGGTGATGGTATTTTTTTGCTGACTAGAGAACAGTTGAAACAGCACTTTTAACGCAGTAAATCACAGAGAACCTAGCTTCTGACCTAATTTACTCAGACGTTGGATTGAATATCATTCATAGAATGTGCCAACTTCAAATCTCTAGGTGTTATGCCCTTTGAGTCGTGAGACACAAGATCAACCACAACGGTTTGGTAAACATTAAACCATTCGGGATGATGGTTTTGTTTTTCCGCTATGATTGCTGCCTGAGTCATAAATCCAAACGCCTGAACAAAATTCTTGAATTCAAATGTCTTGTTTAGCTTGCCATCTTTGACAACCCAGCCAGGCAACTCGCCTAATCCTTCTTTAATAGCCTCCTCTGTCAAACAATCACTCATAGCAGCCTCTCGTTAAATTCCAGCGTCACTTGTAATAGATTAGATATCGATTGTAATTAAATGGTAAGCTAATCTGCGTAGTAAAATTCCTCTATGAGAATATCATCAGACTGGATGATTACAACGTAATTTTCTTAACTTACATTAAGGGGTCGATATGAATATTTCTAAAAAAAGCACATTCATTACCACAGTTACTTTGGGTGCGGCAGTTATGGCAAGCACACTAGCATTTGCAGGTAGCCATGGAGCAAGTAAGGACCAACTGAAGGATGCCATGGAGTATCGCCAGAGCACGTTCAAAATGGTTGGCCAGCACTTTGGTGCAATGGCAGCTATGGTGAAAGGCAAGGTAGAATATGACGCAGCCGCTTTTGCTAAAAATGCAGAAGCACTTGCTATGCTAAGCCAGCTATCACCGAATGGTTTTGCTGTTGAAGGTACGCACAAGAAGTCACGCGCCAAAAAAGCAATCTGGGAAGACAAGGAAGGCTTTGCTAAAGTGGTCACAGAATTCCAAACGGCATCAGCAGCTCTTTCAGAAGCCGCTAAAACCGGTGATGCCGATAAAGCGAAGGCTGCCTTTGGTGATGCTGCTAAGACTTGTAAAGGTTGCCACACAGAATACCGCTCAAAAAAGAAATAACCCCCTTCAAACTTTAAGGAGAAGCTCATCCATTGGATGGGCTTTTTTTATGCTATGACGACTGCTATTTTTTGGTTTCGCCAAGACCTCAGGCTCAGTGACAACCCTGCGCTTCTAAAAGCTTGTGAAAATTACGACACGCTGCTTCCGATCTATATTGACGATAACGATACGCTACCGAGAAAATTGGGGGAAGCCAGCCGCGTTTGGTTGCATCATAGCCTTTTGTCGCTACAGCAAAGCCTGAAAAAACAAGGCAGCAATTTACTTATTCTGAAAGGTTCGGCAGCAGAAATTATTGAAGATTTATCCAAGCGTTTAGCTGTTGATGCCGTGCTGTGGAATCGTTGTTATGAGCCGCAGGCCATTGAACGTGATAGTGGTATCAAAGCCGCATTAAAAGAACGCGATATTGAAGCCATTAGTGATAATGCCTCACTCTTTTACGAGCCATGGCAGGTACTAAAAAAAGACCAAACACCCTACCGAGTATTCACACCTTATTGGAAAGTGGTTTATCAGCAGGGTTTACAAAAGCCGCCATTTCCAGCACCAGAAAAAGTACCTAGCCTGCCTTCCAAATTGCCTGGCTCTCTGGCTGTCGCAGATTTGGGTTTGATTCCTAACAAGCCTTGGGCTAAGAAAATGCTTAGTTTCTGGACAGTAGGCGAGGCAGCAGCACAAGCTAATCTTAGCAAATTCCTGGATCGCTCTGGGGCGGAAGACTATAAAAATAAAAGAGACTTACCTGCGGTGGTCGGTACATCGAGATTATCGCCTCATTTACACTTTGGTGAAATTAGCCCCAGACAAATTATCTGGCAAACTCTGGCAGAACGACCAGCGGGCGAAATGGATGCAGGCACCGAAACATTCGTCAAAGAGGTGGTCTGGCGTGAATTTGCTTACTACATTATGTATCACTTTCCAGACACTCAGGAGCAAGCCATGTTTGCTCAGTTCAATGACTTTCCCTGGCGTGAAGATATCGAAGATCACTTAAAGCAATGGCAACAGGGACAAACTGGTTTTCCGATTATAGATGCTGGTATGCGGGAGCTTTGGCAAACGGGGTGGATGCATAATCGGGTACGTATGATCGTGGCGTCATTTTTAACGAAAAACTTACTGATTAGCTGGAAAGACGGCGAAGCGTGGTTTCGCGATACTCTGGTTGATGCAGACTTCGCAAGCAACGCCATGGGCTGGCAATGGGCTTCAGGCTGTGGCGCGGATGCTGCGCCCTACTTTAGGATATTCAATCCAGTCAGGCAGTCAGAAAAATTTGACGGCAAAGCCGAATACATAAGGCATTGGGTGCCAGAACTTGCAGGGTTAACTGATAAAGAAATTCATGAACCGTGGCTATTGGCAGAAGCTAAACGCTCGCAAATTGACTATCCGGAGCCCATGGTCGATCTATCGGCAAGCAGGCAACGCGCTTTGGATGCCTACGCAAAAATCAAAAAGGTTAAAGACTAGCGTCGCCGTGATATCTGGCTGTTACGATGGGTACCTGAATTATCATTATCCCGCAGTTTCAAGATAGGCTGTGGTCTCAGCGAAAACCTCATCCGCTGTTTTCATACGCTTAATTCTCTGAAACAAATCGGCCGCTTCAGGATAACGCTTCTGCAAAAAGACCAGCCATTGCTTTGAACGGTTACTGACAAAGTTAGGGTGTCTGTTTTCGGAGTTATACAAATAGCGCAGCACCATATCCAGCACTTCTGGCCAAGCCATTGGTTGGTATGGCTGCGACTGCTGTTCTGCTTTTATAATTAGCGCCAGATCAGGACAACGCATGGCGCTACGTCCCAGCATAATATCGACGCAGCCGCTTTCTTCTCGCGCCCGATGCGCATCCTCAGTTGTCCAGATTTCCCCGTTAATAATCACAGGAATTGTTGATTTCAAGGCGACTTTTTTTACGGCTGACCAGTAGGCTGGCGGCTTATAGCCATCTTCACGCGTTCTTGCATGAATACACAGCTCATTAGCTCCGGCCGCAATAATGTTATCAACGACCTCTTCCAAAAAATCATGGTGACTAAAGCCAAGGCGGATTTTAGCTGTAACAGGAATTTTAGGATCAACCGCATCACGTACTGCCCTCACAATCAAACCAATTCGGCTCGGTTCTTTAAGCAACACTGAGCCACCGTCACTTTTATTAACCGTCTTAGATGGGCAGCCAAAATTGATGTCGATTCCAGGTGGTTCAAGTTTCTGTGCTCTGGCGGCATTCAGCGCCATTGACTTAGGGTTGCCACCCAGTAACTGCAGGTAAAC
>ENA-ORXR01001426-ORXR01001426.1-marine-metagenome-genome-assembly--contig:-NODE-1426-length-25308-cov-21.435456_pt1 | contig 25308 bp, 28 predicted proteins | sample MGYA00237866_ERZ511479 | MGnify/ENA metagenome assembly ERZ511479 | reverse complement strand
CCCCCCCCTTCCGAAGCGCACCCATCGTTTTCCTTCGCCCGCCATGGCGCGCGTCAAGCAGACGGCGCGGCGCTCGACTGGCGGCAAGCACCCGGCCTCCCTGGCCCGCGCTGCCGCCAGGCGGGCGCGGGCGGTCCAGACCAAGGCGGCGGCGCCTAAGCGCCGCTACCGGCCTGGGACGGTCGCCCTTCGTGACATCCGGAAGTTCCAGCGGTCGGGGGAGCTGCTCATCAGCAAGCTCCCCTTCCAGCGCCTAGTGCGCGAGATCGCGCAGGAGTACACTAACGCTCCTCGCTTTTCGGCGTCTGCTGTTCTGGCGCTGCAGGAGGCGTCCGAGGCCTACCTGGTCGGTCTCTTTCAGGACGCCCAGCTGTGCGCCGTCCATGGCAAGCGTGTGACTGTGATGGCGAAGGACATCCAGCTTGCTCGCCGCATCCGCGGCGAGCGGGCTTAGATTATTTATCTTCGGTTGGATCTGAGTGGTTAGCATCGATTCCTTAACATCTTACATCATTACAGTCCTTAATCGTTTGGATACGTCCAGCTTTCATCCATCTCCAAGGTAAACGGGCCACGTGCGACACCACAGGCACTGCAAGACCGAGACATGTGGATTGAATAAAGGTAAATTACCTCCGATATTGCTGTCTTCCCAATTTTGGCCGATGTGGTCGAAGTCAAGACAGGGTCTCGGTCAACTGCCCATTAGTCGAACGACTTTATCCGGCGGAATGGATGGCTGAGAAACATTTTCGCACAGTTGATCACCCCTCTTGACATCGACGGCATCTGCCAAAATTGGGAAGACAGCAATACAAAGTCTCCCCATGCAGCTCTGCGCACTGGAAACGCACATCAGGATCTCAAGAAATCTGAAGGAATCTGTTGATCTCATGAGAAATCACAGGTCTGGCCCAGAACCCTCTCCGTGCCCTCTTCAGGCCCAAGCAAGCGGCCCAAAAGTCTCAGGAAATCTCATTGTTGGTTGCAATGGCGGGGTCACGGCTCCAAGGAAGTAAGTAACAGACACAGTGAGTAAGTATGGAACGTTCCTGTGAGCAGTAGTGCACTGGAATTCAGATTACATTACCTGCATCGCACACGAACTTAGCACTCGGAAGTCTTGCCGTCACTCGCAGCCGGCACTCAGTCTGTCTCTTCGCGCCGCTGCTATCAGTGCCGAACGCATCGTTGGGCGTGGCTGCGGCGGTGGGGATGTGCGGGGCGGCGACCCCCCCGCACCCTAGCACCGGCGGCAAGAGGGGGGAGCGGCCGGTTGTGCATTTGGCCTCGCGGTGCTCCCTCCTCCTGCCGCCACCCCACCGACATGAAGATGGCCATTGCCACGGTGGTCTTGACGTTGGCAGCCTTCGTGTGCGGCATGGCGGCTGCGGCGCTGCGATTCCTTTCGGCGTTCTTCCCGTGTTAGTTGCGGGGGGAGTGGTGGGGAGTGGCGCTGTGGGGCTGGGGGACGTCGTTTTTCTTGGTGGAATAAATATTGATGAGGGACACCGCCACCCCTGCCGCTCATCCCCGTCCGCCACGCCATTAACATCAAATGTGGTGGCGTTGGTGGGGATGTGCGAGGCGGCCACCGTCCCGCATCGTGCCACCACGCCCGGGACGGAGGAGCCTCTGGTTTTGCCGTTGGGCTGGCTGCGGAACCTTATTCATCCGCAACTTTACGGCGGAGATGACGGTTCTATCGGTGGATCCCGGCCCGTTGCCGCAACGCAAGAGATGGGGCAGCCTCCGTGTTTTCTTTTCGGGTGGCTCCGCGACCCCCCCCCTCTACCACTCGGTGGGGGCACTATGGTTCAGGCGGTGGCGCCGCCGAGTGGTGAGGGCAGCTGGTGCGGCGCTGTAGCCGGGTTTTGATGCTTCCCTGCTGTCCCGTTTTTGGCTTCGCGAGTGGGCGCTGTGGCAGTGTGGGCGTGTGAGATGTGCTGCAAATATCAAGTGGGTGCGTGGTGGCCGCTGCCGGCGCCACCAACGGGCATGCCCGCCCGCCACTTCCATGAGCGATACGCGTCATGGCGGCGGCGGGGACGTGCGTGGCGGCCACAGCCCCGCACGTTGCCACAACGACAGCTGGTGGTACGGTGTGGAGGCCGCACTAGCCTGAGTCTATTTTTTCACTCTCGCTGTGCGGGTGGGAGGTCTGACTGGGAGCGGCACGGGGGGGGTGGGGGACGACCTTTTCTTGTGTCTGGGGGCGTGCTGGCGGTAGTTGCCGTCTGCACCGATAATCCCCGCCAGCCTCCGCCACAATCATGGAACGTGGCGGCGGTGGCAGGCATGTACGGGGCGACCACCCCCCCGTACTCTGCCACCGCACGCGGAAGGGGGTGGCCGTCGGTTTTTTTTTGCCTTCGGGGCATCCTCGCTGCTGCTAGAAACGCAATGAACAGATTGATAATCATTGAACTACAGCTCCCTGTCAACCCACTCCACCACACAGGTCCGGTTCTTCACCTGCATTTGTCCCTGGTACAAGTACAGAAAATGGCGGTCGTTCTGCACGGGGTGCGACTCTCCTCCTTGTCCCACCTCCATGGCGGCATCCATGCCGTTGTGAATGAGGTCTTGACGCAGGAGCAGGGCAGACCCATTTCTCAGCGTGATCAGAACCGGTGGGCCGACCGCGCCACGGGGCACCTTGTTGTCCTTTCACCAACGAAAGACGCGGTGACTCCCGGGAAAAACTGTGACTCGGGTGTTGTCCTCAAGCGCAACAATCAACGATGCCGATGGTATGTTGGCGGGCTGCAACCACGGCTCCCACGCATCCGTGTGAGCGGGCTGGACGACGCAGCGCCCGGTGGTGCGGAGGTGTGTATTGTCTCCTGGTGCGGGAAAGAGGATGCCGGAGGCCACCGTCAGCCGCTCAGCTAACACCGCACCGAGCTCACCGACAGCCCGCCACGCCCCGACTTCATCGAGTAACTCCGTCCAGGGTAAACGAGGAGGCTTGTACAAGAAAATGAGTCGCGCGTCCTCCATGCGGCGGCCGCCGGGGTGGGTATTACATCGGTCGAGGGGGTAGCCGTTAAACAAAAGGCTCATCTTGAGGTTCTTTTGCCGCCGCGTCATGGCCAGCAGCGGCACCACCGCAGAGAGGGGAAGTGCAGCCTCCAGGACTACGTAGCCGTCGGACGCCGACCCGACCAGACCGTCCAAGTCGTCGACCTTCGGAGCGGCGGCCCAGTTGGGCACGGAAGCGGCTTCCCAGCACCGGCACGGCCGGCGCGGATCGTGATTCCTGACCGATGTAGCTCCACCGACCTGTCCAGCAGCCTCGTTGACCACGGGGGGGGGGGCGGCGTTGGCGTTGGCGTCGCGGCTTGGCCTCGTGCCGCCATGACGTCTTTCATCCATGTTATCGTCCGTGCTCGGAGCGACGCCGGAAGCGAGAATGACCTCCTCGTCGGTCTCCTCAAATAGAGCCAACGCAATAGCCCGCTGCTCGGCAGAGAACGCTGGTGGGAAGGAGGGGGGAGTAGGGTCCGCCAGCAGGTGGTCCTCGGGCACGAGGATCCCGGGAGGAGCGTTGGGCCGCGGCGGCGGCTCGGCAGCAACAGGTGCCGCCGCCCCCCGGCCCCGCTTTCCAGACCTGCAGCTCCTCACCATGTTCTATGCGGCGCAGGGAAAAGAGGGGAGGAGAATCAGTGCAGATACGTCCGCTTTGAGATGGGGGGGGGGAGATAAGGACGGACCACAGGATGGTGCAGCGTGTCGACGCCGTCGTTGCTAAAACATGCGATTGATCAAGCTGACACACCGGTCGTGCCGCCCGCCAATCGTGAGCCTCGCGCACTGTCAATCAGGCACATCGGCGGGGCCACTTTTCAGGCCTCACGCTAGGGGTGTCAGGGCCGTGGCTCCGATCCGTGCCGCTTCGTGAAGGTCCAATATTCGCCATCCACGCAGCCATTGTCTTCGTCGGCGCCTCTCGAATGCATCGTTGCATTTGACCTCTCGCTCCGCTTGTTGCCTTGAGCGCCACAGTTGCTCATGCCCCCCCACCTGTGGCAATACGGTCGCTGCCCTTGCTCCACCCCATGTCCGCATCAGTGTGTCTTTACACCCGCACGGCCGCCTCTGTACAGGATTGCCAGCACTTCTCGATCCCGCGCCGCTCTCACCTACCCGTTGCTCGTACACGGGCCGACTCAATGCTAACCCCCTCCGTATTGTACACTATCAACCTCGCCCCCTGCTCCTGCTGACTGGTCCCTGTCGTATTCTTGGCCTTATCGCAACATGGTGTCGCTCATGGAGGTACCGTTAGCGTCCTCGCCTCGGACCGCCACGCCACCGCGGCTGTCCAATGTTCCCTTCCTTGTGCGCGCTGCCGCTGCAGCGGTCGGCTGTTCCCGTGTCGGTGCGCGCTGCCGCTACGGCGGTCGGCTGTTCCCGTCTCGGTGCGCGCTGCCGCTACAGCGGTCGGCTGTTCCCGTCTCGGTGCGCGCTGCCGCTGCGGTGGTCGGCTGTTCCCGTTTCGGTGGGCGTTGCCGCTGAGGCGGTCGGCTGTTCCTGCTTTGGTGGGCGCTGCCATTGCGGATGTCTGGGATTCCCCTGTCCGTGAGCGCTGCCGCTGTGGTGGTCCGCAGTTCCTGTCTCAGTGAAAGCTGGTGCTGCTCTGGTGCCCTGTTTCCGACTCGGCGTGTTCTGTTGCTGCGGCGGTAAGCTGGTCCCTTTTCGGTGCGCGCTTCTGCTTGTGCGGCCGGTTGCCCCTGTCTTTGTGCACGGCGCAACGGTTGTGACCGGATGCTTCTGCTGCAATGCGAGCGTCTGTAACGAAGGTGTACTTTTCGTGTCCCATCGCGCCCCATCGTGCTCATCAATGGTATATATATGTCGTGTGTCACTGCTTTCACGTACGTTTCCTTATTCTCGTTTTCTCATGAGCTTTTATGCTGTAGGGAACTGAGCGGACGTGTGATTCAGCGAGAATGTCTCCAAGCACGGGGGACTCCCAGAGATGTAGGTTCTACGGTGCCTGACCAGATGTTTTTGGTAGCGCCACCTCCTGAGAAAGACACTTACCGTCACTCCCCCTCTCTCGATAGCCCCGGCCCAGTATCATCGTGATGTGACTGCACCTTTCTGACTGCTTGTCGCGCCTGATTCAGAAACACGCCATGGTTTTTGCATGCTCGGCTGGCTGAGTCGACGTCCGGTACTGAGTTCATACAAGTGTGTTTTGTTTACGTACATCTTGTCTCGGTACCAAGCACGTGGGTGCGCGGTGCGCTGCCCGCTCAATCAAATGACCAAGTGACGCCTCGTTTGGGTTTCTGATTGTCTGAATCTGAAGCGGTCAGGGCACGTGCTGCACGTAACAACGACGTTCCAAAAGAGTCGATTCGACAGCGCTATTCGAGGACAGAACCTAACGCTTGCTATGCTGCATGTGAGCAGCGTCTCGTATCTTTGTGACCGTTGCTGTCTCATACATTGCACCCCCATGCCCCACCTCTTCGGGCGTCCCATACATGGCTCGTTACCCCAACGTTTGTTCCGCATTTGCCAGACAGCCACAAGACGATGGAGCGACGGACCCTGCCGCAGCACGACTAGGGCCTCTGGACGCAGGGGCCCTTGTACCAGCTCGGTAAGAGACTTGGAAACACTTCCTCTGTCATTTGGCCTCTCGCTTAGCATGCGAGAGCTCTCTTAAAGCGGAGAACTGGGCGTCGTGAGTCAACCTGACCAGATTCCCGTTCATCTCACCGCCACCGGAGATGGCGCGTCCCCCGATGTTGACCTCTCCGCCCCTGTCGCGGTCCTAGCGGATCACTTGCTTCTGCTGCTGCTTCCGCGAATGCGGCCGGCATTGAAGTCCAGTGCCTTCGGCGAAGGACGCCTAATGCAAGTCTGGGCGGCGTGCCTCACGTTCCTGTACATGCCGTGCTTCTGTGTGGCTGTGCATTGTGCCTCTCTTCATACCTTGGATTCACTGGACCTTTGCAATCATAGTATGTCGCAGTTCGCGCGTATGTGCAATAATAAAGACGAGCAGACAAACGGCACCAAAATATCACAGGCCGCTTGCGGCTTTCGATGTGTACTGACAACACTACTCCTACCGATCTTGTTCACGCTCTTCTCACCACTTGAATGATTGGATTGATACTCTTCAACCATCAATGACTAGTAGACGTACGACACACCATCCGTCGCCACGCTGGAGGAGCTCTACTGTGCTGCTCCCTCAGGGGGAGGCGGCGGGTGAGCGGGCAGTCCACAGGTGGCGTTCTGCGTCCGCGCGACCGGCCATGACGCTGTCCAGGCCGGCACCATCCCCGTGTACTTCTGGGACCCGCTTGGTTGCGAGGCGGGCATGAGCTGCTTCGGCCATTCGGGAGAGGTTGCCCAAGGACGACTTTCCGTGGAGCTTGTATTGCCAGCCGCTGCCGGGGTACCATGCACTTACGACAGCTGCTGTGCACCAGTGCTTGATGGGGTGCCGCCGAAACCAGCGCGCAAGAGGGACAGATCTGCCGTCAGCGCCCGGTTCTTGTGCTCCAAGCGCACCTTCTCAAGTTGTGGCACTCGGCGCTCGGAGGTGTTCAAAGCCTAGTCAGGCGCGGACGAGGCAGCCACGGCCTTGTTCATTGTCCTGCGAGCCGCTGGACACGCTAGCTTCTTGGGCGCTTCAGCGCGCAGCCCGTCGTCGCTAGCACCAGCGCCTCCCTCTACGGCACAAGTGGTGCCGTCGCCAGTACGCTTTCGAAGACAGGACTTCCGGCGCTGCTCCGACAGCATACAATGCTCCACGGACGTGCGAGGGCCGGCCCCGCGGCCGCTACAGATGTCGTCAATGTCCGTCATGTCGACATACTTGGCGCCCGTCATGGCAGCCATGAGCGGCTGCCGGCGTCCAGCCAGCTTGTACATCCGATCGTGCAGAGACTCCTCCAAGTTGGTGGTTGACGACGCCGCGGATCGCTGCAGGTGGTTTGCCATGGAGTATGCAGGGCAAAACCCTGGCCTGAGGCGCGAGATTCCGATCACACCCGTGCAGTCTTCTCCAGGCTCCATGGAAACGACTTCTTTCCGCGGCTTCTCCGCTGTTTCCCGGTTGTGGCACGTCATCAGCCGCCGCATGAGGCTCCAAAAGGCTACCTGGGCGCGGTGGCAGAGTCGGTTGGCGTAGGAAGCACAGCCGAAGAGCAAGTGAGCGGCGTGCTCGTCCACAGGGAAGCCATCAGATCCCACGCCCACCAGGGCATCGCAGGCCCCGCCGGCAAGTGACGCGGAGAAGTCGAGGGTGATACCGATGAGTACACCGGAAGCCACCTTCCTGACGCCGTCAAGCGGCGCTTGTTCCACGGCAGCCGGGGGCTCTTCGGTTGCACTAGGGTGTTTCCGCAGCACCTCTCGGGCAACTCGCACGTGCCATGGCGCCCACTCCGGGTTGATGTCCAGGACCCGTCGGAACAACATCTTGTAGCAGACGCATGCTACCTCCCTGGTTGCCCGCTGGATGAAAAACATCGCAACCGTCACGCCGCGGTTTCGCACGGTTGTAGTGATCGCTAGCACTTAGAAGTCTCCGTCGCGCGCCAGACCGAACGACTCCAAATACTTGTAGTACTCTTCGGTTTCAATCTCCAATGCACCGTTCACCACGAGTCGTACGGCATCATCTGTGAACGCCGGGAAGATGTATCCAGTATCGGGGCCGACGATAGGGTCGCGGAAGTACTCATCACCGGCCGCCAGTGCTCGTGGCACCATCCGCATTGCAGCATCCCGTCCTTTCCCCCACGGGTTCTTCTCGAGAATAGCTTGACGACGGGAATACCGCAGGCACTCCTGCCGAACGGCTGCAGCCACGCTCCCGTACTCCACCGCTAGCTTCTGCCGCATGTCCTCCTCTTCTTGCGCCACCGTCATGTGGTGGTGTGCCTGCACCTCTATAGCAGTCAGCAGCAGGCCACGCGTGGACGCCGTGATGGGTGGGGCGGGGTGCGAATGCTCACCGAGGGAGAATATGAGGAAAGACCCAGTGACGTCCCTGAGCCTGTCCTCTGTGATGGGCTTACCGACACATATGACTTTATCGCAAAGTGATTGCGTTGACAGCTGTACGGCAGGGCCCATATGGGCTCTGCACTTCAAGCGCGTTCCGGGGGCGCGCACGGTCATGCATGGCTCGATGGTGCTCACTCCATCGGGCAGCTCCGTAGCCTCCCTGTACATGAAAACAATGGCAAGCGGAATAAAACAACCGTAGCGACTCGAGAGTCGGCGACATATCCAGCAAGGACGACAATCGTGTGGTCAGAGATCCTGCAGTCTTCAGTAGCACCGGGCATACTAGGAAAGCACAGTAAAAACTGTGCCTGATAGCTTGCGCCGCGTACGTACCTCTTCTCCTCAATCCACTTTGAAATCAGTGAAAGGTCCGTCACGTTCGACAGCGACGCGTTCTTGCGGGAGACACGGTTGGCAGCCGTGTACATGGAGCACCCCAGAAACGAGTGTCCCGTCGCGGTGATGGTCTTGATCCTGCCCGGGGGAGGTCGTTGAAGCTGAGCGCACAGGTGGTTGGGACAGGGGCGCTTGTCGAACGGGAGGACTAGGGTGACATACTTGTCCCACGATCGGCTCAGGGCCTGCCGGGCGGTATCGGCTGCTTCTACCCTGCCGCTTTCCTCTTGGAACAGCTTCTCGTAGGCCACGTAAGCGTCTTCTTCGCCTGGTTGAATGGATGTGTGCGACAGAGCCAGGACAGAGTCGGGCACGTGCGTGCACGACTCAACGCCCGCACATGGGTACTAGATCCAGTTATAGGAACAAAACCCTAAGTTCAGGGACATCAGCTCGTTTTAGTTCCGGCTTTGTCCACTGGCGGACTTGTACGCAACGAACGACTTTGGGTTAACCGTCTTCTCCACCGACGCCACAGGGACAATGGTGAGCACGCCGGATGTTGACGACCTTGAAGTTTGCGGGTACGAGGGCACACCGATTGACTCGATGATCTTCTCTGCAGTCAGCACGCGCTTCCCACTCTTGGGTCCGAAGGAGAGCACAGGTAGACGGAGGGGTGGAGTGGGGGCATCCCCTCTTGCACTGGCTGGGGTGATCGAGTCCATAGAAGGCTTAGACAGTCACGGAACCTGCGGAGACGAGACTCCAGATAGCGGGGGAGGAGTGGAGGGGAGGCACCTCGTCTCAGTGCCGTGGAGTGAGGGGAAGAGCGGATTCGATGGAAGCGGGGGGTGGCGGGGTACCAGCAGAACGGTGCGAGACAGGGGGAGGATTGCAGTGCCGGTGACGACGCGCGAGGTATGGGCGCGGATGGTGGCCTGAAAGCGCGCCATCGCCTCAGGAAGCGGCAATAAAAACCGCGCCCTTTTGATGGCGCCCCGCCTGGCCGAGCACGCGCAATCTCGGACGCCCAAGACGTTCCTGTCGACCCAGTGAAATGGGCACCGGTGGGGTGGGGGGGGAAGGCTGCGTACACGAGCAACCGGCACCTTCCTTCCATCGACCACATATATGAAAGGGTCTGTGGAAGTAAGGATGGTATCATACGGGTTAACTTGCACGCCACATGATCTGGCGTGCAAGTGAACCCGGTTTTGCGCCATACTCACTCAATAGGTCTGATACTTACTTCCTTGCAGCCATATAACGTGCAATGGCTCTGCGTGACTCCTGCAAGACACGGTGATTGGCTTGCAAGATTGCTGGCGGCAACTCTCAGCCAATACTTCGATCGTGGGTTGTCTAACAGCCAATCCGACTTCATTTCTACGCCCTGCCGTCAGCTCTGCCTCCTTTCTCTCTGCAACCGCCGTTTTTTGGAGGTTAGAAATAGCAGGCTGGCTGGCATTGTAGCCCCGCAGCGCAGGGGATCAGGAGGTCAATTTAGCGACTGATGGACGGTTCTCGCGATGATATGGCACTTCCGCAAAAAATGGACCCCTTTCCTTTGCCGGCGATACATGCAAGGAAACGTGCTGTCAGCAAACGTGCGGCATCAGCAGCCAATGGCATCAGCGCGTTTGTGGACCGGTAGCAATTTCCCAGCATCTCGGGTGCACAGACCATTCACGGTTTCCTCTACTGAGACCTCTACTGAGATAGGCAGCCGACCACAGAAAAATGCAAGGCCAGCCGGCTGGAGTTTCCATCAGCCAGCTGTTTTGCATCACGGCCACCCTCGAGTCAGGTATCCCTCTCCCCGCCGATCGTCGGCATGTTGCCCTTCTTCCCCCTTCTCTCCAATCGTATCAACGCGGTCGGCAGAGGTGCGTGGCGCGCGCCAACTCGGAACCGCGGGCGGTGACGCCGTTGGCGGCGGGTGGGTAGGCTGGTCGCTGCGTCGCCGGTTGGCGGTTACTGCCGCTGGGTCCTTTCGCCGCGGGTGGTCACGCCGCTGGGTGGAGGCGGGCTGGGAGGTTGTTGGTCGACGGTTGTTGCCCCGTGGACTCGGCACCGCGGGCGGTGACGCCGTTGGTGGTGAGTGGGCTGTGAAACCGCACGCAGTCGTCACAGCGGGCTGTCTCACCCTTGTTGCGCGCTGTCTGGTCGGTTGTCCGGCGGCGTCCATTGCCGCGTGGACCTTTAGCCGCTGGCGGTGAAGTCGTTGCGGGGGTGTGGGGTTGCCGGTCTTTGGCTCGCCGTCCCTGGCGCTGCGGACTGACACGCAGTTAGCGGGCGCCGGGCTGGTTGGCCATCGCCCAGCGGCCGCGCAGTCTCGGCGTCGCGGGCGAACACGCCGTTTGGGGGGGGGGCGCTGGTTGGTCGTCACGCGGCATCCGTTGCCGCGCACTCGTCGCCACTAGCGATCACGCAGGTAGGGGGGGACGGGCGCCTTGGTGGTCGCGCGGCCCCTGTTGCCGCGCGGACGCGTCGCCGCGTGAGGTCAAGTCGTTGGGGCGGGGTGGGCGCGTCGGTGGTTACGCGGCGCCTGTAGCCACGCGGACGCGACGTCGCGTCGCGTGCGCTCACGTGGTCGTGGTCAAGTGGTTGGGGGGGGCCCGACGCGTCGGGTGTTGCGCGGTGTCCTCCGCCACGCGGTCACGACGCCACGTGCCGTCAACTCGTTGAGAGGGGCGGGTGCGTTGGTGGTTGCGCGGCGTCCGTTGAGGCGCGCACGAGGCGCTGGGTGCTGGGTGCGGTCGCGTGGTCTGGCGAGGGCGGACGCGGCGGCGGTTGCGCGGTGTCTATGGGCGGGCTCGTCGGCGGGTGCGCGGCCTCTGTTGCGTGGTGGTCTCGGTTCTGCGCGCCGTCAGGCTGTCAGAGGGCAGCGAGCGCGTCGGTCGTCGCGCGGCGTCCTTTGAAGCGTGGTCTCAGCGCCGCGTGGTCAAGGCGTTGGGGGAGGGTGTGCGCGTCCGCGGTCGCGCGGCGCGTTTGCGTCGCGGTCCCGTTGAGGCGGGCGGGTGTGCGTGTCGGCGGCCGGGCGCCGTCTGTTGCGCGCCGTCATTTGCGGTGCGGTCGCCGCGCCGCGTGCGGCCGAGGCGTTTGGGGAGGGTGTGCGCGTCCGCGGTCGCGCGGCGCGTTTGCGTCGCGGTCCCTTCGAGGCGGGCGGGTGTGCGTGTCGGCGGTCGGGCGCCGTCTGTGGCGCGCCGTCATTTGCGGTGCGGTCGCTGCTCCGCGTGCGGCCGAGGCGTTTGGGGAGGGTGTGCGCGTCCGCGGTCGCGCTGCGCGTGTTGCGTCGCGGTCCCGTTGAGGCGGGCGGGTGTGCGTGTCGGCGGCCGGGCGCCGTCTGTTGCGCGCCGTCATTTGCGGTGCGGTCGCCGCGCCGCGTGCGGCCGAGGCGTTTGGGGAGGGTGTGCGCGTCCGCGGTCGCGCGGCGCGTTTGCGTCGCGGTCCCTTCGAGGCGGGCGGGTGTGCGTGTCGGCGGTCGGGCGCCGTCTGTGGCGCGCCGTCATTTGCGGTGCGGTCGCTGCTCCGCGTGCGGCCGAGGCGTTTGGGGAGGGTGTGCGCGTCCGCGGTCGCGCTGCGCGTGTTGCGTCGCGGTCCCTTTGCGTCGAGCGGTCAAGTGGTTGGGTGGCGGAGGAAGCGGAGGTGGTGGCGCGGTGGTTGTTGGAATCCGTTCCCGGTGCCGCGTGCGGTCAAGACGTTGGGGGAGAGCGGGTGCCTCGGTAGGTGCGCGGTGTCTTCTGCCGCGCGGACGCGGCGCGGCGGGCGGTCAAGTCGTTTGGCGGGGGCAGACGCGTCGGCAGGAGTGCGGCGTTTGTCGCCGCACGGACGCGGCTTCACGTGCGCCCGAGGCGTTGCGGGGTGTCCGGCGCGTCGGCAGTCGCGCAGCGTCTGCCGCCGCGCGGCCTCGGCGGTGTGTGCGGCCGAGCCGTCGGGTAGGGGCGGTCGCGGCGGTGGTTGCGCGGCGTCACTTGCGGTGCGTTCGCCGCGCAGCGTGCGGTCGAGGCGTTGGGAGCGCGTGTTGCGTCGCGGTCCCTTTGAGGCGGGCGGTCAAGTGGTTGGGCTGCGGCGGACGCGGCGGTGGTTGCGCAACTTTTTTTGGAGCCCGTTCTCGGTGCCGCGTGCGGCCAAGTCGTCTGGGGAGGGAGGGTGCGTCGGCGGTCGCGCAGCGCTTGTCGCCGCACGGACGGGCGCGGCGGGCGGTTCAGTCGTGGGGGGGGCAGACGCATCGGCGTGCAACGTTTGTTGGCGCCCGTTCCCGGTGCCGCGCGTGGTCAAGTGGTTGGGCGTCGGCGGACGCGGCGGTGGTTGCGCGGCGTCACTTGCGGTGCGGTCGCCGCGCCGCGTGCGCCCGAGGGGTTGGTGGCGGGTGTGCGTGTCGGCGGTCGGGCGGCGTCTGTTGCCGCGCCGTCTGGGTGGTGTAAGCGGCCGAGTCGTTGGGCGGCGGCGGACGCGGCGGTGGTTGCGCAACTTTTTTTGGAGCCCGTTCCCGGTGCCGCGTGGGGTCAAGTCGTCGGGGGAGGGCGGGTGCGTCGGCGGTCGCGCAGCGCTTGTCGCCGCACGGACGCGGCGCGGCGGGCGGTCCAGTCGTTGGGCGGAGGTCACCCGTGTTGTCATGTACAGCATTGAAGTTCGGCTTGTTGCGCTCGCCATGCTACATAATGGAGTCCCTCGACACGTCATCTACGAGAACATCGGTGTCAAGCGCTCGACGCTCAAACGGTGGGCTTCGTATTATCGTGACCAGGGATCCCCTTGGCGCGATCCCGTTCACAGGAACCTCCAGTCGTCGAGTTGCTGGTTCGATAATCGGCTGATGTTGGCACTCGTCACGCTCGTTCGGGACAACCCTCGGGCGCTCCTGCGAGAGCACGCGGCGATGCTAGCTGCCATGCGCGACCACCCCAGCGGGGAGTTCGTAGGTCTGCGGTGCTCTAAGAGTACAGTGGACCTACATATGCGGCGGCTGGGCTTCACGCGGAAGGTCGTGCTGCGTCTTTTTCGTGAGTCGTTGGACGCCGTTCGTCGGGCACACGCCGTTGCTCGCGCGAGGATCCCCCGTCGGTGCATCGTCTCGGTTGACGAGACGCACACAGACGGCGGCGACGTCTTTCGCCGGTACGGCCGAGCTCTTGCGAATGAGCGCTCCCGTGAGCGCGGCCGGGACCCGCGGTCAGTTCCGAGGACCAGCACGACGATGGCTATTTCACCGGACGGGCGCATCCTCGGGTTTCAGTCGGTGGTCGTGCGCGACGGGGGGTTGAAGGCGGCGGACTGGCGGCTGTTTTTGCAGCTGCTAATGCCGAAGCTCGGCGTGTACGTGCCCGGGCGGCCATGGCACCTACAGGCATCCAACTGCGTCGTGCTATTCGACAACGCGCCCATCCACAACCACGCCGGCGACACCTTTTTGGGCAACAATGGCGTGCCTTTCCTCCGTCTCCCTGCCTACAGCCCGGACCTGCAGCCGATCGAAGGCGTTTTCAATGACCTCAAGGTGATTATTCGAAACCTGGTGTACGTGCAGCCCGATTTTCTGGACGATCCGCATTTGTTGCAGGCGCTTGCTGCAAGTTTCATCACGCGTCGCCAAGTAGTTGGCCAATATGATCGGGTCGACAAGGTCCTGGAATCGATCCTCCTTTAGTAAATTTGAGTCGGGCTTCATCGCTCGAGATGGTGTTGACAGACTCTTCAGCATCGGCCAAGTCTCCTCCAACGGACAGCCAAGGAACGTCGATCGCCTCGCCCTACGTCAGCACATCACATCGGAGTCCCTCCTCTGCTCCACGCAGTTTCCAAAATTTTCACCGGTCGTGTAATACCTTGGCCTTGGTCGGCAAGTGGAGCGGTCGAAACCCTTTGCACGTACTCAACACCATCATCCTCCGGTCGACACAGAAGCATCATTGACCGCCCAGGTGGGGGATGAAACTCCTGAGAACGTCGACAGCCGCGTGTGAAAGCGTCCATCCACACGACGGATTGGTCGTAACTATCGACCAAGTCGATCGATCGATGAACCAGAATTAAATTCGGTCCATTGTTGAATGAACGCGCTGTCCGTCGTTCTCCAGCAGCTCCAGTGGGAGCTCTGGTGCAGTTCCGACCTCACTGCTGCGGGCACTGTTGCTGGGGGAGGCGCCGTCTCACTAGGTCACAGTGCACTGCATTATTTCTCAGACGACGCGGTTGCGAGGCGGTCGTTTGCCATTCTATGTTCACAAGGCGTCTCTGTCTTGGGCGGCACATGTGTTGAGTGAATTTACGCTCACAGTAGAGCGCCGCTGGGGACTGTGGCTGGAATGAACGTTGAGATGGGCCTGTGTGGGGTAGCGGTCCGGCAGATGCCACCCCTCTCTCATGTCCGTCTTACTTCCGTTCAACAAATCCGCTTCTGGGAATATTCGAGCGGACGAGGACCTCGTGATGCACCACTCTCGGTAGGGTCCCCGGACCGAAGCCGTGCCAAAAAGTGGGACTTTTCAGAGTAGCTGGCCGCGGCGGGCGTTGAGCGTCCTCATCCAGGCGCCAGTTGCCGCCTCTCGCCAGTTGCCGCCCCTCGCCCACACATGGCGGCATGTGTACGTTTCGTGACCCCTTCTCTCCCCTCCGCAGAGTCGCCGTTCTGCCGCCGTTCTGTCGCGCGGCTCAGCCGTCTTTGCTCTGCTCGCCATTTCGGGGCCGGATGAGGTTGCATGCTCCCCGTCCCACTCGGTACCGAGCTGTTGCTCACAGGCATGAGCGGTGGGTGCCACCATGAGGCATGCGGTCGGCGGCGGGGGCGGTTGAGCGGCTCGTTAGCAATGGCGAAGGCTTCGTTTCTGGACGCACGGGCAGCAGACCCATGTGCGCAGGTCGGCTCGTGCATCTGTGGTGGCCTTCGATTTTGCCAAAGTCGAATAAGTTCGACCTCAACAAATGTGCTCTCACACTCCGCATTTACGCCCGGAAGAGCCTTCCCAAAGAGATGGGCACAGACAAAGATGGTCATGTGTGGACACGGGGTCGTTTGAATCAGTTCAGATCGACTTTCTCGAGCGTTTGACCGCTCCGAATGAGAAAAATTTGAAAAAGTGGTCCCTGTTGCGCGACTGATATCCGCGGATCTCATCGGTGGAGCGCGCCCTGGTTCGCTTGTGTGGGGGGGTGCGCCGCTGAAGCCTGCTGGAGGTGGGTGGCGCTGGGAGGCGTTTGCGCAATAGCGTTTTATGGACCATCCAGGGGGGGGTGGCCACTGAGCGGGATTTGGGGTGGGGGGGTGCGGAGACGCGCTATCGTTGTCGTCATCGCTGCCGTCACCGTCGTCGTCATCGTCGTCGCCACCGCCGGCGGTGACGTCCACTGTCATTTGTCGCACTCGCAATGCTGGCACCTCCGTTGGCAGCGCCAGGAGTAATTGTGCGTCGGCTTGATCTCCTCGGGACGCGCGGGTTAACGTTGGTCGTCAACTGCACCAGTGCGGCAGTCGGACTGGTATGTTTCGCTTCGTCAGTCAGTCACGATACGGCGGACATCGCCTGTGTTGCACCGTAGGGAGCATCTATCGTTTTGTGGTTGCGTGTGCGTTCTTTCGTGTGTCTTTTCTCTCGCCAGCATTCATCGTTGCGCGTGCGGCGTGCTCGCACTGTTTCTGACTGCACATCTCGTCGGCGCTCACGTTGTGCTCCCGATTTGTGTGCATCTCATTTGTGTCTCGCTGCCCTTGTCATGATCCTTTTCAAAAAGTTTTCCATGCTGTTTTTTCGGTGCCAGGTCATTTAAGATGCCGTGTGGCTTGTGCGGCCATGACGCTGCGAATGGCGAACGTGGACATTTGGCGAGATCCTGTCCGTCAAGTGATTTTGTGTTCCGTTCTCTATGTCCGAGTGATCTCGTCTTTTTTCCGAAGCCGACGTGGGACTGCTACGACTGTTTGAGGGTGTGTACCGTCTGCAGGCGGCGTGGCCACGGGCCCGTCTATCAAGTTCCAAGAGCAGGGCGATGGGACCTTCGGTGTGGGTTTATTGTGCCCCATTCTCATGAGAGGGTTCTCGAGGCCGCTGATTTAGCGTGCGACAGTTATGTGTTTGAGCGGCAGCCTGGCGGCTGATAAATTGCCATTCTCTTTCTCTGAGTTGCGCTTCGTGACGCTTGCGTACTGTCTGTCACACGTTGGAATGGGGCAGAGGTCGTACAACGTCGCAACCTGGCGCCGTGTTGGCCTCTGGGTGGGCGCGGAGTGGCAGGTGGGCTGCCGCGTCGGGGAAGACAGTGCGGGCGGCAACGCGGGGAGGGGGCGTGAAGGGGGGCTGTGGGGGGGATGTGCGCACGGTGGCGCGCCGCCACAAGACGGGCGGCTTATAAAGGGCCGTAACTACCCTCTTCGCCGCTGCCGTCTGTTTCCCCGCTGCGTTTTCCGCCACCTCCAAGAACGCAACCACGTGCGCCGCCGCCGCCATTGGGCGGCGTGCGCCGAGGCGCGTCGACGCCGTCCTGGATGGCGCCGCAGCAGTCGCCGCCGCCGTTTTCGCCGACCCCAGCTTTGCCACCGCCGAGGCCGCCGGCGCGTCCGCCGGTGCCGCCTTGTGCTCCGCTGCGGCCACAGGGCTGCGAGCGGCGTGGGGCGCCGCAAGGGGCCGTGTGGCAGCCCTTTACTCAGTCCCCCACGGGGGCAGCCCTTGGTGCTGCCGCCTTGTTCGAAGCCGACGCGACCGCGAGCGCCATCTCCGCTCTTCGGGTGCGCGGAGCTGGGCCACCGCCGCGCGCCCGGCGGCGCGGCCGCAGGGAGCAGTTTTGTGGGCACGGGGGGAGAGACTACTAAGTGCTCCCCCGTCCCCCCGTGCGCACGGCAACCGTCATGTCCCGGCCGGCCGGTGTTGCCATCAGGACGGCGTACCCTCTCTATGGCGGGAGCTCCGCACACAGGGAGCGCCGCGCGCCTTGCGGCGGCCGGCGGCGGCGGCGCCACCCCGACGGTGCACCCCTCCCACCCCGGAAGCGGTCAGAGGCCGGGCGCGTGGCGGAGCGTCGGCGGGGCGGAACGACTTAACCAGCGGCGGTGCCCATTCCTGGAGGGTGCCGTGCGTGGGGAAGACCAGTCCAGAGGAGGCGCCTGGGCGGGACCGGCGGGGGAGCCCGGCGGGCGGGCGGCGCCACCGGGGGACGCTGACAGGGCGGAAGTTTGGGGGTGATGAGGTAAGAAAGGCTGGCGCTGGGGAGTAGCACTAACCCACGAAGGACAAGCGTTGAACAACTGTACTCGACTCCAGCACGGTTGGAAGAGACGGCGCGCTCCCGCACTCCGACACTCCGACAAGCCGCCCACCCGTCCCCGCCGCTGTTGCGCCCGCAGCACTCTCTCCCCCGCCCCCCCCGCGCACTCTCTATTGTGATGTTCATGGCGCCTTGCGAGCCGCGGGGGGGGGAAGCCGCCGCCGCCGCCGCCGCCAAGGACACTGCCACTGCCCCGCCACTGCCGGCGCCCGACAGGCCGGCGCCCACCCCACAGCCGCCACCGCCGGCGCCTCCGCCACCCCTAACGCCGTAGGCACCACCTTCGCACGTGACGCCAGCACCTCTTCGCCCCTGGCGGCAGGCATCCCCCCTCCCCATCCCGTGACGCCCAGAAAGTTGCCGCAGACGGCGGCAGCGACCCATTCCCCCCTTCTATCCCCGTGACGCTCGGAACCTTGCCGCCGCCGCCGGCAGGCAGCCCGCGCCCCGCACCGGCGGCGGCCGCGCCAACCTTGCCGCCGCCGCGCCACGTCCCTGCCCCCCCGCGCCACCCCTCCCTCCCGACAAGCGGTGGTTTGGCCCGACACTCGACTCGCCTACGTCTGCCACCGACGGCGTCAGCCGCACAGAAGCCTCCCCGCCGCGGCTGTTGTCACCGCCGCCGACGCCGCCGCCGCCACAACAACCTCAATTGCTCTGGGGTACCGGCGCACGCTCCGCCGCCTGGCTGCGCGGGGGGCTCCCGCAAAGCGGGTAGACGCCCGAAGTGGGTGACCACCTCAGAAACGCCGTCGCCGCCTCCCTCGCCCGACCGCCGCCGCCGGTCGCTGCCGCCGCCACCGCCACCGCCATGGACGATACAGCCACCGCTGCCTCCCCCGCCCGACCACCTCCGCTGGCTTCTGCCGCCGCCGCCGCTACCCCCCCCATTCCTCACCCTCCACCAGCAGCGCCGTCCCGCGTGCCGCCGCCCCCATCGCCACTGCCACTGCCACCCCCGTTGCCACCGCACAGCGGCAACGCGCGCGGCGGGTGGCTGCGCGACCGCCGCGGCGCCGCCTTGCGCCGACGCCGCCGACCGCTCGTGCGTCGTTGACCGCCCGAGCCGCCGCACCCGCCACCCCTACAGCCAAAGCCGCCCGCGTCCACGCCCGTGTCGGCTGGCCGCAGAGCGCCACGCCCATTGCCAGTGGCGACCGGCATCGTCGGCCCGTCTCCCCCCCACCCCCCCCATCCCCCACCTTCCGCCAGGAACGCCGCCCCCGCCCGCGGCGCGGACAGGGCGCCCGTCCCGTGTGTGACACCGTGCCCCCCGAGAGTCGCACGTCAGTGGCGTGGCGCGCTCAAACTCCCGCGCCCGTGCCGCGGTGGAGCCTCGGCCAACTCCCGGCCCGTTTCGGCGGGTGATGCTGGCCGTTAATGGAGGGTGGGGAGGGGGGGGGGCTGTCTGCCCACGCGCGAGTGCGACTCTCTGCTCACAACAAGCAGATGGCAGGGGTAAGCGGGTGGGGAGAGGGGGAGGCGGGTGGGTAGCCGTGCTCTTGCGCGGCTATCCTGACGCGCCCCAGGGGTCAACAAGTAAGCGCCACGGGCGCCGTGACGTGGGCCGGACCCTGCGGGCGCAACGCACATCCTGGAGTGCGGATACCGGCCCGGAGAACGGCAATCGCCGCCTCAACCGTCACAACCGTCTCCGCCGCCTCAATAGGCCCAGTCGCCGCCGTCTCGGCGACCGCCGCGTCTGCCGTCGACGCAGCCGCCACCAGAAGCGGCCGCCACCGTCGGCTATTGACTCCGCGGCTGCCGCCCCACCCGGCGCCGCCGCCGGCGCCGTCGCTGCCGTGGCGGCCGTCCCGGCCGTCGCCACCGCCGAAGCGGCCGCCGGGCCGAACACCACCGGCTGCGCGTCCTACGGCGGTGACGCGCCCTGCCGTCGGAGCATTCCGCAGTAGTGGAGCTGTGATGGGGTAGGGGAGGAAGGGGCGGGGGGCGGTGGGTCAGGTGGTCCGTGCATGGGCCAAACTAACACGGGCCCCGGTGCGTTCGCGCGTTGCACAGGCAGGGCCGCCGTCGTGGCTCCGGCCCCAGTCGGTTCCCGCGAGCCACCGCGGCCGGACCCCGCACGGCCCCGCACGGACGCCCGACAAGCGCCGGCGGCGGCTGCGATGGCGAGGCCGCCGCCGCCGCCGCGTGTGCGTCTGCAGAGCAGCTCGCAGCGTTTGCGGCCGCGGCTTAGTCGCGCTGCGCAGCGGCGATGGCCGCCACTGCCGCCCCCGACGCCACGGGACAGCTATTCCGTGCGGACACGTCCGCAGAGCCGCCGCTACTGGCACCCGCTATGGGCTGCCGCGCGTGCCTCCGTCTGGCCGCCCGCCGCCCACAGGGCGCCCGGCGCCTGTTGCCGCGCCCACTCGAACGATGTGTCGGCCTTTCCCCCCTACCCCCCGGTGTCGGTCATGACCGTGTCTAAGCCCCCCCACAGAAGGGCTCAATACGTCGCCGCCGGGTGCAACAATGGTCACGACGATGGCAGCATCGCCGGCATCGCACACGTGGGTGGCTCCATTGGGTCTCTTCCCGATGGGGACGAGGATCGGCGGTCGTGTGCTTGTTCTTGATATCTTCCTGCAGATGCAGTAGGAGGGGTGGTTGTTGTTATGGGAAGTGGGCAGTGATGGGCGCTGTGGCGGTTGTGATTGCGGTTGATATGGGGGTTATGAAGACGATAGATCGTGGGAATAGTCGCGGTGGTCGTGGTACGTGTGAGTAGTGACGAAAACGTCGGGAACAGGCCACCATGGCATGTGGACCTTTATAGACGGCCAAATGCAGAGAGCTTAGCAATATAGCATGTCCTATCATCGAGGGCGGGTGGCGAGTGTACGCTGTGTTCTCTCGCCATCGAGCCCGTCACGGAAGACGGTGGAAAACAACTGAAACAGGACAAAGCGTCAGGCCACCGCAGAGATTGAGCAACCTCTTCGCGGAGCGCACAGGTACCGTTGCACGCCTACCGCGGCCGTAGCCCAAACAGCAATCACAGCGGGGGCCAGAAAATGCAGCATGCGCTCGATGACTGGCACCAAACCAGGGCATCGGTTCAGAATCCCTCAAAGAATGGCCGGCGGCCACGAGCATACCGCAAGGTTATGAAAAAGCTTGGACATTGCGGCATCCTCACGACATTCCGACAGCGCAAGCCTGCGATTGGCGCGTACAGGGGGCGTGTAGAAGGATGAACGGGGTGGCGTCGAGGAAGATCATGCTCCGTCCGCAACGGAGCAGCACCAGCGCCAAGGTTAGCAGGTCGACGAACAGGCATGGCGAAACTACCAAAAGACGACGTCGCGCGCCCTGCGCTCGTCCGCCGCACGTTCTTTGGTGGAAGGCAATCTCGCGGCTCCGAGCGCGAGGGGTTTACAAAAAATTGCCCTCAACCGGTCCGGCGATGATCGAAAGGACGATCGGTCGGTAAAACACACCGACACGGCCACTGATCCGTTCCCATTGTCGCCCTTGATTCTTGGGAAAGCGTCAAATCCACCTTCCAACTCGAAAAGAAATTGGCAGTGGTGGACTGGGTCGACTTGGCCAAAATGTCTCTCTCACCACAAGGCCACGCTGCAGGCTCGTCACCAAAACAGAGTCTTTGATGCCGCCGACGTTTCCACTGGCGTGGCACCAAAGGCGACGCGGCGACCACCAAAACAGCCCCCGCACCCTTCGCCACTGCACGCACACCAGGCAGCCGCCCCCCGTGGCCGGGAGTGCGGTGACGCCCGCCGTCGCCGCCGGCCGCCGCCGCGGGGCCGCGACCTCCGCGCTGCAGCGGGGCGGTACCTGCCGTCTTGGAGACCGCCGCGCGACAGAGCGTCGCCGGCTGCCGTTGCGGCCGCGTCGCGGTGTCTCCCTGTTCATCGTGTATCGATTGTGCGGGGACACTGTTCCGAAGTGCTTGCACGCACGCCGTACGGATTGAAGCCACCTCGTCTTCGTTTTGAGTCTGCTCTGCGGGGGGGCATTTTGATGGACCACGCGCAAAGACAAAGGGCGAGAAGGGCCTTCCTCTGTCTTTTTTTATACCCCCAGCGACATCGAAATTCCTCGTCGCTCGACCTACACGGACTTCGCGACTCGTCCGATCGATAGTGGTGCACGAGCGGTCGATTGTTGCATCGGAAATCGGTTCAGAAGGCACGAACGACGAAATACCCGAAAGACCTGGACATAACTCCAGAGGCAGGGTTCAATCATTCCAACATTTCCCAATATTTCCATCTGTTCGCTCCATGTCGACTTGGTGATGCCTCTCGGCTTCCCCTCTGTGGAGCAGCTTCGACTAGACACAGCTGCCGATGGTTCCTGGCTTTCAACTGTGGCGTGCAACGTCACGTCGCCTCTGAACGGCCGAGAGAGGTCGGGGATAGTCGAGCTATAACAGTGTCTCCTGGCCGACGCGGCGACCGAGGCCGCGAGGCGCGCACGTCTGATGCCAGGCGGTGATATGTCGCCATTCTTCTGCTGTGCACTTCGTCTGCACTTCGTTCTCATACTCGCTGTTCTCTTCTGCAGGTTCGATCACCTGGCGGCGCTTCCGTACCGCTCGAAAATTGTCACAGTGACAGGGAAAAGGCACAAAATATTTTTCTTTCTGTCCAATGTAAGAGGGCGCGGTGACCCGCTCACAAGCGGCCCGGATGGTCGTGTAAGCCGGGACGTCCGGCAAGTTTCGCGGCCGTCTCTGTTGGTCGGTGCGTCACTATCGGTGTGCGTCAGCTCCTCTGTTCCCCTCTGTGCTTCATGAACTTTGAGGAGCGCTGCGCGGCCCTCGTACTTTCCCGTTTTCTCGTCGGCGTCGGCGGTGCGACGGCGGACTGTGCCCGTCATTGATGGCAGTCGCGGTCGAGGCGTCGTTACGTGTCGCAGGCGATATGCCGTCTACCACTGGCGTGCGGCGGCACGGAGACGCGCGCGGCGCGACGGTCAAGTAGCGTCTTGACCAGCGCCGCGGCAACACCTACACGTCGCTGTCCGGGGCCGCCGCCGCGGCGGCGGCCAGAGCCGGGGTGGTGCCGCTCACCGGCGGCCGCGACGGCGCTGGTCTGCTGTCTGGCCGTGGCGCGGCCGCGCCGCTTGCGATAGGCACGAAGCCGTCAGCGCCATCCGGCGACTCGGCGACGGCCTCTCAATCAGCGGCCGCCGAGCCCGCGGCGGCTGATGCGCTAGCGGCGACACATCCTGTTGCTGCCCATCCCGCCGTCGCCGCCGCCGTTGCGTTGGCCCCCCATGCCGCTAGCGCACCAGGCGGCGTCGACGGCCCAGACGACCACGCTACATCCCCGGCGGCGTCACCATCAGGGGCGTCACAGCCCTGTGGCGACTGTGGCGTCACAGCCCTGTGGCGACTGTGGCTCTGCCGCCGAAGCGGTGCCCTCTGTCGCTGGACCCGCGGTTCCACTCGGCGGCGTCGGCCACCGTGGCGGCGGCGCACTCGGCGGCATCGGCCACCGTGGCGGTGGCGCACTCGGCGGCATCGGTCACCGTGGCGGCGGCGCACTCGGCGGCATCGGCCACCGTGGCGGAGGCGCACTCGGCGGCGTCGGCCACCGTGGCGGCGGCGCACTCGGCGGCGTCGGCCACCGTGGCGGCGGGCGCGGCGGCAGCGCTCTTGGCGGCCGCCGCCGCGCTCGGTTGCGGCACGGCGCTCGCCGCCGCCGGCGTCGCGCAACTCCCCCCACCTCTCCCCCCTCGAATGGCGCGTCACGCGGGGTGAAGCACCCCCGGCACGCGGCGGCCGTGCCGGCGGTGGTGGTTGCCCGGGGCGCCTTGCGGGGGCTGTCGACGCAGTATCTGCTGGCACTGCAAGCGCGCCGTATGGGCACGGTGGCGCCCCCGCCCCCTGCTCATTCCGCCTCCCCCCCCCTGCCCACTGTCCTGGCCTGGACGTCTGGCCCGGCCGGTTTCTGGGGTGGGCCGAGGGGCGGTGGTGGTCCACAAGTCGGCGGCTCCGCTTCATTCAGTGGCGCCAGCGGTGCCACCGCCGGCGTGCGCAGCCGCTGGCGGCGGCGAGGCGACGGCAACGGGAGGGCGGTGGTGGTCCACGAGGCGACGGCTCCGCCTCATCGAGTGGCGCCAGCGGTGCCGCCGCCGGCGTACGTGGCCGCTGGCGGCGGCACAGGGGCGGCGGCCGGGACGGGCGCTGCCGCGCCGTTGCTGTTACTTCCGCTATCGGTGCTTGGTCGGCTGATGTCGGCGGCAGCATCGCCCTCGACTGCCACCGCCGCCGCGCAGCGACAGCCCCCCCCCTCCCATGCCCCCCTCCTCCCCCGCCCTAGTCAGCTCTCGCCGACTGGCAACGGCCCGGCGATGGGCGGGCGCCGGCAGACGCAGAGAAGTCGGCAGCAGCAGGGGCGGCGATCGTGGCGGCCACTTTGGCGGCGGCGGCCGCAGCAGGAGCGGCGCGGCGCCCGCCGCCAGATGACGGGGCGTCCCCGCCCATGTCGGCGGCCTGACGGGTCGTCCCCGCCATTCTCGGCGGGCCCCCCCTTGCTGTGGACGCGGAGGCTGGCAGCGCTGCCGCGGGGGGAAGGGACCCCCCCCCCCCCCCCCCCCCCACTGACTGTCAACGCCGGACCGCCGCCTGGGCGCCCGCGCGGTCGTCCGAATGGTACTGTATTGATACGATGGCTGCCAAGAGTATATTGCAACAAGCACGTTAGGGAGCCGACCATGCAACGAAAGAACACAAACGCGCACGAGCTGCAAGCGCTATCGAAACACAGAAAAAGAACCATGGTCACATCATAGGCGAGAACAGCTACGCAGTAGGGTACCACGAGGGGAGCCCACACCACACACACACCCACACCGGCTCCCACACCACACACACACACCGAACGGCTAGCGGGCAGGCTCACGTCGATCGCCAGGGCGAGGAGGACCCTTCCCCTGGAGTGACGGCGGGCTGCAGGGGTGGTCGGCAAACGCATCCGCCGAAGAATACAGAGACAGGCAACGCGGGCACTCTAGCCACGGGCGCGCGCCAGGCGGCACAATGAACGTCGTCGGTCCACCCGACGAGCTGGACCCTCGCGAGCCACCCACGTCGCTGGCGCCGCCCGCGTCGCCAACGTCCCGCCGCACCGACCGACTGCCACACCCGTAGCGCACACCCCCGCTTCGCGACCGGGTGCGCACATCCCCGAAACTCAAGCGCCTGCGCTGCGATGCACCACCAGCGTCTCCACAATGACAGGCCCGCTTTCCGACATGCGCGGCACCACCAGCAACTCCATTACCGCAACCAGCGACGCCCGCGCTGGGGCCAGCTGCCGGAGCCGGGGCGGCGGCCGGACCACCACAGGAAGCAGCATCAGGGTGCGAGCGTTGGAGACCGCCCGCGTTGTACACGTTGTTGCCGTAATTGTTGTTGTCGTCGATGCCATTGCCGCCGTTCCGATGATCGTCGTCTCGGTGCTGTACGCGCCCTCCGTCGATGCCGGCGCCCTCCTTCGCGGCCTGCAGCAGGGCCGCAAACTGCGCGTCGTCGTCCCCAGTGCGCCGCACCTCCGCCAGAGCCTCCCGAAGACGCGGTACGAGAGGAGCTGTTTCTTCGAGCCGCCCAGCTTCGCGAAGACGCCCAATGGCGCGGCGATGACGGGAACCATTCACGTGCATGAAGAGGCTCGCGGCCGCGTCGTTATG
>ENA-ORXR01001425-ORXR01001425.1-marine-metagenome-genome-assembly--contig:-NODE-1425-length-25319-cov-4.983718_pt1 | contig 25319 bp, 16 predicted proteins | sample MGYA00237866_ERZ511479 | MGnify/ENA metagenome assembly ERZ511479 | reverse complement strand
TAACAGCGAAAAAACAATCCCTATTTGAAAGTTAATCTCAAAAATTAGCTAATCTAAAAAGTTACCGCACTGTTAAGCTAAGGAATGTTGATAAAACAAATTAAGGAATGAGTTAAAAATAACTTTACATTCTTGGCTGGATACACCCAAAAATAATTCAACCTCTTTCCTAAAAAAAGTATACCTTTGTCGCGTTAAAATCCGGTGCTTGCTACGCAAGGTCGTCCGGAATGGTTAAACCAAATAAATTTTGACTTTATGTCTGTAAAAATTAGATTGCAAAGACGTGGTCGTCGTAAAAAACCTTTCTACCATATAGTGGTAGCAGATGCTCGTGCACCCAGAGATGGTCGCTTCATCGAAAAAATTGGATCTTATAACCCAATGACTAAACCAGCAACGATCGATCTTGACCGTGACTTGGCTTACGAATGGCTTATGAAAGGTGCGCAACCAACCGATACAGCGCGTGCTATCCTGCGCTTCAAAGGTGTGCTATACCGCAAACACCTCATGCGAGGCGTAGCGAAAGGTGCGCTTTCAGAAGAGAAAGCCAATGAAATGTACCAGCAGTGGATTGAAGCGAAAGAATCTGCCATCGCTAAGCGTTTCGAAGAAACAAGACTGGAATTGGAAGCCCGCGATAAAGCGATCTTTGGTAAAATAAAGCCAGCTCAGAAGCCAGCAGTTGATCCTAGTGCACTCTCAGCAACTACTTCCGGAGGAGGTGGTGGTAGTGAAGGTCCTACTTCTTTTGCAGATTCTGTAGAACAAACAACCGTAGAATCTGTCTCCGGTGGTGATGCACCAGCTGAAGCACCTAAAGCAGAAGCGCCGGCAGAAGTAAAAGCAACTGAAAAAGTAAATATTGAAGCTGCCGCTCCTGAAGCAAAAGCGGAAACTCCAGCTCCTGAAGCAAAAGCGGAAACTCCAGCTCCTGAAGCAAAGGCGGAAACTCCGGCTCCTGAAGCAAAGGCGGAAGCGCCGGCAGCGGAAGAAGTAAAAGAGGAAGTGGCCGCTGCTCCCGTAGCAGAAGCTGCTCCAGCTAAAGCGGAAGCAGATGACTTAAAGAAAATTGAAGGAATCGGACCTAAGATTTCTGAAGTACTGACCGCTGGTGGTATTGTAACTTATGCTGATTTAGGCGGATCAACCGCTGAAAAAATTCGTGAGATTTTAGATGCTGCGGAAGGAAACTACAAAGCACACGATCCGGGTACCTGGTCCAAGCAAGGTCAAATGGCTGCGGATGGTAAGTGGGACGAACTCAAAAAATGGCAGGATGAACTGGATGGTGGTAAAGAAGCGAAAGCTTAAACACACCAGTTTAATACTGACTTAATAATACTAAATAAGCTGATTTCCATATTTTTTGGAAATCAGCTTTTTTATTCTGTTGTTTATCCTTATCTTCGTCGCCAATACATATCAAATTTACCCGAAGTTAGTCCAACTTCAACGTTTAAACCTGATAGAACTTAACTGTTCTATCAGGTTTAAATTTAGAAGAGGCCAATTTTCAAAATAAAAACGTAAAATATGTCATCGTTAGATCCGCATTACAAAAAACAACTAGACGAAATTGCTACGCAAATTCAAGCTTCTGAATTTCTAAAAACCTATCTCGAAGAAGAAGAGGAGGAAGACTACCAGAAACTACGTACCGAGTTCGAACCTCTAATCGGAGCTTTGCACCAGGTGGTGGCAGAACATCACCCACTACAGTTGGTGGCTTTCGAAGAAGAACTGCTAGACGAAAAATTCGAAGGGGTATTTTTACCTAGAATTTTAGGATATGCGGTATTGAGAGGTGAAGTGGACGAACATTATCGTTACGTACGACCACAGCCACACTTTAAGCAAATACTTTTGAGTGTTTGCCGTTCTTCCAATTTCGATGCGATTAAAAAGAGAATGGGACAAACGATTCAAACAGGTTTTGCTTTGAGTAGCGATATCTGGATTACCAGTTTGATAAATGAAATTGAGAATAAAAGAATCCGTTATTTTCTCCAGGGATTAAAAGATACACGATTTCAGGTCGAGAAGGAAAGACAGATTCTTTACAACCGTTATTTTAAGCAATTTAAAAGTGAGAATTATCATTCCGCTACTTTTCCGACTACGCTGTCAGAACTGAAAGTTGAATTTTCCAGTTTGAAATTATTTCTCATCCAACGCATCATGAGCGGGGTAACCAATGCTTCCGTCGCACCGGAGATTGTAAAATTTCTGAATAATCCAGACTTTAAAAATACGGATGAATATATTGAAATGCTGGCACTCTACGGTTCTTTTATGAATATTGAGGAAGGCAATCAAAAGCATTTTGCCAAGGCATTGAATGCTGCCCGAAAAAATATTACGGAATTTGACGAAAAGTGGATGAAGCATTTACTTTTCTTATACGAAAGTCGTTTACCGCTAAATGCAGCGGCGGATCTTCGTATTTACGAATCACTGGACAAAGATATTGATGATCAATTGACGGAACTTTATAAGTTGACCAATATCATTCACACCAAAGGATATGATCATCCGGATGCCGTCGAGGCGGTTAAAGTTGCTTACGCGCAGCACGAAGGTGTTTCTACTTTTAATACCGTTATTCGAAAAACAATTTTCGTTTATATCGATCAAAGCATGGCTGGACTGGAAACGACGCAGTATACAAAGTGGATGGAGATATCGAAAATCTTTCCTACGTATATTGACATTTTTGGCAATCAGCAATTCAACCAGGACATCAAAGACCTGTGTATGATTTATGTTAAAAAATTATTGAAGGTTTATGTTGACAAGCGTGGGAGAGATTATCAGGATATTAAGAAATTTATCGTACGAACGTTTAAGGATCTTGGCTTTTTGAAGGATAAGCAGCTGGTAGAGTTGTTTAAAAGTAAGCGGAAGAAACGGAAGGTGGAGAAATAACAATGGGCTTTTCCCCTTCTGTCGTGTTTGGCTTTCGGTGGGCTTTTCCCTTCTGTCGTGTTTGGCTTTCAGTGGGCTTTTCTCTTCTGTCGTGTTTGGCTTTCAGTGGGCTTTTCCCCTTCTGTCGTGTTTGGCTTTCAGTGGGCGGACGATTGGCGCTCTTCAAATGGTGAGGGAAAGAACGATGGAGGTCAGGCAGGTTCCAACATTCAATATTAATTCAATAGCCCGATTCTGACAAAATGATTTTGTTGGAATCGGGCTTTTTTTGTTGATTGAACTGCTCGTATTCAATCTTCATAAATTGCTGATAAAATGGTGCGATCAACTTTGGGGTCAATAACGCTAAAATATTCATTTGGCTAACATGCTTTGCGCTCTATGAGGTCATGGTAGTACAAATATTTTGCTCTTCAAAACAAAATATATGCACGTCAGCGCAATCTCAGCGTTTCAATAAATAAAGTGTTTCAACATTCTTCCTAGTGCCTTCGGGACTAAGTTACTGTGTATATTGATCAACGTAGGAACAAGGCAATGCCTTGTTCCTACGTTGATCTGTTAACTCAACTTTCTCTGCAGTCTTTTTTAAGTTTTACAAATACTTTAGAGGGCGACACCTATGCGTTGGAAGGACCGATTAACTAATCACTAATCATCTGTTCTTAATGTCCAGGAAAAAATTAATAATTTGAAATACATACTAATTTAGTACCCGACCCACCAGCGCCTTCAAATTTCTTCTCCAGCTTCGTCTATCATCCCCTTCTGCGGTTGCAGGGTTAGCCTGAAAAGGTATCCTTCCATTCTGGTACGCAGGATCATTTCATATTGGGTCAGCGATTCGATTAAGTAGGATTGTTCGGGATCACTTAATGTAAAGAGCATATCACCTTCCATGCGGTAGGAAAAAGTACGCTCTTCTACGGATAAATTAAAATTGGTAAGGAGCTGCTTACCACTTGTAAAGGTAAAATAAATTCCTTCCAGCGCTGTCGTATTTTTACCATTTCGCTCCGTATCCGACACTTCCCAGGTTCCACTCAGCAGTGCCAACGGGAGGGTACTCGGGGGTGGAGGCGGAGCCACAACAGGTTTAGGTTCCGTCGTACAGCTGCCTAAAATGAGCAGTATAAGTAGCAATAGTAAATTTATTTTTTTTATTATAATCATTTCAAAAATACTTTTAATAGATTTATTTATGTACAGTTCAAATTCGTAAATCGGTTGCTTGCGTACCAACACTGGCAGTTTTTAGATGACCGTATCGGGAAAAGCGTCGATTGGCCGAATGGTTTACTTGTTTGGTTCATCAAAAATAATTTAATGTTAGTATTTTAGCAAAACCTTACGACTAACCCCAGATTTCAGAGAATAAACTGTACATTTTCTACCTACTATAAGACTCAAACTCAATTTTTGTTTATCTATGAAGCTTCAAGCACTTATTTTATTCGTTTGCACAATATGCTTTTATGCTTCCTGTCAAACTACCAAGCAACGCTCCCCGACTTTTCACCAGCATTCTTTTTCCAAAGCAGATACCCTTCGAGGAAAACTATCGCCCGAGAGAACCTGTTACGATGTGCGATTTTATGACCTGAAAGTCGGTGTATATCCGATTACTAAAACGATTATTGGTGAGGTAGATATTGTCTTTACCGCAACCCGGGATTTCGATCGTCTCCAAATCGATCTTTACAAAAACCTAAAAATTGATAGTATTATTTATCGTGGAAGCCCCGTAGTCTTCGAGCGATTATACAATGCCGTTTTTGTCCAGTTACCATCTATAAAAAAAGGAGCGACCGATCAATTTACCGTCTATTATCAGGGAACACCAATTGTTGCCAGCAATCCACCGTGGTCCGGAGGATTTATCTGGACAAAAGACCAACGTGGCAGAGATTGGGTGGCCGTTGCCTGCGAGGGGGCGGGGGCGAGTATCTGGTGGCCCAATAAAGATCATCTCTCGGACGAACCAGATAGCATGATGATTCGGATAACTGTTCCTGAAAAACTTTTCTGTGTAGCCAACGGAAATCTGACGGACACTTATCCGGTAGCCAATAACCGTCGCCGATTTGACTGGCGGGTGTCTTATCCGATTAACAATTATAATGTATCGATAAATATTGGTGATTACGTTCAGTTCTCGGAAACGTATCAGGCCGAAGATCAGACGACCATGCCCCTCGATTATTATGTCCTTTCGTACAATCTGGAAAAGGCTAAAGAACACTTTCAACAAGTAAATGGCATTTTGAAATGCTTCGAGAGTTTATTGGGCAAGTATCCTTTCTGGGACGACGGTTATGGACTGGTGGAAACACCCTATCTGGGAATGGAGCATCAGGGTGCAATTGCTTATGGCAATAAATATATGCGCGGCTATAAAGGGGGAATGATTCCGGCAGATATGAACTGGGATTATATCATTGTCCACGAAACGGGACATGAATATTTCGGTAACAGCATCAGTTGTAATGACCACGCTGAGATGTGGATTCATGAATCATTTACTACTTATCTGGAAGCACTATACGTGGAATGCTCGGCGAGCTACGAAGATTATCTACGGTATTTACAAGTATTTCGCAGTAAGGATTATATTAAAAATAGAAAACCGATTGTTGGGCCAATGCATGTAAATTATACAGCATTTGATTCGAGTGACCACTATTTTAAAGGCTCCTGGATATTGCATACCATTCGCCACGCTATTGGTGACGACGAACTATGGTTTAAGTTGTTCCGCGATTTCTACACTCAATTTTCCATGAACCACGTTAATACGGAAACCATCATTGACTGGTTTGACCAACGCACTAGACTCAATTTGACGCCCATCTTTCAGCAATACCTTTTCTATCCTTCGATTCCTAAACTGGTTTATTCGCTGAAACAAAAAGGGAAAAACCTGATATTGACGCATCAGTGGATAACGGGTGTAGAAAATTTTGAAATGCCTTTACTGGTAGGAAACCCTTCTTATTATCAACGAATTAAGGTCAAAAATCAAAAGGGCAAGGTGAATTTAGGTAGAATGAATATGGCTGATTTTAGAATAGCGACCGATCGGTTTTTAATTGAGGTGGAGGAGGTGGAGGAGGTGGAATGAATTGGCGAAAGTAATTAATCTGTAAATCAGTGAATGGTGAGCCTGCGCTAAATTTTTTTTTAAAATTAAAAATCCTGATAACACGTTTGCATTATCAGGATTTTTTATAAAAAAATATAAAAGCGATAATTAGCTCTTAACAAATTTTCTTTCTTTAATACGGGCTTTTTTACCAACCAACTCACGCAGGTAGTAAAGTTTAGCACGACGAACCTTTCCTCTTTTTAGGATTTTAATATCAGCGATCGCTGGCGAGTTTACTGGAAAAATACGCTCTACTCCTACGCCGTTAGAAATTTTTCTTACGGTAAACGTTTTATTAGAACCTTCCCCTTTAATCTGAAGTACATCTCCACGAAACAACTGAATACGTTCTTTTGAACCTTCAATGATCCGGTAGCTTACGCTAACATTATCACCTGGTCGAAAATCAATATTTCTTGGCTCTTTTACGTAAGCGTCCTGTACAAATTTTATGACATCCATGTCTATTCTTTTATGCGGTTTGAATTGAAATGCAAAGATAAGATTTTTTATCATAAAAATGCCATATTTTTCTTCTATTTTACTAAAAATAAAATGTGGAGTCGAAGGTTAGGAATGGCGATTAAATAATTTTTACTTCAGCAGCGTCGCGTAACCTTCCAACTGCTCCGTTTTTCCTCTTGGTCCGGTAAAGGAAATACGATAAATATAGACACCATTTTGGGATAACTTGCCCGTATTCTGATGACGGCCGTTCCAGCCCATATTCACATCCGTAGTTTCGTAGATCAGTTGTCCGTAGCGATTCCAGATACCCATTTTATAATTTCTTATTCCTCTAAAAAAGCCTACTCCTTCGAATATTTCGTTTAGGCCATCTTCATTAGGCGTAAAGGCGTTGGGCATAAAAAAGGTGATTTTGGGCACCACATCTACGATTTGGCGTAGCGTATCGGTACAGCCATAAAAAGAAGTTACCGTCAATTCTATTTCCTGTATGCCCGTATCCTGAAAAACATAAAAAGGATCTTTCAGAATGGAACTGTCCTGCCCTCCGGCAAATTTCCAATCCCAAAAACTGGCGTTAAAAGATAAATCGGTCATTTCTACTTCCGGGTCAAAATTACTGACACCACGAGGTGGAGAAACCACAAAATTGGCAATTGGTAAAGAGTCTACAAAGATTAAATCAGGAAAAGTATCCGAAATAAAGCAACCAATGGGAGAGGTGATGTCGACAATCACCGTGTAAGTACCTGGAATATTATAGGTAGAAGATGGATTAAGTCCACTGGCAAATTGATCATCTCCAAAATCCCAGTTGATTAAATAGCTTGTATCAATGGGGGTAGAAAGGTTTTCGAAAGTAATCGTTTCGGGGGGGCAACCAACGGATGTATTGGGTTCGATGATGATGATCGGCGGCACTGGAAACCAGGTAACGGTCTGCTGGTAGGTTTCCCTACATCCCAGGGTATCCGTAATGGTGAGCGAGACTAATTTATCTCCTGGCTCCTCGTATTGATGACTCGGATCTGGTTCGTCAGAAGTATTTCCATCTCCAAAATCCCACAAATAGCTTTCGACATTCAACATAGTTATGTCCGTCTGGTTGGTAAAGAAAACAGGATCTGCCATACAGGTATCATATTCAAAACTGAAATCAGGAAAAATAGGAGGACTAATTACCACCCGCACATTCGCCTCATCCGAGCAATCTGGCGAATCTGGATTTAAGGTCATCGTTCCAAAATATTCTCCAGGACCAGGAAAAGTAACAACTAAATCACGCTCTGTCCACGATAGCGGTTGTGTCAATCCAGGAATATCAAATTCCCATAGATAGCTGTCAATGTTTTCTTCCTCAAAGCTCGTATTGACAATCGTAATGGTAGAATCAATACAAGAAGAAATAAAATAAGTTTCGCCAGAGGATATCGTTCCACCGAGACCAGCGTTGACCAAATTTTCACAAATTGTAATATTAAATTGAAAATCCCGCTGAACCGTGCTTAGTAACTCTCCGTCCCGAAACTCATCCACGCAAATAGCCACGACGTGCTGTCCCTGAAAATTGGGTGTACCGGTTATGGCTCCAGTAGATGGATCAATAACGACTTCTGGAGCTCCAGCGAGCGGATTACTGGTGGTATAAGTGGGTAACTGGTAAATAACTTCTTCGAATGGTGGAGGATTGTCCGGGTTGGGGGCTACATCATTCTGGCTTCCACCCGAAAGCGGTGTGCAAAAGCGATAGACCAGCTGGTCTCCATCTATGTCGGTGGCAGAGTGATCAAAATTCAAGGGCTCGTTGACACAAATCAAAATTTCCGGAAAATTATTATAGACTGGCGTATTATTACATTCTAATTGCGCCTTTGGAGAAATGGAAATCGTATAGGTAGACCCTGCCTCCGCAGGAAGCTGGATATTAATAATGGTATTGTTACGACAGCAACGTTGGTAAACGACATGATAAGTTTCGTTGATAATAGGGAGACTCTGCTGAAAGATGTAAGTTCCTTTTTCCACACACAGGTTGTTGGGGATGACCACACAGGGATTATTGATGCCTCCTCTAATGGTAACCGTGTCCGGTGCTTCTGGCCGGATAGCATTGTCAAAACCTCCCAGGTTTACCAGATCAAAATTATTTCCATCTCCTTGATAAACAGAAATATGTGTAGAGGCACCTCCGGGCAGTCCATCAAATTCTGCTCCACCACCCGCACAATCCCGATAAGCAGTCAGGGTAAATTCGTAGAGCATATTACCGGGATTATCAGGATCTATTCCCAAACAAATATAAGTCATCTCACCACCGACAATATGAGCGGCACGTATTTCATTGTTTACGTAAAAGAGAAAGAAAAATAAAAGCAATCCTGATAAAAGTCGGTTATTAATTGGTTTCATTTTATGTGGGTTATATCGTTTTGTCTAAGGAATGTAGGCGAAATCCTTTTATCATTATTTTATTAATGTCGCGTAACCTTTTAGTTCTATTAATCGTCCTCTGGGGTTAAAAAATCTCGCCTGATAAACATATACACCAGCAGGAGAAAGTTTACCCGCGTTGTTTTTTTTGCCATTCCAGCCGATGTTTGGATCGGTGGTAGCAAAGACTTGTTCACCCCACCGATTAAAAATCTGCATTTGAAAATCAAGCATACCATCAAAGATTCCAACCCCCATGAATTCATCATTTAAGTCGTCAAAGTTGGGTGTAAAAGCGTTGGGCAAAAAGTAAGTAACCTGTGGGACAACATCCAGTATTTGCTGAGCAGTATCTGTACAACCACTTTCGTGGGTGACCACCAGCGTGACTACCTGTTGGCCCGTATCCGGAAATTCGAATACTGGATTTTGTAAAAACGAATTTCCACTTTCGTCAAATTGCCAAAACCAGGTGGCAGCATCTACCGATTCGTCGGTAAAGGTAGCGGTGGGAGCAAAGGAAGTAAGTTCCTCTGGCAAATAACTAAAATCAGCCACTGGAGCCGATAAGATAGTAATATAATTGTTGAAACTATCAGCCGCAAAGCAACCAATCGGCGAAGTCACCTCCAGAGAGATAGAATAAACGCCTTGTTCTTCGTAAGCATGGGTAGGACTAATTTCTGTACTCGTATTTCCATCTCCAAAATCCCATAAAATATCGTAAGTCGAATCGATGGGGGTAGATAAATTACTAAAAAGTATATCAGCGGGTTCACATCCCAGAAAGGTACTCGGCTGGACGATCAATACTGCCGGAGCAGGGAAATAAGGCAAAGGCAAGGTTTCTGTCGTTTGACAACCGTTGATGTCGGTCACTGTCAGGGAAACCGGAAATTCACCTGGACTCAGATAAGAATAAACCGGATTCTGCAAGCTGGAGTTATTGCCATCCGCAAAATCCCAAAACCAGTCTATAATCGCATTTGGTCCAGCTTCGGAGACAGAAGCATCGGTAAATGTGACGGGGCCAGAGATACAAGTATCATAATCATAAGAATAATCTGCCGTGATGCCAGGAAAGACATTTAATGAAATAATCGCGGTATCGACACAAACCAAACCTGGATTGAGGACCAGTATTCCCTGATAAAATCCCGTATCCGGAAAAGCAATAGTTGGACTCCATTCCTCATAAATCTCCTCTACGCCATCCCCATCGGTATCAAAAGACCAGAAAAATTCATCAATATTAGATCTTTGCTCGCTGGTATTAATAAATGTTACCTCCGTCTGACCACAGGAGGTAACGAGAAATTGATTTCCATTTATAATTTCGTCACTTTCAATAGAAGCGGCCACCAGGGGTTGACAAGTGGTCACATTAAATTGAAAATCTCTTCTTACCAAACTCAATAATTCACCATTTCGATATTCCTCAACGCAGACACCTACTACATACTGACCAATCAACTCGGGTGTTCCAGTAATCAAACCCGTGGAAGGATTAATGTCAATAACGGGATCACCTCCCATTGGATTGGTGGGAGAATAGGTTGGAAAAGCAAAACTTACTTCATCGTGTGGTGGTGGGCAGGCCGGATCGGGTGCGACCCCCTGACAGCTCGCCGGATCTCCAGGAAAACCGGGAGAACCAATCAATCCTCCTCCCCTGAGCGGGCTACAAAATCTATAAACCAGCTGATCGCCATTCGGATCGGTGGCACCGTGATCAAAGTCAATCGGCACTGTAGCACAGATAACGATCGGTGGAAAATTATCAAATACCGGGCTGCTATTGCCGCTCACCGTACAATCTACCTTGTCATTTTCAACAGTTACTGGTGCGGGAATAGAAACTATATAAGTAGCTCCCTGAGAGCCGGGATCATTCAAATTGGCGATGGTATTATTACGACAGCATCGCTGGTAGAGAACGTGGTATTGATCGTTGTTGGATAAGGCTGGTAAATTAGTGGAGAAGATATAAGTACCTATTTCTACACAAACGTTTGGAATATTGGTACAAGGATCGTCCGGTAATGGTACCTCGTCTACCGATTCGAGGGCAACGTCCAGCGTTTGGATTTCTTGAAATCCCCCATTGGATTCCCGATAGATGGATACTTTGGCAGGTGTATCAAAAGGTGCGCCACCGGAATTACAGTCCCGATAGACCAACATGGTAAAAGTATAACCACCAGCACCGTTACACCGATAGGTAATTTCACCGCCGATGATATGCCGGGCAGATAAAGGGGTGGAAAATGCCACTAGTAAAAAAAACAGATAAATTTTTTTCAAAAAAATTAAGTTTTGGAATGGTAACAATATTTTAACTTTAATAGAGTTAAAATATTGCCTGTATATAGAAACCTGAAACAAACGATATTAAATTTCAGTATTTTTTCTTTATAAAAATAGCAGACTTAAGGCTAATTATCAAAAATAAGGCTTGGAATATTAGCCAACCTTCGACATTTGGCCCAACCTTTTTACAAACACGCTAGTCTTTTACGTTGAGGGTCGTTGATTAGAATTATATTTCCGGTCAGCGGTTAGCTGCTGTTTGGGGCTTAATTCTGGTCAGCTATACCAACGAAACCTGTTTACATCTACATTATGACCAAGGCAAAATTACCAACTACCTCCCTGTCGGAGCACCAATTTACGTATTTAGTAAATGGTATCCTTGATGGAGACACCTTTCTTCTTCCCACAGACACCATTTGGGGTATCGGCTGCGATGCTACCAATACGGTAGCGGTGCAAAGAATTTATGATTTAAAAAAACGAATACCGGAAAAACCTTACGTTTTACTGGTGAGCAGTATTGAGATGATCAAAGATTATGTCTACCAAATTCATCCACGAATTGAGACCTTGCTACTCCACCACAAACGTCCAGTTACGGTAGTCTATCCTGGCGCGATTAATTTACCGCCGATTTCTATTGCTTCCGATGGCAGTGTGGCCATTCGAGTGGTACAAGACAAATTTTGCCAGCGATTGATCAACGCAGTCGGCCGTCCACTGGTTGCTACCTCAGCTAATATCAGTAACCAACCTTTTCCAGGCAATTTTGGAGAGATTAGTTCAGAGATTTTAAGCGGTGTAGATCAGGTTGTAAAACTCCGACAGGATGAAAAATCCATCAATGATCCAAGCGTGATGATTACGGTAGATATGCGCGGAGAGATTGTTTTTTTACGAAAGTAGAAAAAAGTAAAGGAATATTGAATATCCAGTATTTAATATTTTTTTTCCCTACTCGAATTTTTCTAAAACACCATTCGTTTCTTTCACCAAATAAGCGCCTTTATAGCCTGCCTGGATGGCCGCACGACGAGCGGATTCGGCAGATTGCTGATTATTAAAACCAGCGAGTAGAATAATGGTAAAGTCTCCTTTTTTGCGAGTTTCTACTTTCCCTAATTTGGCAGCAGTAGCACGGTTGAAGAACTTCATATTTTTATAAGAAGCGATTTGTACCTTAATATTTCCGGTTTCTGCGGGTGGTCGGGAAGTCGTAGAAGTCGTTTTTGGGGGTATCGTTCTGGTAGTTGGAACAGCTGGTGCAGGAGTTGGTGCGTTCATCGCCTCACGATAAATTTCCAGATCCCTTAAGCTCGATATTTCTTCCTTAACAATGAATGCACTTTTAAATCCGTTTGATTTAGCTTGCGCTTGTGCTTCCTGCGCTTCCGCTCGAGTAGCAAAAATTCCTACTCTTACTTTTTTGTAAACCCCTTCATTTCGACCGTATATATTTCCGGCGGTACTCATGCCCGTATATTTATTGACCTGTACGGATTGTCCATCAGGAATTGCGGCTAATTGTACCGAAAATCCTTTTTGCGTTGCGATGGCCATTTCGTCTACTGGCGGCGGCGGCGGGGCGGGCGTGGTTACGGTGGTGGTCGTAGTTACTACCTCAACAATTTCTACCGGCTCCTCAATTCTCGCATCGTTGGATGCTAGACCATTTCCATTGTTAGCAGGAGGAGTAGAATTGACTGTATTTGTTCCGGCAGGAGGAAAACTTACAACACCGAGTACACTTTTATCCGCACTGTTCTTTGTATTAACTTGTTGGTGAATATCGAGGTATCCAGCTTTAGAATAACGGATCAGATAATCCCTTCCCGGGTCAAGTGGCAGGCGATAATCTCCGCGATCGTCAGAGGACGTTTCGATGACAAGATTGCTAAGTTGATCCGTTGCCTTGATCCGTACACTAGCAACACTTTTATTGGTAGTGGCATCGACAATTTTACCAAGATAATCGTTCACGTCCACGTTCACTACTGCTTCGGCTACCAATTGTACTTCAAAAGATTGGGCCGCTTCGGCGTTTGCGTTTAAATTAAAATTATAACTGCGGTATCCTTTTTTACTAATCAAAATATCGCAGTTCATTCCATTTAACACTTTAAAATAATGTTCGCCACGGGTATTGGTTGTAAAAACCGATTCGCCACAAGCAGTAAAATCCACAATAGCGTTGGGAATTGGATCTCCCGTTGTTTGATCCGTAACGAAGATCAGCATATTTTCAGCAGTTTTGACAATCCGATAAATATCTTCTTTGCCTTTACCACCAGGACGATTAGAGACGATATATCCTCTTTTTAGTTCTTTATCATACGTATAACCATAATCATCATAACTAGAGTTGATACCATTACCGAGATGGTAGACATTTTTCCAGATACCGTTTTGCCGTTCCGCCCGAAAGATGTCAAAGCCACCCAGTCCATGATGCCAGTCGGAGGCAAAAAACAGATCCGATCCGATCATGGCCGGTGTAATTTCGTTTCCAGGTGAATTAACAACCGGTCCCATATTTTCTGGTGTAGACCAACTGGTTCCAATATAATAACTAACATAAATATCATAACCTCCAAATCCATCGGGACGATTAGAAGAGAAATAAAGTGTTTTCCCATCCGCGGACAGATAAGGAAATCCAGAAGAATAACCACTGCCATTGTAAGGAAAAGCGCGGGCATTGTCCCAGTCTCCCTCATTGGTAACATCAGCAATATAGATGCTTAGTTCCATTCCGCTACCAGGAATTTGACGGGTACCATTGTTGAAATTATTTTTTGTAAAAGCCACTACTCTACCATCGGCAGAATAAGAAACAGGTCCTTCGTTAAAATTAGATTTTATATTAGACCGCAAATAAGCTGGTCGACCCAAAAAATTATTTTGATCAATAGAAGAAAGAAACAACTGATTTTTTGCCCCACCTTCCCAATTATGCTCACTTAGTTTATTAAGCTGTTTTATATCCTGTCGGGCACTGGAATAGACGACCTGATTATTATAAAAAGCAGGACCAAAATCACTTTCAGGAGAATTGGCAAATTCGTTAGAAATCTTGTATTGACTAGCAACATCCAGAATAGATTCGGCAAAATCACAGCTTTCCATGTATTGTTTACCGGTCAAGAGCTGCCCCTCTGCGTAGATTCCGAACCATTCTCTGGCTCGTTTATAATCCCCTTGCGCTTTGAGCACATTGGCAAATTCAAAAATATAAATCGGGTCTACCCCACTGATTTGAATGGCTTTGCGGTACCACTTGGCCGCTTCGTCCATATTGTTTAGATAGCGGTAACTGTTGGCCAACTTGGCCAGTGCTTCTCCGTTTTTTGGTTCTTTTTGAATAATCGCCAGGTAGGAACGGGTGGCCAGGTTATAAGCACCTAGTTCGTATTGTTTATTGGCTTTTTTGAGTTCATTCTGAGCGACAAGATCAGAAGACAATAGTAGTGATAAAGCCAGTATGGGTATGAGTAAGAAATATTTCATAATTATTTTCCAGTATGTTACGGTACAAATTTACATTAATATCATTGAAGATGAAGAAAACCAAGGATCTTTTAAAGAACTGTACATAAATAAATTGACATTTTAGAATTGGTTATTTTGTTGCTAATCAAGGTACTAAAAACGGAGTTATGCCGTAGCATAAAAAAAGGAAGCATAGTATCTTGATTTATTTTATCAACATTCCTAAGATTAACGTCCTGATAACACGAGAACGTATTTTGACCGTAGTGCCCAATCGGTCAATTTAATAGGAATTTAACAAAAAAACAGATTTTTTGCCTGAATTAAAGGTGAATGTCTATATTTGAAGTACTTAATCCAAGCATTAGCAAGAGCGGTAATAAATGAATTTTAATAAAAATTATAATATGAAAAAAGTAATCAGGTTTACAACTTTATTTTCTTTGTTGATTTTATTGATAGGGACTGCTTGCAATCCACCCGGAGCGGCAAAATCGGCAGCTGATGAAAAAGCAACCAATTGTATAGATCCATCGAAGAAAATGCGTCGACCTTGTCCGAAAAACCTGGCCCCGGTTTGTGGTTGTGACGGAGCGACCTACCCCAATGCTTGTGCAGCAGAAAATGCAGGGGTGCAAAAATTTACCAAAGGGAAATGTGGTAATACAATTGATAAAAACTGTGTTGATCCAGCCCTGCGAAAACCAGATGGTATTTGTCCGATGAACTACGATCCCGTTTGTGGTTGTAATGACCAGACTTATTCCAATGCCTGTGCAGCAGAAATAGATGGCGTAAAAAAATGGACGAAAGGCGCATGTGAAAAAGCGAAGACAAAGGACGGTTGTATTGATCCAAAGAAACTATCATTGAGACCCTGCCCGGAAGAGAATAAGCCAGTGTGTGGTTGTGATGGAAAAACATACTCAAATAAATGTAGTGCGGAGGTAAGCGGATTGACCTCCTGGACCAAAGGACCTTGTAAGAAAAAAGTACCTGCGGGATGTATTGACGAAAGCAAAATAACCAACCGAGGATGTCCCGAAAACTGGGATCCGGTTTGTGGTTGTGATGGCAAAACCTACGGCAACAAATGCGCAGCCAAAGCCAAAGGCGTGACTACTTTTGTAAAGGGAGAATGTGGCAAGTCAAAAAAGGTCGGCTGTATTGACTCCTCCAAAATCAATCCGGAAGGGATGTGCCCAATGAACTACGACCCAGTGTGTGGTTGTAACGAAATAACCTATAGCAATGAGTGTAAAGCCATCATTGCAGGAGTCACAAAGTGGGAGAAAGGGGCTTGTAAAAAGTAAGACAAAGCTAAATAGTATAGATAGGGTTTCCCCAAAATTAAAAGAATCGTAATGTCTTAAATCCTCAGGATCAACCTCCTGAGGATTTTTTTTATCGAGAATGGAACTTTGAGATTTTTTTTTTGGTTTAATGGGTGTGAATGATTAGTTTTGCGCTTGAAACGGCTCCGTAGTTCAACTGGATAGAATTTCGGTTTTCGGCACCGACGGTTGCAGGTTCGAACCCTGCCGGGGTCACTATTTTTTAGATATAAATCCTTGTAGGTCAACGACTTACAAGGATTTTTTTCGTTTGGGGTAAACATGGGGTAAACAATTGAAAAAAAACTTTTTTTGGGGTGCGGTGCGGTTGGGTGCGGTGGGTTGCTTTTGAATGGATTGATTATTTTTGGGATTGTGGTAGGTGGGGGTAGATGAGGCTTTATTTGGTTTGAGCCTTTTTGGTGGTTTTTTTTGGCTGAATATGTTGTCTTGATTTGGTGGCTATAATGTTTTTTTATGGGTTCTCAAAAGGTACCGTGGGGCCGTATCTGGACGGGACGTCCAAACGAGCGGCGCTTTGATCGGAGGCGAGCGGCGCAGTATAGGAGTATTAGGTTGTATCGTTCGAGCGGCGATTGTGGTAGGTGGGAGTAGATGAGGCTTTATTTGGTTTGAGCCTTTTTGGTGGTTTTTTTTGGCTGAATATGTTGTCTTGATTTGGTGGTTATAATGTTTTTTATGGGTTCTCAAAAGGTACCGTGGGGCCGTATCTGGACGGGACGTCCAAACGAGCGGCGAGCGGTGCAGTATAAGAGTATTGGCTTGTATCTTTCGATCGGGAATACTACCACCAGCGAAGGCGGTAATATTTAAGGGATAAAAATTAAAAACCGTAAATGTGGTTAAAAAAAATAAGTATTTTAGGAACTTATTTTATACCTTAAGATGTTGCCAAGATAGAAAATTTTCTTGACGCCTAAATTTCTGCTTTCATGATAATCGAATCTGTAAAAAGTTTGGAAACGCTTCAAAAATTGTTGGAGCTTAAAGACGAAAATACCATTACTGCCATGGTCCATAGTTTGAAGCATTCAGATCAAGCGGAGCCGTTGTTTTTTATTTTGAAGGCAGTAGAAAATCAAAGGTATGAAGATGCCAATATTTTGATTGATGATTTTATTCGTCAATCCAGGCAGGTAGCAATTTCTTATGATCCGATTGTATCAGCATTGAAAGTGGAGTTATATTTTCAGGAAGGGGAATTAAATTTACTTCGTTCGGAACGGGATGACCTGGCAAAAACGATTGAACATTTTCGTGCTAAATTTCACACGCACCTGGGAAGTTTGATTGAACGAGTATTGTATTTACGAAAAGAAAAATTGCGCATCCAATCATTGAATAACGCCGAGATGAAGGAAACTTACGAAGCTGCTTTGAAGGAGTACGAGGCATATTATGAACTCCTGGAAACTTCTACCAAAGGAATTATTTACCGGCTGGATGATGAAAAATTGAAGGAGTTGAAAAAACTTTATCGAAAAGCTGCGCTAATCTGTCATCCTGATAGAGTAACCGAAGAACAAAAAGAACAGGCACAAGAAATGTTTGAGGAATTGCACGAAGCATACCTGATGAATGACATTCGTAAAGTAAAATTAATTACCGAGTTACTGGAAAAAACCGGTCAATTTGATTTTACCTTTGATAAATATGATGATGCAGCAGTTCTAAAAATTCAAATTGAAAAAGTATTGTTGAGCGAGAAAGAAATTCAAGACGAGATCAGGGAAATCAAATCATCCGATACGTATGAAACCATCGATGCCATCAACGAAGACTGGAAAGACTATTTTTCAAGAATTGGCGAAAATTATAAAACACAAATTTCCGAATTAGAAAACTGGATGAGCTTACATAGTTCTCTAAATTAAAATCCCTTCACGATGAAAAAAGGTATTATAAAAATAAATGATCAGGCGTTGACGAGTTTTAATAAACTTCTTCAGGTAGGAAATGATTTGGCGAAGTCGGGCGAACATCGCAATGCAGCTTGGTTTGATACCCCCGAAAAGCGATTGGAATGGTGGCTGGATTTAGAGCCGCAGTGGCGATTGGCATTTACGGAGACGGTTTTTATAAAGGGTAATTCTAAATCTAAAAATCAATATCGTCCATCCGATAAAGAATTAATTTTTCTTTTTGAACAAAAAAAATTGTTTATCTGTGGGGCAGGTGAATTTACAAATAGAAATAACCAACGCAGGATTACTTTCCAGTTAACGAATCTTTCAGGGGTTAAAAATTTGACCAACCTGACTCGTATCGAATGTGATTATAATGAAAAAATTTCCTCACTCGAACCACTTCGAAACCTGGTAAACCTGGAAGTGTTATGGGCTGATAACAATCAAATTGTAGATTTATCTCCATTGATGGAATTACCAAAATTGGCTCGACTATGTATTTGGAACAATCAGATTACAAGTATTGAACCGATCTTGAGTATGACTAATTTGACCAAGTTGACGATTGGTTTATATAATCAGGGAAATCCGGTGGAGTCGCTTGCACCCTTGAAGCATGCTACGAATTTGAGACGGCTTTATGTTGGAAGGGCAGATTTTGTTGGATTGGAGGAGTTAGATGGCGTTGATTTTGAGATTAAGAATTACTGAAAATTAACGTATTGTTTTTAGCGTAATTGATCCCAAGGAATGTTATAAAATAAATGACGATTCTAAACTTCCTCTTTTTCCATCACGCTGCGTCCATAAAATGATTTAATCGCCATTCCTAATCGCCCACTGAACATTTTTGAGGCTCTTCCTTTTTAATAAAAAAAATATGACACCACTTTCCTCCATACTTATTGCATTTTTGGTAATCATCGCCTTAGCCATTATTTCCTTATTCTTTTTTAAAAATAAGAAAAAGAAAGTACATGATCACCGATCGGAGTTGACGCCCAATGATACCAATTATAACATTGCTTCACATAATCCGGAATTGATAAAAAATGCAACGCCCGCCGAAGCAAGGAAAATGATTGAGCAATATCAGAAAGGAGATCTTTCCAGTTTAGCGGCTGAAGATTTCTACTTGCTAAAAGAAAAGATCAAAGAAAGTTCTAAGGAATGAGTTAATAACAAATTTCCGTTCCAATGATTATCTCTCTGTTTCGATAAATTAAACTACTATTTATTTCATATCTTGTCATACTATTTTTGTTTCAAATAACTCAGTATTACTTTTCCACAAATCTCGAAAATGGACAAGGCGGTTAGAAATAAGCAAAGTACGGATATAATTCCTAGTTTTGCGGGAAACAAATTTAAAAATAATGAACTCCATAGATACGCCTAACAAATACCTGGATCTCCTTCGACGGCAAAACCAAAAACTTCCTTATATCAGTGGTCAGACGCCCATAGATCACACCCATTCCTATCAGGGAAATATAGAAAATTTTATTGGTTTTGCGCAAATACCCATCGGTTTGGCGGGTCCATTATTACTGCAAGGTTCGGGTGGAAAAAGTGAGCATTGGATACCTTTGGCCACCACGGAAGGAGCGCTGGTCGCCTCCTATAATCGAGGTATCAAAGCCTGCACCGACAGTGGCGGGATTACCGCACGAACGATTGCGAATCAAGTACAACGAAGTCCCTATTTTGAGTTTGAGACGCTGGTAGAAGCGATTGGTTTTGGCCGGTGGATTAAATCTCTGCAACCCGTTATTGCGGCCAGTGTCCGTCAGGCCAGTCGGTTTGCCAAGCTTGTAAATCTGGAGGTGCAGCAGGAAGGCAATGCGCTCCACGTTACCTTCTCTTACGAGACGGGCGCCGCCGCTGGACAAAATATGGTGACGCTGGTAACGGATCAAATCCTCAAGCAAATTCTGAAGCAAGCGCCCCACTCACCGACGGTCTACTACATCGAAGGCAATATGTCCGGCGACAAAAAAGCCAACGTCCAATCGCTTGGTAAAATCAGAGGAAGAAAAGTGGTCGCTGAAGTTACCCTTCCCAGTCAGATCGTCCAAGAAGTTCTTAAATCTTCGCCCGCAAATATGGTAAAATTTTGGCAAACTGGAACGCTGGGTGCGGTTCAAATGGGTGCGATTGGAAATCTTGGCCACGTAACGAATGCCCTGACCGCCATCTTCATCGCTTGCGGACAAGATGTCGCATGTATCGCGGAAGCAGCCGTTGGCACAATCCGACTGGAAGTAAAAGACAATGGCGATCTATACGCTACCCTCACTTTACCGGGTTTGATCGTCGGGACCATTGGCGGAGGTACTGGCTTACCCACGCAGAAAGAAGCGCTAGCCTTGATCGGTTGCCCGTCTCCAGCGGATGTAAACAAGTTTGCCGAAATTTGTTGTGCCGTAGCGTTGGCCGGCGAATTGTCGATCGGGGCAGCCATTGCAGCGCAACATTTTTCGTCGGCACACAAGACGCTTGGTAGAAAACAATAATGTCGCTACCGATGGAAATAACCTGTCTGAATTTCTTGAAAAGCAGGCTCAAGGTCGAAAGTTTTTTTTTAGAACGGAAAAATTGTATTTACCGTGTTTTGGCTGAAAGAAACATGAAAACCTGTTTTTTAAAAATCGTGAAATTATCGAATGTATTTCTAACCATACAAACTATGTCTAAGCAACAAAAAAAATTGTGTACTAAAAATACAGTTGTCAATAGCAACCAAATATTGCCTGCCTCAAAACCAAACTTTATACTATGCTGGTCCCTGGTAGTTAGCTTGCTTGTTTTTAATAGCTGCTCTTCCGAGAAGATAACGGGAAGCAGTGGCAAACAATTTGACTTGTTATCTCCCAGTCGTACAGGAATAGGATTTGAGAATTTTGTAGAAGAAACAGCCACCAGAGGGATTACCTTTTTCGAATATTTTTATACTGGTGCAGGAGTCGCGATTGGCGATGTAAATAACGATGGGCTTCCAGATATTTTCTTTACGGGCAATGATGCACTCAATCGACTTTATATCAACAAAGGCGATTTTAAATTTGAAGATATTTCAAAAACAGCCGGCATTCAGAGTCAAAAATGGGGAACAGGTGTAACGATGGTAGACATTAATAAAGACGGATGGCTGGATATCTATATTTGTAACGCTGGTCCTTCCGCCAATGCAAATATGATGCGCAACGAATTATACATTAACAACAAAAACAATACTTTTACAGAGCAAGCAACTACCTACGGAATCGATGATCATTCCCGTTCTATCCAGGCCAGTTTTTTTGATATAGACCGGGATGGAGATCTGGATTTATGGGTAATGAATCACGCAATAAGACGAAGAGGAGAAGGAGCAATTGAATGGTATGAGTTGGCAGATGCACTGGACCCCGTTGCGTACAACCGGGAATCCAGTACCTTGTACCGAAATGAGGGCAATGGTAAATTTACCGATATCTCAAAGGCTGCAGGCGTTCAGCAGATTGGATTTGGACTGGGAATTGTGGTTAATGATTTTGACGAAAATGGTTTTCTGGATGTCTATATTTCCAACGATTATTTCGTTCCTGATTTTATGTATATGAACAATGGAGACGGAACCTTTACCGATAAGATTAATAGTAAACTGGGACGTACTTCGTATTTCGCGATGGGCTGTGATGCGGCCGATTTTAACAATGATGGGTTAACAGATTTAGCCGTGCTCGACATGACTCCCGCAGATCATGTTCGCAATAAAGTACTTATGGCTTCTATGGGTATTCCTACCTTTAACTATTTGACAGGCGTTAAAAAATTTACACCACAATATATGATGAACACCTTTTGTATCAACAATGGGTTTGGGGTCATGAGTGATATTGGCTTGTTTGCGGGGGTCTCACAAACAGATTGGAGCTGGGCACCTTTATTCGCGGATTTTGACAACGATGGATTCAAGGATTTTATGGTGACCAATGGATATAAAAAAGATACAAAGAACAACGACTGGCTAATTAGTCTGAATAAATTACGGGAGGAAAAGGGAGCAGATTATAATACAAATGATTATTTCGAACATTTACAAAAAGCAGATATTACGCCCGTTCCCAATAATATTTTTAGAAATAAAAACGGGTTAGAATTTGTAGAAAAAACAACAGACTGGGGCTTTGACACACCTTCTTTTTCTAACGGCGCAGCCTACGCGGATCTGGACCAGGATGGTGACTTGGATTTGGTAATTAATAATTTTGATCAGCCTGCCTTTGTTTATAGAAACAACAGTAGAGAAAATAAATCCGGGAACTATATTCAATTTAAGTTAATGGACGGGCCGACTGATAATGCTGTTTTAAATTCCAAAGTAAACATCTATTATGGTGATCTAATGCAGTCCGTCGATTATACGTTGACGCGTGGTTATAAGTCTTCGGTTGAAGCGATTGCTCATTTTGGATTAGGTAATCTGGATAAAATTGACCGGGTAGAAATTCTCTGGGTAAACGGCAAAAAAAGTACTATCCAAAATCCGGCAATCAATCAACTACACCTTGTTGACAAACAAAAAACGCCTTCGGCTTCTGTTAAAAAAGAAAAAGTAATTCCTATGTTTGCCAATATCAGCAAGCGTTATTTACAACCACAATTTAATCATCAGGAAAATTATTTTAACGACTTTCAAAAAGAAATTTTACTGCCCCACGGTCAGTCCAGATTAGGTCCGGCATTGGCGGTAGGAGATGTAAATGGTGATCAATTGGAAGATTTTTATATCGGCGGCGCCAAAGATCAGGCAGGTGTTTTGTACCTTCAAAATGGAAGTGGACAATTTGCAGCAGCCACCATTACTGCTTTTAAAAATGCGGCGGCACACGAAGATACGGGCGCCAAATTTATTGACATTGATGGTGATAAAGATTTGGATTTATACGTAGCTAGTGGTGGTGGCGGTGATTTTGAAGGTGCGGAAAACTTGTTACAAGATCGGTTGTATCTGAATGACGGAAAAGGAAATTTTGTCTACCAAAAAAATCGTTTGCCAACCATGACTTCCAGTACCAAAGTCATTGCGGAAATGGATTGGGATGAAGATGGAGACCTGGATATTTTTGTCGGTGGTCGCACGATGCCCGGCAAATATCCACTGGCGCCTACCTCCTATTTACTCGTCAACGAAAACGGTACATTTACCAATCAAACCAAAACGCTGGCTCCCGATTTGGAAAATATCGGGATGGTTACCGCCGCCGTATGGACCGGAATTGACTTGATGCTGGTCGGAGAATGGATGCCGATTACCTTTTTTAAAAACACGGAAAATGGTTTTAAAAACAAGACCAGTAGTTTGGGACTAGAAAATACCAACGGGTGGTGGTCCAGCTTGCTAAAATCAGATATGGACGGTGATGGTGATGAGGATTTTATTGTGGGAAATATTGGATTAAATAATAAATTCCATCCTACTCCGAAGAAACCTTTGTATATCTACGCCAATGATTTTGACGACAACGGACAACTGGATATTGTCTTAAGTAAAATATATAAAGGAAAAAAAGTACCGGTCAGAGGAAAAGAGTGTTCGACCGATCAGATGCCTTTTATTGCAGAAAAATTTCCGACCTACGAAGGTTTTGCGACGGCGAGTTTAGAAGAGATTTATGACAAAGAACAACTCTCCAGTTCGGTCAATTACGAGGCCAATAATTTCGCTAGCGTATACCTGGAAAATAAAGGAAATGGAAATTTTGTAATGTCTCCCCTACTCAAAGAAGCACAGTTGGCGCCCATCCACGGGATCATTGCCAGAGACTTCGATCAAGACGGAATCAAAGATCTGATCTTAGCGGGAAGTGTGATACAAACAGAAGTAGAAACGCCCGTTTACGATACCGGAAAAGGACTGTTTTTAAAAGGACTGGGTGATGGTAATTTTAGTACGAGTCTGCAAATTGAGCACAGTGGTTTATTTTTGCACAAGGATGTAAAAGCGCTGGAGATGATTCTGGTGGGTGCGGAAAAAAGACCTGGATTTCTGGTGGCGAATAATAATGACTTGATGGATTTGGTGGTTTGGCGGCGGTAGGCTAACCCGCGTTTTCAAAAGCTTTTCCTCAAAGTAAAAATCTGTCATATTTCTCCATCTTTTAGTTTCTTTTCAAAAATTCATCTATGATTAATATTTTTAAAATTACCAGCTTTTTCGAAGGCCTTTCCTATCTCGTCTTGCTATTTGTCGGAGTGCCCATGAAGTATTTTATGGACAATCCCATCCTTGTAAAATCACTGGGAATGCCCCACGGCATTTTATTCATGGCGTATATTCTACTTGCGTTATTGATCCGAAGCAAAATGAAATGGGATTTTAAAACAACCATGATCGTTCTCGTAGCTTCGATTTTACCATTTGGTACTTTCTATATTAATAGAAAATATTTGGGCACTTGGTATTAAATAATGGCCGATTCCTAAGGGATGATTGGAAAAATTCCTTAAGACTGAACATTTCCTTTTCTTATTCTTTATACCTACGAATGACGGAAGCAAAACAATCATAAAGTTAATTTCCGTCAATTACTTATTTTTTAACTTTTAAAAATATGAACATGAAAGATTTAAGTTCAAAGAAAGTGGCCATTCTGGCAACCGATGGATTCGAGGAATCTGAATTAAAATCACCACGGGAAGCTTTACAAGGTGCGGGTGCAGAAGTACACATCGTATCTCTAAAGTCCGGAGAAATAAAATCCTGGGCCGATGGAAACTGGGGAAGCAAGTATACGGTAGACAAAGAACTAAGCCAGGTATCCGCTGATGATTACAACGCATTGGTATTACCCGGTGGCGTTATCAATCCCGACAAATTGAGGAATGATGCCAACGCAGTATCCTTTGTACGCGACTTCTTTAAAGCACAAAAACCCGTAGCAGCTATTTGTCACGGACCGTGGTTGCTCGCAGAAGCAGATGTAGTGAAAGAAAGAAAATTAACTTCTTATGGTTCTATCAAAACCGATCTGAAAAATGCCGGTGCTAACTGGGTAGACGAGGAAGTAGTCGTGGACCAGGGACTGGTGACCAGCCGTAATCCGGATGATTTACCCGCTTTTAATCGAAAATTAATTGAAGAGGTAGCCGAAGGTAAGCACGAAAAACAAACGGTATAGAATAAATTCTTTAACCCCAAATTTCTATATTTTGAATTTTAGTGCTTCATCCCGTAAATCCATACCAATCTATGCTTGTTATTTTTCGCCTGCTTTTCGTTAGAAAATTCCTCAC
>ENA-ORXR01001422-ORXR01001422.1-marine-metagenome-genome-assembly--contig:-NODE-1422-length-25409-cov-6.472564_pt1 | contig 25409 bp, 26 predicted proteins | sample MGYA00237866_ERZ511479 | MGnify/ENA metagenome assembly ERZ511479 | reverse complement strand
TCCGCACGGCCCTGACACTCAGTTTTAAGAAACGCCGAAAAGTGGGGTTCTAGCTTCGATCAACTGCAGCTCAGCGGAAGTGGGAGTAGGACGTCTCGGCTGCGAAGTGGGAACTCACCCTGAAGTGGAACAACCGCGCCTTGAGGCCGATTGGCAGCAGCATCGCGTAGAATGAGATAGTGAGTATTTGCTCCATAACTCAAGCCGACATGATTCCCAGTTAGCGGCCCCCACTTGTCAGACGTGATCTCGACCATACCGCCGGTCGAGTTATCAACTCCGCGTGGGATGTAACAAAGAGCTGGCGAAATTCGATTCGGCTTTGCGGCTTCTCCCAGACTTGGCTGGCCGTAGAATTCATCGGGATGCACTTCGATAATCGCCGACGCTGGAGTCCAGGTGCCTTCCTGAGGGGCGACCCAGAAATAGTCGTCTGTTCCGCCGATGCCCATGCAGTTCCGAACGCCCGAAGCTTGAACACTGGTCTTTCGCTCGGGATCTGGGCTAGTGCGCAGAATACTCTCGCGCTGGGTGAAATGAAATGACCCATCCGCCGTTCGGTGAAGCCCAAAGGTATGAGTGTGACTGCGGTCATACCCACCGAAATCGTTCGCATAGTTCTCGTAGAAATCCGCTTCGCCATCGTCATTGGAATCATGAAGGCGGCAGATCTCGCCACGATCGAGAATGAAAATACCATCGTCGTCGATATGGATTCCCATCGGCTGATTGAACCCAGTTGCGAAGCGCTTCCAGGTCACGTTCTTCAAATCTTCACCAATGCCGCTGACTCGCCAAACGTCTCCCACCAAGGTGCTAACCAAGGCGTCGCCGTTGGGCAAAAATCCGATACCACTCAATTGCATCACGACGCGGTACGGATTGTTGTAGGGAACCTCCAGAGTATCGACAGCATAGGCCGAATCACCGATTGGCTCACCAAGTCGACCGGGGAGCTTGATTGATTCCGTCCAGCGACGGCTGGCGACTCGCTTCCCGCCGAGAGCAGTGAGAGCCGCACTATCGCCACCAATTCCCTTCCTTCCTTTTTTAGCGACCCGAATCACTAGCGACGCTCCAGCTTGAACGTCAGACAGGACAAGTCGCCCCTCCTTAGGACTCACCTTACTCGACCCAATTCCCTGAGCGTTCAGAACCACCGTGGTTAGATCGCTCCCTAGATTAACCTGCAAGCTGACTTCATCGGCGGCGGCTTCGATGTCGATTCGACGATAGAAGGCACCCGGCGCTCCCCACGGTTCGTCTTGAATTCGGACACCATCGATTTCGCAGTCAAAGACGATCCTCTTGCCGAAGCGGTGGAACCTAAGATAGCGAAACGACTTGGGAGCAGTCACCTTAGGCTCAAGCACCCAGGGCTTTCCTTCGATCGTGGCACTTCGAGAAGTTCCCCATCGGAAACCTTCGAATTTCAGGAATCCTCCGTCCCATACCGCACGATACCGCAATGTCATCGGGCCGAAACAAGCTGACAATTCCCGTTGAGAACCGCCCCGTACATTGATGCCCTTCAGAACAACAAAATCTTTCCCGTGACGAGTGACTTGGGTAAACACCTCCCCCATCTCCGATTCGTTCCAGCGGGTATCTGAGTGAGAATTCTGGTTGTGCTTTCCCCAGTGCCCATGATCACCAGCATCGAGTCCTGGAAAGCCGGGCAACACTTCAGGCATCGCCTCACGGTTCCCCCATGTAGTGATCGGCTTGGCGTTGATAGAAGTCGTAGAGCCGTGCTTCGTTAACAGTCTCTTCTGACAAGGCGTAAGGATCTCGCCCGATGGTCGGGTCCAGGTATTCCTGCGCGAACAAAGAACCAATCGATCCGAGAATGAACCCGCTGACGCAGGCCTGAAGCTTCGAAGAGATTCAAACCGTTAGCGCATCTAACCCAACTGCTCAATCAGGTCGCGCACCGAATCGAGATCGGGGTCGTTTTGAGCCTGTTTCCGTAAGTCCCCATCAAGGTCGAACGCCGCCTGAAGATGAACCCTCGCCTCATCATAGTCGCCAAGAACTGCGGCGTAACAGGCGAGATTGTAGTGGAAAGTAGGCTCGACTCCTAGGTGCTCCGAAGCAGAGAGTAAGAGATCTCGAGCCTCGATCGTGCGTCCGAGTTCGTGCAGGCAATACGCGGAGTGAATGCGCATCCCAGCAGTCCCGATGGTTCCGTCCCAGAGGGAATTTGCCAACTCGATCCCCTCGTCCCACCGCTTCTCCTCAATGAGTAACCGGAGCTTTAGGGTGCTGACCTCGGGATGGTCGCAAAGAGGAGGCTCGATCGCAGCCAGTTCTTCCCACGACTCGTTGGGCATACCTAGTTCAAGGTATCCTTGCGCAGCGAGAAAGCGGGAATGTTGGGAAATGTCAGCCATCGAGGTGTCTTCCACTAAGATCCGACCAGATCGGCGATGGCGCAACCCCCTGATAGGTTGGTAGTCCTATTCTGAGCACAAATAGCTTCGGATTGGCTTCCGAAGAAGATCGACATTATATCCTTCGATACAGATGTCTGATTCTGATTCTCCGTCCTCCACCCCTCCGGCCCCGAAAGCTTTCGTCCTCGGAGCTGGGCTCGGCACTCGTCTGCGCCCGTTGACCAACGACCTACCCAAACCGCTTGTTCCATTTGTTGGCCGCCCCCTAATCACATGGGCTTTCGACCACCTACTCGGGATCGGTGTCGATCGATTTGTCGTAAATACCCATCATATTCCCGGAGCCTACGACGACGCCTTCCCAACTGGCAGCTACCGCGACTGCCCGATCGATTTCCGGTTTGAGCCCATCCTGCTCGAGACCGCTGGTGGAATCGCCAACGTCCGTGACTTGCTGGATGGTAATGCACCGTTCGTCGTCTATAACGGCGATATTCTAACAGACATCTCACTACAACCTGCTCTCGACCACCACCGCGCCAGCGACGATATGGTGACTCTGGTTCTGCGCAGCACCGGGGCCAACCGCAACGTATCCTTCGATGCTGCAACTGGGCAAGTCACCGACATGCGCGAGACCTTGGGCCGTGGAAAACCCGAACATCAATTCACGGGTATCTACATCGTCGATCCCGCATTCCTCGCCCATCTAGAACCAGGCAAAAAAGAATCTGTCGTGCCAATTTTTCTCAAGCTAATCGAAACCGAAAACACCATTGGTGGCGTGGTATCAGACGATGGCTATTGGCTCGACCTCGGTGAACGCGAGTCCTATCTCGACGCCCATGCACTCGTTCTTGGGGACAAACCGTTTGTTCACGAGACCGCGACCGTTCATCCGAACGCGCAAATTCTAGGAGCCAGTTCGATCGGGCCGAATTGCCAGATTGGGGAAGGCGCAGTGGTTGAAGCCAGTGTGCTTTGGGATCGGGTCTCAGTGACTCCGGGAACTACGTTGAGTCGCTGCATTGTCCGAAGTGATCGCGAGGTCACCGGACAACACTCTGCGGAAGATTTGTAGCAGTCTACTTCTTCCGCTTCAGCACGGTTCTGGCACGCAATCCATCTTCCTCAAACGTGATCCCGGATTCGGTGACCGGAAAGTCAGCTAGCGGTAACGCGATCAGTAGCTTATCCCGCCGCGATGCTGGACTCTTTAGAACGGTTGATTCATAAGTCGCAAACTCTTCATTCCAGACGAACTCGCCACCCGCTGGACACTCAATTTTTGTGTGCCAGATCTGCTGGTAAAGCGCGACTGAATCGATGTCCGGGAACCGAAGACGGAGTTCGTTGAGAATTGGAAGTGCACTCCAAGCCTGCCGTTCCTGATTCCGTCCGATCTGCTGACCATACACAATCTGCATCGTCTTCGCCAAATTGGCGACTTTCAGAGCCGCGCTCTGACCTCCCCAAATTCCCTCAGGCGCATCATCTTTCGGCTTCGCATCTATATTTTCATTGGATACATCTGCCTGTTTCTTCCGAACTTTCGATCGATCGATGGCTCTGTGAATGACGTCCTTACTCAGACTAAACAACAGTTACCCAGGGAGTGTGGCGTAGTGAAGTTCTAGTTCCTCTCCAAGAACATCCATCTGCTGTCGGGTCTGCTCAGTAGGAGTGATGGTAACGAATTTCGTGCCGTCATGCTCGGGGTTCGTCCATCTGGTCATGCCCGGAGCCGAAGACTCAATAATCCCACGCAGCGCCGCGAGAGCGCCGACAACCTTGAGCGGATTGCTGGTTTCGACTGATAGCCCAATCGGAATCCCTCCGACACCATAGTCGAATAGATCTTCCATGGTGATCTCATCCTCAATCATCTCCGTCCACATCGGATCATCATCGATAAACACCGAAAACCAGTTGCCCAAGAATGAGTAAGGATTGACTGGCCGCCCAAAGTTACTCAAGAAAGACGACACTTCCTCAAACGGTTCGCGCGACGGATCAATCGCCATGACGAAATGCAACAAAGCTTCTGGATGAGGGTCGCCAGAATCAGGAGCCAAATCGTTGCGATGAGTCTGAGCGATGAGTTCGCGATAGTCGGTCGCACGACTCAATGGACGGACGGTGAGGTCTGCTTCGATCTGTTTGTCATCGATCCCCAAACGCAACGCGATCGGATCAAAAGCATTCGTCCAAGCTCGCTGATAGCCGTTCCGGAACCAGTTGTAGGCGCGCACTTCTGGCGAGGTCGCCTTGAACTGCTTGAGCTCTGAGATCGGAGTAAGGAAACCCATGTCACCATAGGTTGCTGAGCGAATCTCCCCATCCGCAGAACTGAGATCACCCTCACCCATTCCCGGAGGAACCGGCAAAACTTTCAGATCGACCTTCAACTTTTCAATCTCCTGTGCTCCGACGAACTCCGAAAGATGACGCATTTTCATTTCGGAAAGAATCGCTGCCGCTCTTGTTCGGCGCGACGCCCCGATTCGCCAGCGCGGGCTGCACAAACGACGAATGAACGCATCAGACAAAACAAACAGTCCGGTTTCTTCTTCGGCGCCCAACGGATAACGATCGCGAAAGAAGGTAAAATCATCGATATCCGCCAACGCAGTTAGCGTTCCTTCGGCGACCGATGCGATCCGGTCTAACTGCACCGGTGAGTTGGTTACGACAACGGTTCCGTCAATAGTCGCCAGATAGGAACAAACACTGCGGTCGGGTGTGCGAACACCAGAGAAGGCTACCCCGCCTGCGGTTTCGCCTTCGACCAAACGTCGCCAATCGACCGGTTGTTCATCATCTGCAGCCCTACCCTCCGGATCAGGCCATTCACCTGAGGTGATTTCAATCTGATCCGCAGTCAGGAAGTAAAACGTTTCCCCAGCGCTAGCACTCTTCGGTGTTAACCCAACTACCAACAGTGAGGCGATGATCGCGACAACTGCGAAACTCGGCAACGGTTGCAATCCAGACTGTGGGCGGTTGGCGAAACTGCGCAGGGACTAAAACATGATCCACACTACCCGAGTGCAACGGCTTGTGGCCATCGTTCTGATCGATGACTCTCATAATCGCCTACACTGCGCGTCCCGGTCTCCAAGACGTTCCCAACAGACGCAGCGCCCAAGGCAACCAAACCAAAATCAAGACCGACAGCACGATCCCAGCGAGGGCAATCTCCCGTTTGCCCAGCTTATCAACAGCGCTCTCGGTTTCGATCAAAGTGATCTTTTCAACCAGATCGCTGCTCAAATGCTTGAGATTGCCATCGTGATAGGTTCCTCCCAAACGCAACGCGATCTGCCGCAATGTGCTAGCGTCTTGTTTCGAATTCTTTCCGTCGATGAAGGTGCCCTTGGTCGGATTCCCAACGCCGATCACCAACACGTCACTGACACTCGGGGGCATCTTTGGCATTCCCTTCGCCGGCACCGTATCGCCATCGCTGACCAGAATGATTGTCGCGCTATCGCGATCCCAGTCCTCGGCAATTTTTGCGGCCTCTTCTAGACCACTAAAAATCTGTGTCTTCCCCGCTTCGAAGGCGTGGTGCATCGGCAGGTCGTTGAGGATATTCCTTAAGACCGCCGGATCACGAGTATCGACCACTACGGGCTTCGCGCCGGTATAGGTGGCGATGACCGAAAACCGCATCTGAGCCATCACGATCCGCTTAAAAAACGACTCCATCACTTCCGACGCGCGCTGCATCCGAGTCTGCTGTCCGGCGAGCCCTGAATCCTCCAGCCTCATACTCGGGGAGACATCCAAGACGAGGATGAGGTGGCGATATTCATCTTCACCCAGAACCTTCGCCTTGTGCACCTTCGGCTGGACTTGATACAACGTAATCAGCGACCAAGCGAGCAGCCCGAGAGCGAGTGGCCGAAGAATATGCGACAGCGTCAACCAGGCCGATCCCTTTCGTTCGGGCCCGAATGTCAGCCCAACGACCTTACGGATTCGCAACGAGTGACGCCACTCTGCCAAGCCGCACAAAACGACAACGGCGAAAGCGACTAGTTCGGGAAGGAAGATCATGATCGGGTCGTCTTACTCAGTCTACCAAGGAGTGTAGCGGAGACCAAACAGGCACATAAGGTGGAGTCCGCCGACCGCCAGACCGGCCAAGCACCAAGGCTGAAAGTGATCGAGGGGCTCCGCGCCGACTTGCTCGACCTTGGTCTTCGCCATTTCGTCGATGCGCTGGAAGACCGCCGCCAGAGCGTTTGGATCTCCGGCTGTAAACACCTGACCGCCGGTGCGAGAAGCAATCAAACCAAGTTGGGGCGGGGCTTCGGAATCAGCCGCGTGAATGCAATAGCAGACGATGTTGGCATCCTTCAAGCGCTGGGCAATCGCTTCGTCGCGACCACTACTCAGGTCATAACTATACCCATCCGAAAGAAGAATAATCATGCGGTCGCCTTTCTCACGCGCCGACAACACTTTGAGACCTTCATCGAGAGCCATGCCGATCTGCGTTCCCTGACCGAACCAGCGAGGCAGACTGCGCGGCGATAGAAATGGGGTCGCGTGCCGGATCGCCGATGGATCGCTGGTCAGCGGAACCCAGTGCAAGACCATGTCCCCAAAAATTGTCAGTCCAAAGGCATCGCCCTCGCGGAAATCGATGAAATCGTTGATCGACGCCATCGCCGCATCATAGCGATCTCCTTCACCGAAAGGTGAAGTCATACTTCCAGACACGTCGACCACGAATTCAATATTGGTCAGCACTCGCTTGGTTGTCGGCTCGCCGAGCCGCTGAGGGCTAGCCAAAATCACTACCATAATCGCCAGTAAAAACAGCGGCAGCGCCTCGGCCAGACGCGTCATCCACGTGAATGCCATCGAAGCACCTCTCTGCGACCGCTCCTGCGAAGCCCGATCGTGGTCGAGTGGCAGAACTAAGCGATGCCCCTGACGGGCCCAACTCCACAGAAGGAGAAGGACGGGAATCGCTAAAAAACACAACACCCAAGGGTGACCAAATCTCATCGCAGGCCCTCCCCTGTTGTTTCAGATCCATTGGCAGGATCGGTCTTGGGCACGGCGACGTCGCGGTAGGGCTCCAGCAATTTTTCCATATCTACCGGCTCGTCGTCTTTCGCCGGTGGCCGGTGGAGCCACGCTTCGACCTCTCGAACTAGATCCCCCGCTTCTGGGTGATCACGAAGAAGACGGATGGACTTGGCGGTTCCGATTCCTTTCTCCATGCCGACCCGATCTCGCCAATAACCGAGAATCAACCGGTCGAATTCCGCCTTGCCGTCGTTGTCTAAATTTCCGCGGCGAGCCCGCTCGACCAGAGGAGCTAAACGCTCAACCAGCGTCGGCTCAGGAACAATTTCATCCGCAGCTTCTGGAGGGCGAATCAGTCGCAGGATCTGGCGCCAGAATAGGAGTAACAGCAAGCCGATGATCCAGAGCACCCAGAGAAATTTCCGAAGCGCTCCATATCCGCCCATGTTCGGCTGCTCAGGTAATTCGAGATCGTTGAGCAAACCCGGGCCGCCAGGCTCGAGCACTGAAGTCACCGTAATGGGCACCGCTGGCAATTCACCTTCGGCTAACTCCGACCCATCCCGACGAATGAGAAAATCGGAGAGATTGTGCTGACCGGGATCCAAACCGTAAAAGTCGAAGTCATAGCGAAATCCTGCGGTTCCGTGCTGGTAGATCTTAGTGATTCGCAGGACTAAGCTGTCCGCATCTTGTCGAGGGCGTACGATCAATTCCGATCCCGGAAACTGGAGACCTTCGGCCCGAGCACTCATCCCGATTACCGCATCGACAGCCGGCGGAGACGATCCCTCGGACAGTTGACCTTGAACGATCGGCGCCATCGCCAACATCAGCGCGATGACCATAAACGGCCACGACTTAAGCCACCCGGTAGAGGTCTTCACCCTCATCGCGCTGTCCTCCCCAATGCCCCACGGCTGTTCAAAAACTGCCGCAAGCGGGCCAGATAAGGTTGGTCGATTCGGACGGTCATCTGGTCAATTCCCCCACCCCGCAGCAATTGCTCATCAGCGTCAAAATCCGGGCCAATCCGCGCGACGTTTGTGGTGAACTCGCGACCGGTTTCAGCCTCGCGCGCACGAACGATTCCCGCGCCCTTAATCCCGAGTTCGGCAGGGTCTTGCATGCGCAGAAGGAGACAGTCGTGTCGCTGCCCTGCTAACTTCATCGCTGAAATCGCCTCGGGGTCGTGCAGGTCGGAGAGGACGATGAAAAGAGCTCGGTTTGATAGACTGGAACTGACTTCCTTGATCTGGCGGGCAACCGATGTCGTCTCGTCATAGCGGAAACGTCGCAGAAGGAACAACCACTCCATGATCTGCTGACGTCCTAAACTTGGCCGGATCCGGAGGTCGCGCTCACCAGCTCCAACGACACCAACGGGGCTAACCCGGTCGAGAGCAGCCAGAGCGACCCCGCCTGCAATCTGAATCGCCGTCGCGTATTTACTCGGGCCTCCAGTGGTCGACTGGACAGTCATCGATGCTGAAGTGTCGATCACCAGATAAACTGGCATCCGCTTGGGGGCCTCATACTCCTTAATGAAATACTTGCCTGTGCGGGCCGTCACACGCCAATCGATCGACTTGACCGGATCTCCAGGGACGTACGGCCGCGATTGGGCGTATTCGATGCCCGAACCTAGAAAAGGAGACACGTCTGTCCCGTAGCTCAGGCTGTCTGCCAATCGCTTGATGACGAGTTGGAACTGACGCTCGTCGAGCGGGTCACTGCGTTCCAGGTTGCCTTCCACAAGTCGGACGGTCGGGGTGATCGGGGACAGATGAATGAACGTTCTTAACCCATTCCCTCAAGGATCTCCTCAAGGACGCCGGCAGCCGTAGCACCACCAGCGAGCGCTTCGTAGTTGAGTCGGATCCGGTGAAGGATGACGTCTTCTGCTAAATCGAACAGATCCTCAGGAACAACATAATCGCGTCCCCGAATAAAGGCGCGAGCACGGGCTGCTTTACCCATGGCGATCGCACCACGCGGCGAGCAACCAAGCTCCAGCATCGGATGCTCCCGAGTCCGGTTAATCAACTCGACGGTGTGCTTCTGGAATGTCTCGGAAACGTGAACGCCGTGAACTCCCTCCATGGCTGCAACCAACTCCTTGGTGCCGCCAATCGGTTTGTCCTCAAGCACATCAAACTCGGTTTTGGCCACTGCTCCCTTTCCGCGACCGGCTCGAGCCAGCCCCAGATCGAGGTTGCGACGCAGCACTTCCTCTTCTTCCTCCCGAGTCGGATAGTTGAGGCGATGACACAGAAGGAAGCGGTCGAGCTGGGCTTCCGGAAGCTCGAAAGTTCCACTCTGCTCAATCGGGTTCTGAGTCGCGATCACGACGAACGGAACCGGTAACTTGAAAGTCTCATTGCCAATCGTCACCCGCCGCTCTTGCATGGCCTCGAGCAAGGCACTCTGAACTTTTGGAGCCGCCCGGTTGATCTCATCGGCGAGCATCAAGTTCGTGAACACCGGGCCCTTGCTGACCGAGAATTTTCCGGTCTTCGGGTCGAGAATTTCCGAACCGACAATGTCAGAGGGAAGAAGATCGATGGTGAACTGAATTCGGCTGAAGTCGAGTTTGATCGTCCGAGCGACGGTATCGACCAACAGAGTCTTCGCCAAACCCGGCATGCCTTGGAGCAATAGATGGCCGCTAGTAAACAGCGAGATCAGAACCCTCTCGACAACGACATCCTGGCCCACCACCACTTGGGCGACACGTTCTCGGACAGCTTTGACAAAGGGATCTTGAGTAGAGGCATTCATTTTAGAAAAGGTCTAGGGAGGTCTGATCCTCGATCGTAGTTTCGACCGTTGCGGAGTATCGTGCGTTCAACCTTTGTAGGTCAAGGCTTTGCGCACGTACGTAGGAAAATACTCTACCAATAAAAAAAGGGCACCCTCCATCGGGTGCCCTTTTCAAAAACAGTAGGAGACGGATTACTGGTTCGCTTCGACGTATTTCACAACGTCGCCAACGGACTGAAGCTTCTCCGCTTCTTCGTCGGGAACTTCGATTCCAAACTCCTCTTCAAAAGCCATGACAAGCTCAACAGTATCGAGCGAGTCAGCTCCGAGGTCTTCAATAAACTTCGCATCGGTGACAACTTGCTCTGCGTTCACGCTGAGCTGGTCAACAATGATGCTCTTCACCTTTTCTTCAATTTCGGCCATGGGATTGACAGTCTTTTAAATTTGACGTTGGCATCCGATAGCGGGGCAGGATCGTTGAATCAACCGGTTTTTTGAGGGCCTCTCATGGCCAGTAGACTTCTGCAGCACCCCAGCCGAGACCTCTTCGGAGCTAAACCCTACGCTCATCCCACCCACTAGTGTCCCGAACGATTAGAAGGTTGAAGAAATTCACGAGATTCGAAACGAAGTGGCGAAAGCCGGAGGCAAATTTTTTCTCAGACCAAGGCACGAGGAGAATGGAGTGGAGCGACATAGCCTGCCAAGGGCAGCTCGAAGAGACGAGCGGGGGCGAGAGCAAAGCGAAGCTGGCTTCGTGACCGACGAGTAACGCAGGTATGGGGAAAAAGAGCCGTGATCATGTTCCAACGTGAGCGAAGCGAACCTGATTCCATGACAAATTTCCCCTCAATTTTTTCAACGGATTAATCGTTCGGGACACTAGGGGTAAGAGAATACGATTCTACTCGCCTTCTAGCCGTCGCTTAAAATCGGCCTCCATCTGCTCGATCTTTTCGGAGAGCTCGTCCCAGCGTGAGTAGCAGTTCTCGATGTCCTTTGAAATCTGTTGGAACTCAGCGCTCATCGTCTTGACCAATTCGGCGTCGCCAGAGACTTCGGGCTTGGACATTTTGGCGACTAGGCCGGCCTTATCCTGCTCACCTTTCGCGATCCGGCCCTCGACCTCTTCGAGTTCGTTTTCGAGCGGCTTCATGATCGAGGCTCGCTCTTGGCGAATTTGGCCTTCGATTTTCTTTTGTTCCTTGCGGGCTTTGCCGGAAACCTTGGGCGCAGCATCATCGGGAGCCTTCGGGCTTGGAGTCGCAGGCTTCGGGGCTTTGCTTTCCGCCTTCTTCGCAGAAGATGAAGCGGATGCCTGTCTGCGGGCAGCGGCATCTTCAGCGCGCTTCTTATCGACGAAATCGCTGACATTGCCGAGGTGCAACCGCGGCGGCAATCCGACTCGGAATTCGAGAACTTTTTCGACCACTGGATCCAAGAAGTCCCGGTTGTGGGAAACGATCATGTAGGTGCCGGTGTAGGCGGCGAGGGCTTTTTGCAAGACCTCCTGAGACTGCATGTCGAGGTGGTTGGTCGGCTCATCCAGAATCAAGAGGTTGGCTGGCTGGCTGAGAATTTTGACTAGGGCTAGGCGACCCCGCTCGCCACCAGAGAGCACATCGACTGATTTGAAGGCGTCATCACCTCGGAAGAGGAAGCACCCGAGAATGTTTCGAATTTCAGCAGCGGCGGCACCGCGAAGGCCTTCTTCGGCGGCTTCGAGGACGGTCTTACCGGTTCCCAGAGCATCGGCGTGGTCTTGAGAAAAGTAGCCAGTCCGGACATGGTGGCCTTCGGTGCGTTCGCCAGCGTCGAAGGGTTCGACTCCGGCTGCGATGCGAGAGAAGGTCGATTTGCCAGCGCCGTTGACCCCGACGATGGCAATCCGGTCGCCTTTTTCGACCGTGAAATCGAGCCCCTTAAAGACCGGCTTCTCCGGATTGTAGGCTTTGTCGATGCCCTTCATCTCCAGCACTTTTTGACCACTGGTCGGAGGCTGAGGAAACCGGAAACTGACTTCTGGGCCGGAGATATCGAGGACGATGCGCTCCATCTTTTCCAGCTGTTTGATCCTGCTCTGAACCATCGCGGCCTTCGATGCTTTGGCGCGGAACCGGTTGATCAGCTGTTCTGCTTTTTCAATCTCACGCTGCTGGTTGGCGTAGGCGCGTTCGAGCAGTTCGCGTCTTTGGACGCGCTCCTTAAGGTAGAAACTGTAGTTGCCAGAGTACGATTCAACCGTGCCATTTTCGAAGGCGTAGGTCTTGTTGGTAATCGAATCGAGCAGGGCTCGGTCGTGACTGATTAGGATGATCGCGCCGGGGTAATTGCGCATGTAGCTTTCTAGCCACGACACCGATTCGATGTCGAGGTGGTTGGTCGGCTCATCCAGAAGGAGGACATCGGGCTCGGCGAGGAGGAGTTTGGCCAAGGCGATGCGCATCTGCCAGCCACCTGAAAATTCGCCAGTGTCGCGTTCTTGGTCGGCATGCGAGAAACCGAGACCACCGAGGATGGTTTCGATCTTGGGTCGCATCCGGCTGAGGTCGTGATTGTCCAGTCGATGCGACAGCTCGCCGTATTCTTCAAGAACCCGCGCGTACTCGTCGTCGGTCGAGTCGAGTTCATCCATGCGATTCCCCAGCTGATCGAGGTCGTCTTGAAGTTTGAGGACGGCTTGGAAAGCGGTCTCGGCTTCCTCATAGAGGGACTTTCCCGCGTGGGCGACGCCGTCTTGGGGCAGGTAGCCAACTTCCGTCGACTTCGCTTTCACCATCTTACCAGAGTGAGGCTCCTCGATTCCGCACAGCAATTTCAGCAGGGATGATTTTCCGGCGCCGTTGGGCCCGGCGAGCGAAACGCGGTCGCCGGGGCGGACGGTGAATGAGAGATCCCAGAAGAGCTTTCGTGCTCCGTATTGGATCCCGACTTTATCGGCAGCGAGCATCGTGTCGTGGAGGTGAGATTGTGTTTCGTCGCATGCGACCAGCGAAGGGCGGCTACCATGCCCGAAGATACTGATGGTTCAAGGGCAGTCGAGCAACAGGCTTCCACTCCGTTGCGACTGTCATCTTGCCTTGGACTTTTGAGAGGCACCGAGTAGATTCGCCGCCGGTCGCAATCTCTCGAAGACCAACAGCGAACGAAAACGATGACAGAGACCATCTACGAATTTCTCTATGGCGGGCTGACGATGAAAACCGCCGGCATTGTGCTTGGTGTGGCATTGATTGTGACCCACCTGTTTGCGTTGCTGAAGGCGGGAGCTGTTCAAGAGTTCCTAAAAAACTTTCCTCGGAATCGCATGGCTGGGATCGTGCTGATGGTGATTGCAGCTTTGTTCGCTTATGTGCTGATGCGTGAAATCGACATGGGCGAATTTTACCCGATCCGTCCTAAATTGCTGATCGCCATCCCGATTGCTGCGGTATTGATCATTATTTATGTGCAGGAGTTTCTCGCCGTTCGAGCGCTCGGGGCATTGCTGCTCATGATGGCCGGACCAGTTCTTTCGGCGGCATTTCTTCAGCCTCAGATCACTCGACTGCTACTCCCAATCCTAGCCTACGCCTGGATCATTAAGGGGCTGTATTGGGTGGGGATGCCCTACTTAATGCGCAATCAGATTGCTTGGGTGAGTGCCAGCGCGGGTCGCTGGAAGTTCGCCTGCATCGCAGGAATCGTTTACGGTGCCGCCTTGTTGATCCTCGCGATTGCCACCTACTAGGGCGTGAAAATCCTGTCGTGGAATATCCGGCAGGGAGGGGGGAGTCGGCTCGATGGCATTCTCGCAGCGATCACTGATTGCGATGCTGGCGCTGTGTTGTTGAGCGAGTTTCGTACCAATCAGCATGGCGACCAAATCCGGGCCGCTTTGAGTGAACTCGGATACACGACACAGATTCATCCGGACTGTGATGGGCGGCTCAATAGTGTTCTCGCAGCTTCTCGCATGGCGGCTGAAACCGACACTTTTCCTGACTGCGATCCAGAGTTTCCTCATTCGCTCGCTCGGCTTCGATTGGCCAAAATCGACCTCTATGGGGTCTACCTGCCCCATAAGAAAAAGCACCAATTGTTTCCGTTTTTGGAGTCGCGGCTGACTGGCGAGGGAGTTCCCAGTATCGTTGCGGGTGACTTCAATACTGGAATGAACTTGATCGACCAGAAGGGAAAAACCTTCTGGTACACCCGCGAGCTTCGACATCTTAATACCATCGGATACGTCGATGCGTTCCGCCATGTCCACGGCAAGCTGAAGCGCGAGTATTCATGGTTTAGTCATGGCGGAAACGGCTACCGCTACGATCACACTTGGGTTCATGAGTCTCTCGTCGATGCGATTGTAGACTGCCGATATTTGCATGAGTATCGCGAAGCTGGACTGTCCGACCATTCTCCGATGGTTCTGGAATTGGAAGGGTAGGTGGTCGAAAAGACCGCGGAATGACACCTGCTGTGATCGGCGCTAAACTGGTCGCCTTGACTCCTTTTCTCAGACAGCTCGACGAGCGCGCGCGGGGCACTAGTGATCCGATTGTGGTGATCACTGTTGTCGCTGGGCGTGGCAGCATACCAACCGTGCAAGGCGCGAGATTGGCGGTGGTTGGAGGCACGGAAGAATCTGAGCCAGAGCTGTTAGGGACGATTGGCGGCGGGAAGATCGAAGCGGCGGCGATTCGGCTGGCGCTTTCTGACTCGTTCAAGTCGACCCATTGTGTGACTTGGAATCTGCAACAGGACATCGGCATGACCTGTGGCGGAGAAATCACCTTGTTCTTCGAGCGACTTGGCGATTCGCCTTGGACGATTGCGATCTTCGGTGCCGGGCATGTGGCGCAGGCTCTCGTGCGCGCTCTGCTTCCTCTCGACTGCCAATTAATCGTCCGCGATAACCGAGAAGAGTGGATTAAGAATCTACCGAGCGACGCTCCGAATCTCGATGTGGCAGTGGTGTCCGACCTCGCTTCCGAAATTGAAAAGTTACCGGTTGGAACCCATGTCCTGCTGATGACTCAAGGCCACTCGACTGATGTTCCAATTCTCGCTCGCATCCTCTCTGGCGAAGTTAAGGCGAACTCGATCGGTGTCATTGGCAGCGCATCGAAAGCCGCAGCGATTCGTCGCGACCTGCGAGTCGATCACCAAATTGAAGCCGAAATTGGCAGAGAATTTCGCTGCCCGATCGGTTTACCAATCGGCGACAATTCACCCGCTGAGATCGCGATCAGCATCGTCGCCGAATTGCTTCAGTTGCGTGATGCTTGCTAGTCTGTTTTGAATCTCACGAGATTCTATCGAACAATTTCGACACGTTCTTGAATCCTGCGATTCTGGAACTAGGATTGCGGCTTTCCTTTGTTCCAAACAGATCCAATGAAGCACTTGCTGACTATCGAAGAGCTCAACGCTGAGCAAATTATCGAGCTGATTGACCTGGCCGAAGACCTCAAGGCTCATCGTGGCGATCCTTCGCGCCGCAATCTGACTGGCCAAACTTGGGGGCTGATTTTCTCGAAATCATCGACGCGGACTCGGGTCAGCTTTGAAGTCGGTATCCGGGAACTCGGTGGAGAAGTCATGTTCTTGTCCGACCGGCAAATGCAGTTGGGTCGTGGAGAGCCGATCAAGGACACCGCGCGGGTTTTGGGGAGAATGCTGCACGGCGCAGTGATTCGGACTTATGCCCAAGACGACCTCGAGCAGTTTGCCGAGTTTGGGGATATTCCGACCGTCAATGCTCTGACCGACAATGAGCACCCGTGTCAGATCCTCGCCGATCTTTTGACCATGCGGGAAATTTTCGGGACTTGGGAAGGTAAGCGTGTCTGCTTTCTCGGCGACGTTGATTGTAATGTGGCGTGGTCTTGGATCTGGGCAGCTGAGCGTCTGGGGTTTGAGCTCGTGCTTTCGGGGCCTGAGCAATTCGCTCCGCGTCCTCAGTGGATGGAGAAAATTAAGTCTGACAAAATTCGCTTCGAGACCGATCCAAAAGCTGCCGTTGAAGGCTGCCATGTTCTCTACACCGACGTCTGGGTCAGTATGGGCAAGGAGGAGGAATCGTCACGCCGGATTCAGTTGATGGAGCCCTATCAGGTCAATCGCGAGTTGGTGGCAGCTGCCGCGCCGGACGCGGTGGTGATGCACTGTCTGCCAGCCTATCGGGAAAAAGAGATCACCGAAGAGATGCTGGAAGCGCACTCAGAAACGATCTTCACCGAAGCTGAGAATCGGCTACATGCGCAGAAGGCTGTGCTTTTCACAATCGGTCGACGCAGCTGGGTCGACGCCTAACCCACCACAATCATGAAATTTGGGTTACACCTGCTTACCAACCGCGCAGGGCCAACAAAACAAGAGCGATCAGGAGGATGATTCCGATCCCAGTCCAGAATGCCTTCTTGGCTCTGTGACCGGTCGGAACATCTTCGCCGAACTCATCGCGAATGAACTCATCGTAGTCGAAGTCGTCGTCGGAGAGTGGTATTCCGGTGCCGTCGAGAGACTCCGATTGTTCCCATGGATGCGGAGGGTCACAGGTCTCGCAGCGGGGAGAGCCGACCTCGACTTCCTCGCCACAACCGGGGCAGATGTAGCTGTCAGCCATGTGCTGTCATCGAAGCCTCATCCTGTCGCGGAGTCAAACCGCGTCGTGTGGTCACGGTTTGCGAAAGACGGTGACGCTGTCGTCGTAAAGGCCGACTTCGTATTCCGTTCCTTCGTCTGTCCATGAGGTGATCTGATGTTCGACTTTGAGCCCGGCGGCTTCGAGAAGTTCGACCATTCGTTTGGCGGTCATGTCACTTCGCCAGCCACCACGCCGCCCAGCGACATTGCCATGATGAATGATCCCGACCCCACCGGGCTTCAGCGCACGAGCGAACTCTGCGGCGTAGGGTTCGACTTGCTCGGCGTTAATATGAACAAAAACATCGAAAGACCAGATCGCGTTGATGCTGGCATCGTCGACGCCCGGCAGGTCACAGCCTGAGTTAGTATAAAACCGCACATTTTCGCATTCGGCAAAACGCTCCTGACAGGCTTTGACACAGGATTCTGACAAATCGATCCCGGTTAGTCGAGACGCTCGGCGTTGCAGATGTTCCGTCCACCGACCACCTCCGGGTCCGATTTCGACGACCTCGCCACCTTTGGGAACGTGTTTGATCAAAATGTGGTCGATCAGCGAAGCCTTCCATTCTTCGGAAGGCGACCACTCCTCGCCGGATGCGCCCCAATCCCAAGCTTCCCAGATCTCCCGATTCAGGCCAACACTGTTCATTCCGGGTAGTCCGAGCCGTTCCCGTCTCTTCGCAGCGAGACCGAAGGCCTTTTCGGCGGCACCGCTAAATAGGTAGTAGATGCCCATCAGGGAAGTCCAACCGACGCCGTTTTCGTTCACGGCTAAAGCAGCCAATTTGGCCTTCTTGGCCAGCCCTAAACGGTTTCGGTTCTCGACTAAATCCTTCATACGATTGTCGCAGGCTTAGCCCGATCGAGCTCTTAGCTCAAGCCAACAAACATTTGGATAGAGAAAAGCCAAAAATACCGAAGCAGAATTTGCTTTTGCCACGGAAAAACCCGAACTACTCTAAGGAGTATGGCGATTTTCAAGAAGCGAACCGTCCATGGGTTAGGACAGAAGAAGCAGGATATGCCCGAGGGACTGTGGCAGAAATGTCCTGGCTGTCGGGAGGCTGTCTACGATCAGAAGTTGGCCAACAACATGCGGGTCTGTCCCGATTGTGGTTTTCACTTCACGCTGAGTGCTGGCGAACGCATCGCGGGAACTCTCGATCAGGGTAGTTTCGAAGAATTTGATAAGGATATGACCAGCGTTAACCCGCTCGAGTTTGAGGGTTACGAAGAGAAGGTTGGAAAATATCAGCAGTTTACGGGGTTCCGAGAGGCGATTGTCAGCGGGAAGGGCACGCTTGATGGCCGGGAGGTGGTCATGGCTGCCATGGATTTCCGCTTTCTCGCTGCCAGCATGGGTTCTGTTGTCGGTGAGAAAATCACCCGTGCTACAGAAGCGGCGACGAAGAGTGGTGTTCCCTTTGTCTTATTCTCTGCCTCGGGTGGCGCTCGAATGCAGGAAGGCATTCTGAGTCTGATGCAGATGGCCAAAACTTCCGCTGCTCTAGCTAGACATGATCGCGCCGGATTGCCGTTCGTGTCCGTCCTAACCCACCCAACGACCGGCGGTGTGACAGCGAGTTTTGCGACCCTCGGGGATGTGATTATTGCCGAGCCCGGAGCTCAGATTTGTTTCGCTGGCCCTCGGGTTATTAAGGAAACCACTGGCGAGAAGCTTCCGGCAGGTTTTCAAACGGCGGAGTTCCTTAAGGATCACGGTCTCGTTGATATGATCGTCCCGCGCACCGAGCTTCGTGATCAATTGGTCACGGTTCTGGCCTACATGGAGCCAAAGGCAGCGCCTTCGAAGATGCAGCTGGCCAAGGCGGCGCTGTTTTAGGTCGCACTCCTTCGGCAATACCATCTCTCACCCTTTCTCGGCCGTGGACGCGTCCGCCACGCCCAGCACGTATCAGGAGAGTCTCGATTGGCTCTATGGGACTCAGGCCTTCGGCATCAAGCTGGGCCTCGAGAACATCGCGCGTCTACTGACCGAGCTCGGCTTGGCGAAGCCCGACGGCGGGGCTGCCTTCCCTCATGTGTTGCATGTTGCTGGGACGAATGGGAAGGGCTCGACTTGTGCATTTGCTGAATCGCTTTGCCGAGCTTCTGGACTGCGAACTGGATTGTTCACGTCGCCCCATTTAATTCGAGCGAATGAGCGGATCAGAATCAACTATGTTCCGGTCACGGATGCGGAGTTCGTCGGTGTGGCCAAAGCCGTCCATTCCGTGACTAGCCACTGGGACCCGCATCCGACGTTCTTCGAATTGGTGTTGGCCATGGCCATGCTCCACTTCCGAAACGCGAAAGTCGATGTGGTGATCTTGGAGACGGGCATGGGTGGCCGACTCGATGCTACTTCTGCTGTGACTCCGACGGCATCCGCGATCACCCGAATTGGGCTCGATCACACCCATTGGCTCGGCGATACGATTCCGGAAATTGCCGGCGAGAAAGCTGGGATCATCAAGGCGGGGGTTCCTGTTGTCACAACGGCTCAGGATGATGACGCCATTAATGTGATTCGCTCGCGTGCCAAAGAACTTGGGGCGGATTGTGAGATTATTGGGCCATTGGATGATACTGATCCTCTCACGGATTTGGGAATTCCCGGTGCTCATCAACTCGAAAATGCTGCTTTGGCTGCAGCTCTGGTCGCGCGTTCAGGGATTAGTTTGTCCGATTTGGTGGTGCGATCAGCTTTCCGCTCCGCGTCTTGGCCCGCGAGATTTCATGTCGTGGAGTTGCCTGGGCGAAAGCACCCTCTGGTGATTGATGGGGCTCATAATCCCGCAGCTGCTGAAGTCCTGGCAACTACTTGGAAAGCTCGTTTCGGCAATCAACTCGCGGCGACTCTTCTGTTCGCTGGGCTTGGGAAAAAAGACACCGCCGGGACTTATCAAGCCATCGCTGGTCTGGCGAGTGCCACGATTTTAACCGAAACCGGATCGGCACGAGCCATCCCGGTCGCGGAACTTTCCGAGTTGCTCAGCCTGTCAGTTGATGGCCGTGTTGTCCGGTCTGAGCCCAGTGCGGCGTTGGCCCTAAGTGCCGCCTTGTCAGATGATCGAGGTCCGGTTCTCGTTGCAGGCTCGCTTTTCCTCGCCGGGATCGTACTTGCAGAGATCGAGGCTAAGGATCTGTCGGACTATCAGTCTAGTCTTCAGTAGGGCGATCGCAGAACACAAAAAAGCCCAGTCGCCGAAGCAACTGGGCTTTTATAGGGAGTGATTTAAGTCAGAAACTACTCAGTAACGGCGTTGCCAACTTTTTCAGCACCGTTTCCGATTGCAGAAGCACCGTCCTTAAGCGAACCAGCGCCGCTCTTGAGAGCATCAGTTGCACTGTCTTTGACTGCATTAGCGCCGTCCTTGAGGGCACCAGCAGCACCATCCTTGAGAGCACCTGCGCTGTCCTTGAGTGAACCAGCACCGCCCTTAAGAGCACCTGCTGCGGTGTCTTTGAGTGAACCAGCACTATTTTTAAGTGAGTCAGCGCCGTCCTTGAGAGCACCAGTTGCGCCGTCTTTGATTGAACCAATGCCGTTTTTCAGAGCGCCGCCTGCAGAACCTGCACCGTCCTTGATAGCACCTGCGCCGTCCTTGATAGTACCGCCTGCAGCGCCTGCGCCATCCTTAATAGCACCGCCTGCAGCACCTGCACCATCCTTGATAGCACCTGCGCCGTCCTTGATAGTATCGCCTGCAGCATCCGCGCCGTCCTTGATAGCATCGCCTGCAGCGGCTGCGCCATCTTTGATAGCATCTGCGCCGTCCTTGATAGCGCCGCCAGTAGCAGCAGCGCCGTCCTTGATAGCACCGCCAGCTGCGGCTGCACCATCCTTAACTGCGCCTGCGCCGTCTTTGATCATATCGCCAGCACCTTCAACGGCACCTTCAACACCATCACCGACAGCTTCTGCACCTGCTGCAGCAGCATCGCCGATATCTTCGGCGGTTTCTTTAACTTTACCACACGACGCGAGTCCGGAGACTGCGGCGGTAGCAACAACAACTTGGAAGAACTTCATTTTCATACCAGTGGATTTATAGTTGCTCTTTTAGATGCTTCAACGTCTAAGATGGACACATTGAACCTTGAAGAATTTGTCCAAAACGACAGTTTTTCGAGATTATGGCCTCTTCACCCAACATATTTGTCTTTGTCGGCAGCGATCACATGCAGGTCAGAGAGGCGGCTTCGCGAAAAGTTGGGGAGCTCACTCCACCCGATGCGGGTGATCTCGGCTGTGATGTGATCGATGGAGTGGCGGACAATGCCGACTCTGCCTATTCGATCTGTTCGAAAACCATTGAAGCGCTTCAGACTCTTCCGTTCTTCGGAGGGAAAGTCGTTTGGCTGAAAGGTGCGACGTTTTTCGGAACCGACGTGACGAGCGGAGCCAAGGCGACAATTGAGGGGACAACGAACTTAATTGAGGTCATCGCAGAGGGGTTGGGGGACGATGTCACTTTCGTCTTGTCGGCGACTGGGATGAATAAGGTTCGGACGTTTTACAAGCAGCTATCGAAGCTCGCCAAGATTGAAGTCTTCGACAAGGTCGACACGAAACGGGACGGCTGGGAGGAAATTGTGATGGCTGAGGTTTCTCGGCGTGCCAAGGCTCGCAATCTGAGTTTCGGCCCAGGAGCACTCAACGCCTTCGTCATGCGTGCGGGGGAGGACACTGGCCAGGCAGAGAGTGAATTGGAGAAGTTGTCACTTTACCTCGGTGATGGTGGGGTCGTGCAGGAAGCTCATGTCTGGGAAATGGTTTCGCCAACCCGTGAAGGAGTCGTTTTCGAAATCGGCGATGCGATCGCGCGGCGCAATTTGCCTCAGGCGCTGACTCTGGTAAAAGATCTGCTCCGACAGGGACAAAGCGGTGTCGGCATCTTACTAGCGGCAATTGTTCCGAAAGTCCGGAACCTGTTTTGGGCTCGCGTGATGTCATCAATGGTTTCGCCGAATGCGACCAGCAACTACTCCTCGTTTCAGCGAGCTCTGGCCAGCCTGCCAGATCAGCAGACCGCTCATTTGCCACGAACGAAGAAGGGAGACATTAGCGCTTACCCCCTGTTTCTATCGATGGGTGCGGCGAAAGCCTATTCTGGCAAACACCTGCGCCAAAGTTTGTCGGCCTGTCTGACCGCCAATCGGCAACTCGTCACCACGCAGCTCGACCCCGAAGTTGTACTGACGCGTTTGCTAGTCGAAATTCTGAGCCCGAGCTCAACGGCCTAGGCCGGGTTGTAATCAAGCCGACTGGCCCTCAGCTTCGACCTTTTTTAGTCTCAACTGACCACAGGCGGCATCGATATCGTGGCCTTTTTCGCGGCGGATCGTCGCGGTGATTCCGGCGCTGGTAAGGACTTCGAGAAATGCGTCTTGTCGGGCTTCGGAGGGGCGCACCCAGGGAAGTCCGTCGACGGTGTTGTAGGGGATCAGATTGATCTTGGCATTCATTGACCGAGCCCGCCCAACTAGAGCTTCGGCTTGTTCGATCGAATCGTTGACGTCCTCAATCAGAATGTACTCGAAGGTCATCTTCTGTTTCTTGATCGATTGCCAGACCCGAAGCGCGGCGAACAATTCGTCGATTCCGTAGCGATCGTTGACCGGCATAATGCGACTTCGGACTTCGTCGGTTGCCCCGTGAAGTGACAGTGCTAGCCGGATCTGCATCGGCAATTCGGCCAGCTTCCGGATCATCGGGGCGACACCGCTAGTACTAACCGTGATGTGGCGAGCTCCGATTCCGAGACCCCAATCGGCGTTCAGGCACTCGATGGCCGCCGTCAGGTTTTTCAGGTTGGCAAGTGGTTCGCCCATCCCCATGAATACCAAGTTATCGATTCGGCGACCGGCTTCTTTTCGCGCCAACAGAACTTGGCCGACGATTTCTGCCACCGTTAGGTTGCGATCGAAACCAGCCAAACCGCTGGCGCAGAATTTGCAATCGAAGGCGCACCCGACCTGACTAGAAACGCAGAGGGTGCGGCGGTCTGATGCCTGCCCATAGAGAGCAGGGTTCGCCGGAATCAGGACGCACTCGACGTAGCGTCCGTCATGAAGTTTAAGAAGAAACTTTCTGGTAGTGTCTCCAGAACCTTGAACGGTTGAGATTTCCGGCAGCCCGATTTCCAAGCGCTCATTCAACTGACTGCGAAGCGCTGCCGGGAGGTTCAACATATCGGCGAATTCGAACACTTCCTTCTGATACACCCAGTCGAGGATCTGCTTGGCCCGATAGCGCGGCTGTCCAAGCTCAGCGAGTTCCGCTTCTAGATCTTCGGGCGACATCCCAATAAGAGGCCGCCTTGTCAGAAGTTTCGGTGAATTGTGATTTTCGAAGTCTGGCAAAGTAAGAATCGATTAGGAGGTCGCTGCGGTCAGCAAGAAGTAGCACGAGATCGCGGCGGCTTGTTCTTGATGTGGCGTTTAGAAAAGAGGTAGCCCCGGGGCGGCCTGCTAGGCAAGTCGCCGCCGGGGCTGGAACCCACTCGTGCCGTCCGTGGTGTAGAGTCACGTACCCGTATCTAAACAGGTGGGTGGCCGCTTGTGATCAAATCTGCCTTCCAATAAAGGCCTGACATCAATCACCCTGCTATTGCCTCCCTTAAGTGAGCAACGGTTCGGACTCTTGGTTCCACATGTGGTCGAACACAGCAGGAAGGTCGGTTCCGGTGGGAAAATTTTGGGCCCTCGCAGCTGGGAGGCTGATCGGTATGTCTGAGTGATTTTCCCCTCTTGCGCCGCGGAAGTCAAAGCATGGATCGATTTTTCAAGGCGGGCGGTCTGGTTATGATGTATCTTTGCTGGTGACAGAGAAGATCATCCTAGGAATCGTTGTTGTCGCCTGCGTGGCGTTCGCAATGCGTCCGGCTTCCGACCCAACCTGACGTGGAGGGATTTGTGAACCGGTCACTGAGCCAGCCCCGGTCGGGGAACAGGTGACTGACGAGACAGCTACTCAGAAATCTGAGTCGCCAAGCGAGTTGCTTGACGCACCCCGCTGATCGCTCCGAGAACGGCTCCGACTGCGAAGCCAACGACATGGGCAAGCACATCGACTTCTGGCCCTCCGGCACCTGACCAAGCCAATAACGCGATCCCACCGCCGATGGGTGCCATCACCGAACTCCACGGGACGGCAACCGGCAGGCGGATCGCAATCAGAAGCCCGTAGCCAGTTAGTAATCCGAGGGCTGAGAACACCGCTGTCGAAGCGCCGATCGAACTGATGGGTAGCGGCGCTCGAATCCAGATTGTCAGTGCATTTCCGATGATGCCACCGGCGAAAATAAGCGGCCAAGCAGAGCGTCCAATCGAATGGCAGGCTAGAAGTCCTAGCAGTGCACCGAACACGATATTCCCGGCCAGATGTTCCAAGTCTCCGTGAAGAAACAAGGCGGTGAGCGGACGCCAAAACTCGCCATTTCCGAGGGCCCGAAAATTATTCGAACCCCATTCTGTGAAGCCTCCGATTCGACTCTGAAGAACGAACCCGATCATCAGTGCGACCGCCCACAGAAAGGCCATCCAAGGTTGAGCGGGAAAGTGGGGCAGGTTGACTGGGGTGTCGACTCCCGGATCCTGTTCCCGTTCGTAGGCGGCAATCTCACGCGCGATCCGCGGTGCGTGATCAGGTTCGGCTAAAAGGATTACGCGACCGGTGGCAGTGCGTCGCAACCAGCAAGCAAAATTCATCGCCACCACGACCAGAGCATGCTCTTCGGCTTGCTGGACGGACGGATATTCCCCGACCGAAACTGCCGCGGGTTCTGTGCCTTCTCCCTCAGGATCGCTAGGAAGGTCTGTGGTTTCTGGTTCGATAGGTTGCGCCTTGATAAACAGATCGACGGTTTCGATCTTCTTGCCAAGGTGAGTGATGAAGTTTCTTTTTCTCGTAGCGGTTTTTTCCCTGCTTTGTCTCTCTTGCGCAGAGGAAGAACCCGGCTCTTTCGACCTGCAAATTGGTGATTGGATCTTCGAACTGCCGCTTCATGAAGATAGTGAGAAAACCAAGAATGGTATTCTGGAGAAAGTGATGCCCCTTTGGCACGGTCTGAGCGAAGGCAATTCCGAATGGTTCTCGTACACGGTTACAATTTATGCAAACAGCGAAGAAGAAGCCGGTTTGGTGCAGTCTCGAAAGTCTGAAGTCACGGCTGGAAGTTGGCGCTTTTTTAAGGACAGAAACGGGTTGAGTGGAATCGAGGTGATGGGCCCTGAGGGCGAGCCTATTGAAGATCTTGCTGGCTCTTCCCTAAGCGATTCTGAAATCAGAAAGTTTCTGAAATCCGGAATGGAGAGTGCGTTCGACCATGTAGATTATCTGCTCGTGAAGTGAGGAACACTCCCTAGACTCCCTAGCGTCTGAAAGAGCCGCTTATTTTATTGTCCTTTGGAGTACAAGGTTGCCGGCGTCTAACAGGGCGTTGAAAAACTCGGCAACCTGTCGTTTTGAAGGAATTGTTGAATAGAAAAGCGGCTTCGCCGAATTGAAGGCTGCGCAAACCCTTCGGGCGTAACCTCATGAGAACGAGGTCGTTGTTG